>JAESGR010000282.1_pt1 | contig 58131 bp, 48 predicted proteins | sample 9269771 | NCBI WGS metagenome assembly JAESGR01 (sample SAMN15739572, study PRJNA653492) | algae metagenome | isolation source: Chroococcus sp. CMT-3BRIN-NPC107 and co-occurring heterotrophs from well... | place: USA: Clark Mountains Wilderness, California | collected 2010-04-18 | reverse complement strand
CCATCGGCATCAGCACGGCCAGCGCGGTGAGCTTCTCGATGGACTGCTCGAACACGCCGATCACCAGCGAGGCGATCACCGCGGTGACGAGGTTGATCGCCAGCCAGGGCAGCCGGTGCAGGGCCGTGACCCAGGGCCCGGCGAACCGGTCGCTGTCCGCCACCCCGCCCAGCCGGAGCAGGTCGTCCTCGGCCTCCTCCTCGACGACCTCAACGATGTCGTCGAGCGTCACGATGCCCATCAGCCGGCCGGCGCTGTCGACGACCGGGGCCGAGGCCAGGCCGTACTTGCGGAACAGCCGGGCCACCTCCTCCTGGTCGGTGTTCGCCTTGATCAGGAACAGCTCCTTGAGCTTCAAGGAACTCATGGTGACGTCGCGCTGGGAGCGAAGCACCTCGGAGACATGGACCTGGCCGACCGGCCGCATCTTGGGGTCGACGATCAGGATGTCCCAGAACTCGTCCGGCAGGTCGTCGCTGCGGTTGCGGCAGTGGTCGATCGTCTGGCCCACCGTCCAGAAGTCCGGCACCACGACGTTGTCGCGCTGGACGAGGCGGGCGGCGGTGTAGTCGGGGTAGGCCAGCGCCTGCTCGACCTGGAAGCGCTCGGCAGCCGGCATCTCGCCCAGGATTGCCGCGCGGTCGTCCTGGTCGAGATCCTCCATGATCTCGACCACGTCGTCCGATTCCAGCTCGGACAGGATCGCCGCCGACGCCTTCGGCCCCAGCCTGCCGATCACCTCGTCACGGACCTCGGAATCCAGCCAGTTCAGCGTTTCCGGCTCGAGCACCGGCGCCGACAGGTCGACCGCCCGATCGCGCTGGTCGTCGGACAGCGCATGCAGCATGGCAGCCTGGTCGGCCGGATGGAGCGGCGCGAACAGCTCCAGCACCGCCTGCCCATCGTCCTGATCCAGCGCCTGCACGACGGCGCGGATCTCCTCCTCGTCGATGCCCGAGGCCGCGGGCGACCGGGTCTCGGAGCCGTCGTTCATCCGCTCTCGCCAAGCCGCAGGGAGATGGCCTCGGCGCAGGCGATGGCCGCCATGTTGGTGATGCCTCGCGCCGTCACCGACGGGGTGACGATATGGGCCGGCAGGCGCGGGCCCAGCACGATCGGGCCGATCGATACGCAGTTGGTGACCGCACGCACCAGGCTGTAGGCGATATGCGCGGCATCCAGTCCTGGCATGATCAGGAGGTTGGCTTCGCCGGCCAGGTTCGAATCAGGCAGGATCTTCTCGCGCAGGGCAGGCAGAAGGGCCGTGTCTGCATGCATCTCGCCGTCGATCTCGAGGCCGGGCGAGCGCTCGCGGATGATGGCCAGCGCCTCGCGCATCATCCTGACCTCCTTGGATTCCCGGCTGCCGAAATTGCTGTGGCTGACCAGGGCCACCTTGGGCTTGATGCCGAACCGGTCGATGGCCCGGCTGGCCGCCAGCGTCGTCTCGACGATCGTTTCCGCCGTCTGCTCGACGCTCACATAGGTGTCGGCCAGGAACAGGAGGCCACGGTCGAGGAGCAGGCCGTGAACGGTCGACGCCTCGCGCGTGTCGGGCCGCATCCCGATCACGTCCTGGACATCCTTGAGATGGTCGATGAACCGGCCGACCGGTCCCGCGATCATCGCATCCGCCTCGCCGCGTGCCACCATGATGGCGGCGATGACGGTGGGGCTCGTCCGCACGACCTCACGGGCAAGCTGGGGCGTGACGCCACGCCTTCCCATCTGGTCGCGATAGAAGGCGACATAGTCGTTGTAGCGAGGATCCGAGTTCGGATTGACGAGGTCGACGTCGCTTTCCAGCGTCAGGCGCAGGCCGTAGCGCTCGATCCGGTTCTGGATGACATCCGGCCGCCCGATCAGGATCGGCCGGGCGATCTGCTCCTCCACCACGACCTGGACGGCGCGCAGGATGCGCTCCTCCTCGCCATGGGTGAACACGAGCCGCTGCGGGGACGACTTCGCCCGCGCGATCTGCGGCCGCATGATCAGGCCGGACTTGTAGACCTTCTGGCTGAGGCTGGCGCGATAGGCGGCGAGATCCTCGATCGGCCGGGTTGCCACGCCGGTCTCCATCGCCGCCTTGGCGACGGCCACCGGCAGGTCGACCACCAGCCGCGGGTCGAACGGCTTGGGGATCACGTATTCCGGTCCGAACGCCAGGTACTCGGTATGGTAGGCCAGGTGCACCATCTCGGGCGTCGTCGCGCGCGCGAGTTCCGCCAGGGCATGCACGCAGGCGATCGCCATCTCGGTGTTGATCGTGGTCGCGCCCACGTCCAGGGCGCCGCGGAAGATGTAGGGAAAGCAGAGGACGTTGTTGACCTGGTTCGGGTTGTCGCTCCGCCCGGTCGCCACGATCGCGTCCGGCCGCGCGGACTTCGCCAGCTCGTAGGGGATCTCCGGGTTCGGGTTGGCCAGCGCCAGCACGATCGGCCGGTGCGCCATGGATGCCAGCATCTCCAACTTCAGCACGTTGGCGGCACTCAGGCCCAGGAAGATGTCCGCACCCGGGATCGCGTCCGCCAGCACCCGCGCCTCGGTCGGCCGCGCCCACTTGGCCTTCCACGGGTCCATCAGCTCGGTGCGACCCTCGTAGACCACGCCCAGGATGTCGGTGACCGTCACGTTCTCGCGCTTGAGCCCGATTGCCAGCAGCAGGTCCAGGCAGGCCAGTGCCGCGGCACCGGCGCCGCTTGCCACCAGCCGGACATCCTCGATCCTCTTGCCGACCAGGTGCAGCGCATTGACGATGGCGGCCGAGACGATGATCGCGGTGCCGTGCTGGTCGTCATGGAAGACCGGGATCTTCATGCGCTCCCGCAGCGTCTTCTCGATGTGGAAGCACTCCGGGGCCTTGATGTCCTCGAGGTTGATCGCCCCGAAGGTCGGCTCCAGCGCCGCCACGATGTCGCAAAGCTTGTCCGGGTCGAGCTCGTCCAGCTCGATGTCGAACGCATCGATCCCGGCGAACTTCTTGAACAGGACGGCCTTGCCTTCCATGACCGGCTTGGATGCCAGGGCGCCGATGGCGCCCAGGCCCAGCACGGCGGTGCCGTTGGTGACGACCGCAACGAGATTGCCGCGCGAGGTGTAGAGGGCGGCTGCCTGCGGATCGGCGGCGATTTCCTCGCAGGCCGCGGCCACGCCCGGGCTGTAGGCCAGCGAGAGGTCGCGCTGCGTCGAGAGCGGCTTGGTGGCCCTGACCTCGAGTTTTCCCGCGACCGGGCGGGCGTGGTATTCCAACGCGTCGTCGCGCAGCTGGGTCATGGCGATCTCCCGGGCGTCCACCGCCTCCCGAATGGACGCGTCGCACCCGGGCACGCAAGCCCTAACGCGCCCTGCGCGTCAGTGTGCCGAGCCTTGCGGCCGCTCCATCGCCATCGTGCGGTCGGCCACGCGGAGGAACTTGATGGCGGCGCATGCCGCGCCAAAGCCGCTGTCGACGTTCACCACCACCACGCCGGGCGCGCAGGAGCTCAAGGCCGACTGGAGCGCCACGCGGCCGCCCTGGGCCACCCCGACGCCTGCCGAGGTCGGCACCGCGATCACCGGCGCCTCGACCAGCCCGGCCAGCACCGTGAACAGCGCACCCTCCATGCCGGCAAAGGCGATCAGCACGTCGAACCGGCGCAGCTGATCCAGGCGGCGCAGCAGCCGGTCGAGCCCGGCCACGCCGACATCCACGAACTGCTCGCTGCCGCGCCCGTGGAAGGCCAGCACCCTGGCCGCCTCGGCCACCACCGGCAGGTCGGAGCTGCCACCGGCTACCAGACCCACGCGCGGCGTGTCCGTGAAGGGCAGGCCGCCAAGGACGCCCGTCTGGGAAAGCGCGTCGTAGTCGAGCCCTGCCCGCACCTCGCCCGACAGCCGCGCCAGGCGGTTGGGCCCCAGCCGGGTCAGCAGCAGGCGCCGGCGTGCAGCGCGAGCCTGCCGCAGCACCGCTTCGATCTGGGCGTCGGACTTGGGCGCGCAAAGCACCGCCTCGGCAACGCCCGTGCGTTCCTCGCGCAGCCAGTCCATGTCGATATCGTCGTTCGTCATCACGGCCTGCGCTTACACGAGGTGGCGGCAAAAGCCATGCCCTCCTCGCGTGCCTGCCGGCTCGAGATGGCATGATGGGCGATGTTCACGAGGAACCTGTCGCGCCATGCAGGGACTGGACCGAGGGCTGCGTGTGGGCAGCCAAGGCCGGCTGCATTGCATGAAGGGCTGCCTCGACCGCTCGGGCGCAGTCCTGCCAGCCGGGCCGGCAAAGGCTGGACCGAATGGCCGCCGCCCGCATCCGCAACCGGCGTTCCGGATCGTCGATCAGCGCCGCCAGGGCGGGGGCCAGGCAGGCCGGGCTGCTTGTTGCGACGACAAGGGCGGCCTCCGGGTCCAGCCAGCGCGCTGGCGCGCCCGCCGCCGTGGCGAGGATCGGCAGCCCGTGCGCTTCCGCCTCGGCCAGCGCCATCCCATGCCCCTCCAGGTGAGAGGCCGACACGAACAGGTCGGTCACCGACCAGGCGTCGGCCAGGGCCGGCTCGTCGAGTTCGCCCAGCAGTTCGACCCGGTCCTGAATCTCGTGCCGTGCGATCAGGTCCCGCACCACCTGCACATGGGCGGGCGCCCTGGTGAGGTTGCCGACGATCCGCAGGCGCCAGGGCCGGCCGGCCAGCAGGCCCAGCGCCTCGACGAGCCGGTCATGACCCTTGCGCGGCACCACCGCGCCCACCGCGAGCAGATCCACCAGAGGACCGGGACCACCCTTGGCCGGCGGTGCCGGGGTCGTGCCGGGCGGTGCCACCAGGAGCCTTGGCCGGGAGACCGCGTAGTCGCGCTCCAGCAGTTCGGCGGTCATGGTCGAGGTGCAGATCACCAGGCTGGCGTGGCGCAGGGCGCGGCGCTCGTCCGCCGCACGCGCCAGCGCCAGGTCCTCCGCCGTCCCGTGCTCCAGCGCCAGTGGATGATGGACGATCTGAACGATTCGCAGCCGGCGCGCGTGCCTCGCAATGACGTCCGGCAAAGCGCTGCTCACCAGCTGGTCGGTCATGAAGATGGCGCCGTCCGGCAGGGTGGCGAGGTAGCGCTCGGTGGCCTCGCATGCCAGCCGGTCCGGCTGGGGAAAGCCCGATGGCAGCCATTGCCAGTCGACCTCGTGGCCGAGGCGGACGAACTCGCGGCAGAGGCGAACGTCGTACACATAGCCGCCCGTGCGCCGCTCGTAGTCGCGCGAAAGCCCGAACGTCACTCGGAGCGTGGCCAGCGGGCGAACCGGGTTTCGCAGGCTTGTCACCGGCCACCGATCGGATCAGCCCGCACTGGCTGCCTGGCGAGCTGTCTGGCCCCCGCCGTTCTCGGTCTCCTTGGCGCGGCTGGCCAGCCAAGTCCGGAAGGCTTCGACCTTCGCGAGCTTGGCCTTGCGCGCTGGGCAGACCAGGAAATAGGCGAACCGCAGCGGCTGCTCCACGTCGAACAGGCGTACGAGGCGGCCGGCCTCCAGGTCCTGCTCGGCGAGCCTGGCCTTGGCCAGCGCCACGCCTCGTCCGGCAACCGCCGCCTCCAGCACCAGCGCCGACTGGTCGAAGCGGGGACCGCGCTTGCCGTCCGCCTCCCTGACGCCCGCCGCCTTCAGCCACATCGGCCAGTCCGGGCAGCTCGCATCGCGTTCCGGGCCATCGTCGTGCAGCAGGGGCACCCCGACCAGGTCCTGCGGCGTGCCGATCCCTGCCTGCGCCACCAGGGCCGGGGCCGCCACCGGAACGATGGATTCCGACAGCAGATGGTCGGTTTCCAGACCTGGATAGTGCCCGGCGCCGTAGCGGATCGCGCAGTCCACGTCCTCGCTGGAGAAGTCCACGATCTGGTTGGAGGCGGAGATCCGGACGTCGATCTCAGGATACTGCTCCTGGAAGTCTTCCAGTCGCCCCATCAGCCATTTGGCGGCAAAGGAGGGCGCTACGGAAACGTTCAGGACCCCGCCCTTCTGGAGCAGGTCGATCTCGTCCAGCGCGTCCGCCAGCTTCTGGAAGCCGTCGGCGAGGCCAGGCAGGCAGGCTTGGCCCTCGTCGGTGAGCAGCAGCGAGCGCGCGGTCCGGCGGAACAGGAGGCAGCCCAGATGATCCTCCAGCTGCTTGATCTGCTGGCTCACCGCCGCGGGCGTCACGAACAGCTCCTCGGCCGCCCGGCTGATGCTCAGATGCTTGGCCGCCACGACGAAGCATCTGAGGGCGTTGAGCGGCGGGAGGCGATGGATTGGACGCGGCATCAGGGCTCGCAGGAAGCGGTGCACCGGAGGAACGCTGAAGAAATCTAGAGCAGGGGAGCGGACGTCAACCCTTCGTTAAGGGGGGGCGGTCAGGATGAAGCCGCACCTGCCGGCACCGGGGTTGCCGTGCGTACCTCGTCCCATGCTCAGGAGGAAGCTATGCTTCTCACTCGATCACATCTGTTGCGGTTGGCTCTGGCGGCCTTGCCGGCGGCCACCAGTGCGACAGCTTCACCGACCGGATTCAAGCTCAGGATCAAGGGCAGGATCAGCGGCGGCGACATTTCGCTCGATCAAAAGGCGCTGGCTGCGATCGGCACCGTGGAGCTGGTGACGAGGACGCCGTGGAGCGAGGGAGAACTGCGATTCTCGGGCGTGCCGTTCAAGGACCTGTCCGCCGCCCTCGGCTTTGCGGGGGAGGATGTCGTGCTGCGTGCCCTCAACGAATACAGCGTGCGCACCACCGTCGAGACGCTGGTCGAGGAGGCGCTGGTCGCGTTCGAGATCGGTGGACGGCCGATCCCCGTCCGTGAAAAGGGACCATTGTGGGTCGTCTTTCCCTGGTCGCGGCGCCGCGACCTGGACGAGCCGAGCACCCAGTCCCTGTCGATCTGGCAGTTGCAGACCATCGAGATCCCATAAGAACGCGGAGCCGATGTCCCGCCAGCGCATTTCCGCCCGCACGTTCCGCACGGGGCTCATCCTCGGCAGCTTGACTGCAATGATCGCATTCGCGGTGATGTCCATCGTCCACCTGGGCGCCCTTGAAGGCCAGATACGCCAGGCTGCGCGGATGAGCACTACCGACGCCTGGGCAATCTATCAGGCACGCCTGGAGCTTCAGCATTTCCAGCTGGCACTGCTCAAGCACGTGGGCGGTGGCGATCTTGATCGTGCTACCCTTGATCTTCGGCTCGACATCCTCTTCAGCCGGGTCGATGTCATGAAGACCGGCGAGGACCGGGAGCGGTATCTTTCCGTTCTTCATCTGCATGCCGGCGGCGAAGGCAGCAGGACGACTGCCACCCAGGTCGACCGGATCATCCGCCAACTGGAGGACGCGCTCGGGACGACCGAGGCCATCCTTCGGACGCATCCGGACCTTCCAGCGGCACCCGAGGCGGCCGAACGGATCTTCGCCGTTCTGGCACCACAGGCAGAATCCTTGACGGACTTGGCAGCCCAGGCGACCAAGTGGTTCAATGACGCGTCGTCCCAGCTGATCAGCGAGGTGAGCGTGCGTCAGAGCAGGGAGGCCCTGGCGCTGATCGGCCTGTTGATCACCGCTGCTCTGGCGGCCTCGGCCCTGGCGGTCGAGAGCCATGTGGCGCGCCGGGCGGAACGGGAGGCGCGCGCCGCGTCGGAACGATTCCGCGAGTTCGCGGGTGCCGCCTCCGATTGGCTCTGGGAGACCGACCAGGCGGGCCGGCTCGTCTGGTGCTCGGACCGACTCGTCGAGCTCTTGAAATGCCTCTACGAAGGGCCGGCGACGACGGCACGGCATTGGCTGGAAGAGCCGGCTTGGCAGCCCTGGCGCGAAGCGCTGGCGAGCGGCATGGCATTCCGGGACGTCACCTGCAGGACGATGCGGCTGGACGGTGGCGAGGCTGTGCTGCGGCTGGCCGGCACGCCCTCCTTCGACACGACCGGGCAGTTCCTGGGGTTTCGTGGCGTCGGCAGCGACATCACCGAGAGCCATCTGTCGCATGCCCGGATCCGCTTTCTCGCCGATCACGACCCGCTGACCGCCCTGCCGAACCGCCGGGTGGCTCTCGAGCGGCTAGCCAGGTGCATTGACGGTAGCCGCAAGCTCGCTTGGCTGGTGGTCGATCTCGACGGGTTCAAGAACATCAACGACAGCTACGGGCACGGCACCGCGGATCGGTTGCTGGTCGAAGCGTCGCATCGGCTCGTCCAGTGCGTGGGGGATTCGGCGCTGGTGGCCCGGCTCGGAGGCGACGAGTTCAGCATCCTGTTGCAGGATTCATGCGCTACTGCCCAAGGCGTCCAGTCCATGGCATGGAAGGTCCTGGGCGAGCTTGCACGTCCATACCGCGTCGGGGACATGGTCGTGATGGCGACGGCATCGCTGGGCATCGCTTTGTCGCCCGATGACGGACGCGACTGCGACGCCATCGTGAAGGCGGCCGATGTCGCTCTCTACGAGGCAAAGAAGCTGGGGCATGCGACCCACCAGCGCTTCCAGCCCTGGATGAGCGACCGGCTTGCCAGGCGGCATCAGATCGATGCGGCGCTACGGCGGGCATTGGAACAGCAGATCCTGCAGTTGCACTACCAGCCGCAGATTGACCTGAAGTCGGATCATGTCACCGGCTTTGAGGCATTGCTGCGCTGGACCGACCCGGAGCTGGGGCCGGTCTCGCCGGCGGAGTTCATCCCGATCGCGGAGGAGACCGGCCTGATCGTGCCGCTCGGGCGATGGACGGTCCAGCGGGCCTGCGCGGACGCGGCCACCTGGCGCGGCGAGATCGCCGACGCCACCATCGGGATCAACCTCTCTCCCGCCCAGTTCGCCGATCCGGAGCTGGAGAACGAGATCGCGGCCGCACTGGCCCGCTCCGGTCTGCCCCGTGGCCGCCTCGAGCTCGAGGTGACCGAGGGCGCGCTCATCCATAACGTGGAGGCCGCGTTCCTGCTGCTGGACCGGTTGTCCCGGTCTGGCATCAAGATTGCCGTCGACGACTTCGGAACCGGCTATTCAAGCCTCTCCTACCTCAAGCGCTTCCCGCTGAACCGGGTGAAGATCGACCGGTCCTTCATCAGTGAGCTGGACAGTGCCGGCGAGGACCGGGCCATCGTCGGCGCAATCGTCTCGCTCGCCCATGCGCTCGGAATGGAAGCGATCGCCGAAGGCGTGGAAACGTTGGCCCAACAGCGCTGGCTGGCCACCATCGGCTGCGATCAGGCGCAGGGCAACCGCTATGGTCGCCCCCTGCCGCACAATGAGATCGTCACACGCTGGAGTAGCGGCGATCGCCAACCGGCGCAGGGTGACAGGCAGACGGCCAACGTGCTGGCTGAAGCGCCGTCCTGACGGCGCGGCCGCCTTGACAGCGCCGATGTCCGCCGTCTCCGCTCCTGCCGGGGTCTGAGCGAGGAAGGATCATGCAACGCGGACTCGGCCTGATCGGCACCGGCTACTTGGCCAAGGCGTTTGCGGTCGGCTACCGGGCAATGCCCGTCCTATTCGGTCCGGACGCGGGGGTTCCGGTGCTGGAACTGGTCTGCACGTCCAGCCTGCCCGGCGCCGAGCGGGCGGCGGCGGCGCTTGGTTTTAACCGCGCCACAGCGACGTCGGAGGATGTGATCGTCGATCCGTCGGTTGAGATCGTCGTCGTGAACACGCCGAACCACCTCCATGCGCCGATGGCGCTGGCGGCCATCCGGGCAGGCAAGCACGTTCATTGCGAGAAGCCTCTGGGGCTGTCGCCCGCGGAGTGCCGCTCCATGACGCTAGCGGCGGAAGCCGCGGGGGTTCGCACCATCGTTGGCTTCAACTACCGGCAGAACCCGGCGACGGCGCTGGCCCGGGAGATCATCCAGAGTGGAGAGATCGGCGAAGCGATTTCCATCCGCGCCACTCACAACGAGGACTTCATGGCCGACCCGGACATTCCGCTCGGCTGGAAGCATCGCAAGGCCACGGCCGGCCATGGCGCGCTGGTCGATGTGGGTTCGCACATCGTCTGCATCGCGGAGTATTTGCTGGGTCCGATCGCGCGGGTTTGCGGCCGGCTGCGTACGGTGATCGAGACCCGGCCGGTACAAGCCGGCGCGTCGGAGCGGGGACCAGTGGAGACAGACGACGAGGCCAGGTTCCTGCTGGAGTTCGTGTCCGGCATGGGCGGCATGATCGAGGCCAGCCGCATCGCGACCGGCCGGAAGATGCAGCTAGGCTACGAGGTCTACGGTACCAGGGGCTCGCTCTGCTTCGACCAGCAGCGCATGAGCGAGTTGCAGCTCTACGAAGCGAAGGGGCCAACTGGTCGGCGCGGGTTCAAGACCATCCCGATCGCCGCGGAGCACCCGGACTATGGCGCCTTCGGCGCAGGCCCGGGTCACGGCATAGGCTTCAACGATCAGAAGATCATCGAGTGCCGACGCTTTCTGGAAGCCATCGCCACCGGCAGGCCCGCGTCACCGGACTTTCGGGCGGCCTGGCAGGTGAGCGAAGTCCTTGAGGCCGTCGCCCGCTCGTCCGAATCGGGCAGCTGGGAAGCAGTATCACCAATCTGACCTCGGCTGACCGGCCGTAGCCGCGCCTTAAACCTGACCGGCGCGGCGTTTGTCCGCAGAACGACGCAGTAGCACTCCGTGAGCTGGAGGAGCTTGGCGTCGTCCGGTCCGTACCTAAGGCGAAGGTGAGGCGACTGGCCCGGAGACCTACGGACGCCGAATGGTCACGCCGGGAATACCGCGAACGTCGAGGTCACCCTCGGCCTTCACTTCGCCACCGCTAACAGCGCTTACCTTTGCGGTGGCGACGGCTGTTAGAGTGCCTCCGGCGCACATGACCAGCGCCGCCAGCAGGATGTCTTCAGAACGAGCCTGAAGGCCGTTTCGCCGTTGGCACGGTGAAGTCCTGCCTCCACCAGCGTCCTGCTGGTTGGGCTCGGCAGGCGATGCCGTTCCAGTCCAGCCGGCCGACGGCCCGCAGCTTCACCGTAGCGCTTCCGGCACCTGCCGACACCGCTCCTTCGGGGCCTGAAGTGCCCACAGCTCATGGCAGTTCATGCTGGCCGCCCAAGCTTGCGGCTACCGGCCGAGCCATCGACATCATCCCGCGGGGAAGGCGCAATGGTAGCCTATTGATCCTCGAATCGCAGGCTGCGCCAGTTCCGTGGATGCGGCAGATTGATCGTGAGGTTCAGCATGATCCGGTGGGTGGCAGGAAGAGGGCTGGCCGATCCTTGCTGCGATTCCCGTCCAGTTCCTGGAGATCGACTCCGGTCAGCGCGCCCAAGGCGGCGGTCGGTTCATCCAGGAGCAGCAGCCACGGCCGGTGCACGGGGAGCCTGGCAATCCCGTTTCGTTGCGCCGTCCCGCACGAACATCTTCTGCAGGCGATGCGCTCTGTCAGCGACCCGATCTGCGCCTGGACCACCATCGCTGCTCCCTCGGTGACCCCATCCACGCAGGTTCCATGACCGATTTCATGTTGTCCAACCCGTCGCTGAGTTGGGCATGGCACCGCCAACCGTTCGCGATGATCGTGCGCGGCGGCCAACTGGCCAGCATGTCGAACCGCGCGAACAGGACGAACCGCGGCACGGTACGGATCACCTGCCCTTCCAGCGGGAGGTGCCCCATGCCCTGGCTTGGGCTCGTGAATTCGGCTGCGGTTGCGCGCATTCAGCCGACCGCGATGCCGCCGCGCGGCCGCGATTTTGCCAGGCAGATCCGCTGGCAGCGGGATGCGTCGGACGAGGGCGAGCCGCCTGAATCCGTTCACACGCCTGCCAGCGGATTGAGGCCGATCGCGCTCGGCATGGCCAAGAGTGGCAGGCGTATCGGAATGAACGCAGGAAGCGCGATCGGTGCTACGCAGGCGAAACCAGACAATCGGCCGGTGCCCCCTGTCGCGTCGGGCCCAGTCAGCAACACCACCAGGCAGAGCTACCTGCAAGCGTGCCGAGGAGAGGTGCGAGCGCAACGCCGATGCGGGGCCGGACAAGCACCCGGCCGAGCGGGATACCAGCACGTGTTCCTGCAGGCCAGCACCCGTCCAAAACACTGCCAGGGCCTGGCAGGTGTCTGTAGGTGCTGTAGGTGTGCGACGGCGGCGGGAGGAAGCGGCTCTGCATCCGATCGGCTACTGATCCCCTTCCAGCAACACCGCCACCAGCAGGGGCAGCAGGAGACCATCAGCGCCGCGCGATCGACTGGCCATCGGCGCACCGCCCCAGGGCAAGCTCAGCGCCGCCATCACTGCCTGCACGTCGACATGCAGCCACGGTCCGCTCGGCCCGCACAAGCTGCCGGGACTGCAGCCTGCTGCGGCAGCTTGGCCACCTTGGCCGACAGAGCCTGCTGGTTCGCAAGCTCTGCATGGACGACGGCGGGTGCTTGCCCATGGTCGACCAGTATCTCGCGCACGTTCAACAGCCGATGTTGTTCAAGGCCCAGATCTCGGCGGAACAGGATCGAGCCGGGGCGGTTTGGGCTGCTTCATCATCGGTCGAGGCCTGCCCAGGCACCGGCGCGCAACGCTCTGGCACCAGGCGTACCTGATCGTGTTGCAGGAGAAGCAGCATCGCGTCCGCATGGCCGAGGTCGCGCCCCTCGCACGGACGGAGCAAGAACGCGAAAGCATCCGTCAGTCATGGCGAAGCTGCCATCTTTGGGCCGATCGTGGCCTCCGTCCCGGCATCGGGCCAGGTGATGAGCGTTGTCCATTCAGGCGTGGATCAGACTTGGCTGGCGCGGAAGCCTGCCGAACGGAACGATGGCACCTGTGGCCGAGCCGAAGTCGAGGTTGCCGGCGTTCAGGACCTCGACGGCCCCTGTTGCTACCGCGCGATCGCGCCCGTCGCACTGCCATCGTCCGCGACGCAGACGCTGCTCAGGGATCTCCCGGCTGTGCGGGATCGGACTGAGCGGCTTGTAGTGGATCTCACCAAGCTTGATGGTTCTCCGCCGGCAAGGAGGAGCGGCAGTGTCGCGCCACCGTCGGCATCCTGGCCAGGAGGCAGACCGTCCTGCAGTTCGCTGGCCGCATGAAATGGGCCATCGTGTTCCACCGCCCGACAGTCGGGATTCCGGCAGTGACTTTTCCAGGCGGAAGACTCATCTGCACGAGTGAACCCGGCAGCCAGGCCAGAACCGGGGGGCTGGATTTATCTACATCCTCTGGGACATGGCTCCCCGGGGAGGTTCAACCTCTCACGTCATGGGCAGCTCGACGAGGCAACCCTTGTCGATGGCCGGAAGCTTGGTCAGCAATCCCAGACGCCGTTGTTGGTATCGAAGCGGCTCCGGCTGGCTCTGGCGGCATTCCGGACATGTAGCGTTGCGGCTCCTGCCTTTCCCGGCTCTTGGCCCGTACCGGCCCGGCCGATTGTGGCAACGCGTATCCAGCCGGCCGCTGCAGCGAGATATCGCCTTTCCAGTTGGCTCGGCACGCTGCCAATGGCCGTCTGCGAAAGCCAGGCAACGTCGGCCTGCGCTTCCACCTGCTCAACACAGAACACCGGGTGATCGTCGCCTGACGGCCATGTTCCCCGACTGGCGAGCCACCAAACTACCGCCTTCCCTCGTCAATGAGCCGTCCCGCGCCCGCTGGAGCAGCGTACCTGTTGCGGAGAGCGTGACACCATGGTCGGACCAAGGTGAATTGGTCCGGACCCTGCGGTGACCGGATCCGGCCGTCGGCGCAGTTCCGGGCCACAGCGTGGTCGACGGCGGGCCGCGCCTCTCTGCCTCAGGAATTGAATTGCCGTAGATAGGCTCGATCTCACCCGACATGCATGGATGCGGGCCAGATCCGCCAGCCACTACTTGCCGAGGCCGTACAGCCGGCAAGGCGAAGCAACATGACTGCCGGCTTCGGAGCGCCGGACATCCTGTCAACGGCGTGCTGACCTGGGGTCCGATGTTCCTCCAGCGGACAGGCAAGGACGCCAAAGAGCCTTAGCTTCATTGGAACCCCAGGTCATTGAAGCGTTCGCGCTACCAGCCACCCGTGAGGGCAGCGATGCTTCACCTGCTCCAGACTGCCAGGTCGCCCATGGCCTGCTCCGCCGCGAAGCCCTGTGCCCAGTCTGCCAGCTGTCCGGCTACGATCGCGGCCCGCATGCCCCGCATCAAGGACTGGTAGTACCAGAGATTGTTCCAGGTCAGCAGGATGGCGCCCAGGATCTCGTCGCTGCGCACCAGATGGTGCAGATAGGCACGGGAATAGTCGCGGGCGGCCGGGCAGTCGGAAGCCTCGTCGAGCGGACGCGGATCATCGGCGTGGCGGGCGTTGCGCAGGTTCATCGTGCCGCGCCGGGTGAAGGCCTGGGCGGTCCGCCCGGAGCGGGTGGGCATCACGCAGTCGAACATGTCGATGCCGCGCATGACCGCTCCCACCAGGTCGGACGGCTTGCCTACGCCCATCAGGTAGCGCGGCCGGTCGGCCGGCAGGTGAGGCTCGGTTCCCTCGATCGTGCGGAACATCTCCGCCTGCGGCTCGCCGACCGCAAGGCCGCCGATGGCATAGCCGTCGAAGCCGATCTCCCGGAGGCCCATCGCCGACAAGCGGCGAAGCTCGGCATCCGTGCCGCCTTGGACGATGCCGAACAGGCCGTAGCCCGCGCGCGGCCGGAACGCGTCCTTCGAGCGCGCCGCCCAGCGCAGCGACAACTCCATCGCGCGCCTGACCTCGTGGCGCTCGGCCGGCAGTTTCAGGCACTCGTCCAGTTGCATGGTGATCGTCGCATCGAGCAGATGCTGGATTTCGACGGAGCGTTCCGGCGTCAGCTCGTAGCGGGTGCCGTCGATATGCGAGGCGAAGGTCACGCCCCGCTCGGTAAGCTTGCGCAGCTTGCCCAGCGACATGACCTGGAAGCCGCCGGAATCGGTAAGGATCGGGCCTGGCCAGTTCATGAAGCGATGCAGGCCGCCCAGGGCCGCCACCCGTTCCGCCGACGGGCGCAGCATGAGATGATAGGTGTTGCCGAGTACGATCCCGGCACCGGTCGAGCGGACCATTTCGGGCGTCATGGCCTTCACCGTGGCAGCGGTGCCGACCGGCATAAAGGTGGGGGTTGGCACCTCGCCGTGGACGGTGTGCAGGATACCTGCCCTGGCCGCCCCGTCTGTGGCGACGATCTCGTGATGAAACTGGGTCAAGCCGCGTCCGCGTCGTTGCGCTCAAGAAGGGAGGCGTCGCCATAGCTGAAGAAGCGGTAGCCAGCACGGGCGGCGTGGGCATAGGCAGCCTTCATCCTGCCGGTGCCTGAAAAGGCGCAGGCCAGCATGAACAGCGTGCTCTTCGGCAGATGGAAGTTCGTGAAGAGCCGGTCGACGACGCTAAAGCGGAAGCCCGGCGTGACGAACAGGCGGGTCTCGGCAGTGCCCGGGCGCACCGAGCCATCCGGTCCCGCCATCGATTCCAGCGTGCGCAGCGCCGTGGTCCCGACCGCCACCACCCTTCCACCTGCACGGCGGTGCGCCTCGATCCTGGCGGCCGCCTCGGCCCGGAGTTCCAGCCACTCGGCATGCATCACATGATCGGCCGTGTCGTCAGCCTTCACGGGCTGGAACGTGCCCATGCCGACATGGAGCGTGACGAACTCGGTCGCAACTCCACGCTCGGCAATCTGATCCAACAGCGCCCCCGTCAGATGCAGGGAGGCGGTCGGAGCTGCCACCGATCCGTCCCTGCGCGCGAAAACCGTCTGGTAATCCCTCAGATCCTTCGGATCGCCTCCCGGTGCCCGGCGGATATAGGGAGGCAGCGGCATGCGGCCCTCGGCCTTGATCAGGTCCAGCAGGCGCTGTCCATCCTGATCGAACCGCAGCAGCACCCGTCCCTCGGGATCCTTCTCGACCACCCACGCAGCAAGGTGAGCGGAAAGCTGCAACCGGTCATTCGCCCGCAGGCGCTTGCCAGGCCTTGCCAGGGCCCACCAGGCATCGCTGCCCGCCGGCTGCACCAGCGTAATCTCGACGGCGACCTTGTCGCGGCGGCCAAAGAAGCGGGTCGGCAGGACCGCCGTGTCGTTGAGGACCAGGAGGTCCCGCGCGTCCAGCAGGCCCGGGAGGTCCCGGACGTGGAGGTCGGCCAGGTGGCCGGCGACATGGAGGAGCCGCGCGCTTTCCCGCGGCTCCGCCGGCGCCTGCGCGATGGCACCTTCCGGCAACTCGAAATCGAACTCGGCGACCCGCAAGGTTCAGCCGCGCCCCCGGCGCTGGTCCAGCTGGAGCAGGATGTGCGGGCTGACGAAGCTGGAGATGTCGCCGTTGAGCTTGTGGATCTCCTTGATGAAGCGCGACGAGATCCACTGGCAGTGCTCGGAGGCCATCAGGAAGATCGTCTCGATCTTCGGAGCCAGCCGCTTGTTGTTGGCCGCCATCTGGAATTCGAACTCGAAGTCGGAGACGGCCCGGAGCCCGCGCACGACGATGTCGGCCCCCTGCTCCTGGCAAAAATGCATGAGCAGGTTCTCGAACGGCTTCACCTCGATCCGGGTGCCGTTGCCACCCTCCATCACGTCGATCTCGGCACGGATCATGCCGATCCGTTCCTCTAGGGAGAACAGTGGGTCCTTGCCGACATTGACGGCGCAGGCGACGATCAGCCGGTCGACCAGGGCGGTGGCACGACGGATTACGTCCATGTGCCCATTATGCAGGGGGTCGAAGGTGCCTGGGTAGATCCCCACACGGGCTCTGGTCACGGCAGCCTCTCCTGGCGGCAAGGACGAGGCGGACGAAGGCCGCCGCGTCGCATCGATCACTCCACGACCGGCTCGGTCGAGTCGCCGTTCTCTTCGTCCAGCGCAGCATCCGCGAGACGCACGGCGCCGACGACATGCTCGTCCTCTTCCGTATGGAAGAGCTTCACGCCCTGCGTGTTCCGTCCGGCGATGCGGATACCGGTGACCGGGATGCGGATGAGCTTCCCCTTGTCGGTCATCAGCATCAGGTGATCCAGGTCGCCGATCGGGAAAGTCGAGGTGACCTGGCCGTTGCGAGGCGAGGTCTCGATGTTGATGACGCCCTGCCCGCCTCGGCTGGTGATCCGGTACTCATAAGCCGAGGTGCGCTTGCCAAAGCCGTTGCGGGTGACGGTCAGGAGGAACTGCTCGCCGGCGCGCAGGCGCTCCACCTCCTCTTCCGGCAGGCCAGGCCCGACGGCCTCGCCATTGCCGTTCTCGACCTCCTCGCCCTCGGCGCGACGGCGGGCCGTCGCGATGCGCAGGTAGGCGTCCCGGTCCTCGATGGTCAGGTCGGTATGCTTGAGGATCGACATGGAGACCACCTCGTCTCCCTCGGCCAGGTCCATGCCGCGCACGCCTTCGGAGCTGCGCGAGCGGAACACCCGCAGGCTCTCGACCGGGAAGCGGACGGCACGACCGCCGCGGGCGGCCAGCAGCATGTCGTGGCTGTCGTCGCAGACATCCACCCCGACCAGCCGGTCGCCCTCATCCAGCCCCATCGCGATCTTGCCGTTGGAGGGCACGCGGATGAAGTCGGACAGGTCGTTGCGCCTGATCTTGCCCCTGGCAGTCGCGAACACGATCGACAGGTCGCCATAGGTGCTCTCGTCCTCGGGCAAGGGCAGCACGGCGGAGATCGCCTCGCCCTCCTCCATGGCCGGGAACAGGTTGATCATCGCGCGTCCGCGCGCCTGGGGGTTGCCCAGCGGCAGCTTGTAGACCTTGAGCTTGTAGACCCTGCCGCGCGTCGTGAAGAACAGGACGGGCGTGTGGGTCACCGCCACGAACAGGCGCGTGACGACGTCGTCCTCATGCGTCCGCATGCCCGCCCGGCCCTTGCCGCCACGACGCTGCGAACGATAGGTCACCAGCGGCACGCGCTTGATGTAGCCAGCCTGGGTCACGGTGACGACCATGTCCTCGCGCTGGATCAGGTCCTCGAGGTCCTGGTCGAGATCACTGTCCAGGTCGATCACGGAGCGACGCGCGTCCGCGAACCGGTCGCGGATGTCGATCAGCTCTTCCTGCATGACCTCGAGCAGGCGCTCGCGCGAATGGAGGACATGCAGCAACTCCTTGATCTCGACCGCCAGCTTCTCGACGTCCTCGACCAACTCGTCGCGTGCCAGGGCGGTCAGGCGCTGCAGCTGCAGAGCCAGGATCGCGCGCGCCTGCGCTTCGGAGAGATTGTAGGTCTCGGACGGCGGCGGCGCGTCCACCAAGCCGGCCTCGGCCCGCTCGAGCAGCGGCAGGATATCGGCCGAGCGCCAGCTGCGCTCGGTCAACCGCACCCTGGCTTCGGCGGAATCGCGCGACGAGCGGATCAGCGCGATCACCTCGTCGATGTTCAGCACCGCGATCACCAGGCCGATCAGGCCATGGATCCGCTGGCGGGCCTGACCCAGCCGGTAGGCGGAGCGGCGGAGGATCGTCTCCTCGCGGAATTCGATGAACGCCTTCAGCGTGTCGATCAGGCCGAGCGTGGTCGGCCGGCCGCCCACGAGCGACACCATGTTGATGCCGAACGAGGTCTGCACCGGCGTGTAGCGCCAGAGCTGGTTGAGCACGACGTCGGGATCGGCATCACGCTTGAGCTCGATGACGACCCGGATGCCCTGTCGGTCGCTCTCGTCGCGCAGGTCTGCGATACCCTCGACCTTCTTGTCACGGACCACCTCGGCGATCCGCTCCACCATCCGCGCCTTGTTCACCTGGTAGGGAACTTCGGTGATGATGATGGCCGGCCGGTCCTTGCGGACCTCTTCGACATGGGTCTTCGAGCGGATCAGGATGCTGCCACGGCCGTTCTGGTACGCCGTCATGATTCCGCCGCGGCCCAGGATGATGCCGGCGGTCGGAAAGTCCGGCCCCGGCACGATCTCCATGATCTCGGCGAGCTCGATCGACGGGTTCTTAATGAGCGCGATGCAGGCGTCGATGATCTCGCCCAGATTGTGCGGCGGGATGTTCGTCGCCATGCCGACGGCGATTCCGCCGGCCCCGTTCACCAGCAGGTTCGGGAAGCCCGCAGCCAGCACCGACGGCTCTTCGGTGCTCTCGTCGTAGTTCGGCCGGAAGTCGACGGTATCCTCGTCGATCTCGCCGATGACCGCCAGCGCCGCCCGCGACAGCCGCGCTTCCGTATAGCGCATCGCCGCCGGCGGATCGTCGTCCTGCGAGCCGAAATTGCCCTGGCCATCGATCAGGGGCAGGCGCAGCGAGAAAGGCTGCGCCATGCGGACCATCGCGTCGTAGATCGCGCTGTCGCCGTGCGGATGGTACTTACCCATCACGTCGCCGACGATGCGCGCCGACTTGCGATGCGGCTTGCCCGGATCGAAACCGCTTTCCTTCATCGAATACAGGATGCGGCGCTGCACGGGCTTCAGCCCGTCGCGGACATCCGGAAGCGCCCGCGACACGATCACGCTCATCGCGTAATCGAGGTAGCTCTTCCTCATCTCCTCTTCGATGGGGACGATGTCGTACGGACGCGGCTCGGTTGCCAAGGTGCGTGATCTCTGACGATGTGACGGAACGGCGAACGGCACCGAGCGGAATTCTCCGTCTCAGTGCGCGTGCCTTCTAGCAGGCTGGAACGGCGCGTGCCAGCACCGCCCAGCAACAGGCCAAAGGCCGATACGAGCAGCCGGGACCGACGGACCATCCCACTGGAATCAAGGGTTTATATGGGCATCCGGCGGCTCGGCGCAATCCGGCGGCAGGCGATCAGGCAGAGCCGTCTAGCGTCGTCGAGCCGTAATAGTGCCACAGGAACATGGCGCCTACGCCGCGCCACGGCGCCCAGTGCTCGACCATCGGGCGCAATGCCTTCGGTGTCGGCCGCCTGTCCAGCCCGCGCAGGCGCTGGTAGCCCACCTGGACCGCCAGATCGTCCGCAGGGAACACGTCCGCGCGGCCAAGCGCGAACAGGAGATAGATGTCGGCGCTCCATCGGCCAAAGCCGTTCAGCGCGATGATCTCTGCGGCCACCTCCTCGTCGGAAGCCGCATGGTGCCGGTCCAGGCCGAGCCGTCCATCCATGACGGCAGCCGCCAGCCCCTGCGCATGGGTGATCTTGCGAAAGCCGACGCCGCAGGCCCGCAGTGCCTCGACCGTCTGGCCGGCGATCCAATGATGATCGGGAGGCGCACCGGCGGCCTGTTCCAACCGGCGCCAGATTGCGGCGGCAGCCCGCACCGAGATCTGTTGCGCCGTCATGATCTGCAGCAGCGTCGCGAACCCCGGCGGCAGGATCCGTGGCGGCGGATCGCCGATCCGCTCCCGCAGTGCTGCCAGCTGTGGATCCCTTGCCGCCAGGACATCCATGGCGTCCCGGATCCGCGCCTGGTCCAGGAGACTAACTGTCGATGCAGGCGTGCTCATCTGGCACGGCCGTACGCCGGCCGGCGCCGATCCGCGTCGGCCCTTGTCGAAGATAGTGAGCGTGTAACCATGCCGCGTTCCTGATCCGGCGAAGAGCGCCGACTTCTAGGGGCCCCAGGTGCCAGGTACTAGCCCGGGCGCATCGGCCACGGCCTTGTGGAGGCGGTCACTTCCGGATGAATGCCATGAGGAAAGGTCGAACCATCAAGACCCTGATACCGCTGGTGATCGGCCTTGCCATCCTGTCGGCTGCCACGGTGCTGACCGTGTGGAACGAACGGCGGGCGGGTGGCGGGTCGGATCTGCGCACCTTCATCCGCGCAGCCCTGAAGGACGTACCGGCCGAGCACGTTCCTGACGGCGTGGAAGGGCAGATCGTCCGGATCGCCGGGACGACCAGTGCCGCGGGCGACGTCCTGGAGCCTGTCCTGCAGCGATCGGCGCCTGTCCTGCGTCTCGACCGGATCGTGGAAACGGCGCAGTGGCAGGAGCGGCAGATCGTGACCCAAGGTGGCCGCGACCTCGTCTACGAGTTGGTCTGGTCGAGCGTCCGGATCGATTCCTCCAGGTTCCGTGACGCGGGCGGGGCCCATCCCAACCCGCCATTGCGCCTGCAGAGCGAGCGGCTGCTGGCGCCGTCGCCGAAGCTCGGCGCCTGGTCGGCCGACCTGGCCATCTGGCATGCCATCGAGGCTACGGCCCCATGGGAATTTCCCGAGCAACTGGTGGTGGACGCCGTCGGCACCGTGCGAAGGTTCGGCACGTGGTGGTGGTCCGGTGATCCTGAGCACCCCGCGCCCGGTGACCTGCGCCTGCGCTACCTCGCCGTTCCCCACGGCGACGTCACGATGATCGGGCGGGCCACGTCCCGCAGGCTAGCGGCGCCGGTCGACGAGTTGGGCAATCCGTTGCCCCTGGCAGCCGCCGGCAAGGTTCCGGCCGACGTCATCCTGGGCGACGCGGGCAGGACCGCCGCGATCGAGGCGTGGAAGGTCCGGGCCGTGGCGCTCGCGGTATTCCTGCTGGGTAGCCTCATTCTCGCGTCGGGCTTCAAGCGCTTGGCGCCCGAGGTCCTCGGGCGCTTCGGCGGGAGCGTGCCGTCGCTCGGGAGTCTTCTTGGCCTGCTTCTATGGCTGGCGCTGTCCGTAACCACCTGGTTACTCTTCCGCCTGCGCTAACCTACGAGACAGACGTGGGTTTTTGGCATGCCCTGAGTGCTTCAAAGGACGGCTGGGGCATGCTAGGCCCGTGATCTGGCTTGGCTGGAAGCCGATAGGCAGCGCCGAAAGGATCGGGAGCGATGGAACGCGAGCAGATGGCCTACGACGTGGTGATCGTAGGCGCCGGCCCGGCCGGGCTCGCCTGCGCCATCCGCCTCAAGCAGCTGGCAGGCGAGGACCTCTCTGTCTGCGTCATCGAGAAGGGGGCCGAGGTCGGCGCGCACATCCTGTCCGGTGCGGTGCTGGAGCCGCGTTCGCTCAACGAACTGCTGCCGGAATGGAAGAGCACCGGAGCCCCGGTCGAGACCGAGGTCACCGAGGACCAGTTTCTTTTCCTGACCGAGAAGACCGCCCGGCGCCTGCCGACGCCGCCGCAGATGCACAACCAGGGCAACTACATCATCTCGCTGGGCCTGCTCTGTCGATGGCTGGCCGAACAGGCCGAGGGCCTGGGTGTCGAGATCTATCCCGGTTTCGCCGCGGCCGAAGTGCTCTACGATGACAAGGGTGCGGTGCGGGGCGTGGCGACCGGCGACATGGGCGTGGGCCGCGACGGCCAGCCGACCGACGCCTACCAGCCGGGCATGGAACTGGTCGGCCGCCTCACCGTGTTTGCCGAAGGCTGCCGAGGCTCGCTCACCAAGACGCTGTTCCAGCGCTTCGACCTGCGGGACGGCGTGGATCCGCAGACCTATGCGATCGGGATCAAGGAACTGTGGGAGGTCGACCCGGCGCAGTTCCACAAGGGCCGCTCGACCCACTCGATCGGTTGGCCGCTCGACCAGCAGACCTATGGTGGATCCTTCCTGTACCACTGGAAGGACAACCAGATCGCGTTCGGCTTCGTCGTGGGCCTGGACTATGCCAATCCCTATCTGTCGCCGTTCGACGAGTTGCAGCGGCTGAAGCTGCACCCGGCGATGCGCCCGACTTTCGAAGGGGGGCGACGCATCAGCTACGGCGCCCGGGCGCTGAGCGAAGGGGGCTTGCAGTCCATTCCCAGGCTGATCTTCCCTGGTGGCGCGCTCATCGGCGACACGGCCGGTTTCCTCAACGTGCCCAAGATCAAGGGCACCCATACCGCGATGAAGTCCGGCATGCTCTGTGCCGAGGCTGCGGTGGATGCCCTGAAAGCAGCCAGCGACACGCCGGTCCTCCTGGAATCCTACCCTGACTCGTTCCGGAAATCCTGGCTCTACGAGGAGCTATACGCCGTCCGGAACATCCGGCCATCCTTCCGGCGCGGGCTGATGGCCGGCCTCGCCTACTCCGCGACCGACACCTACGTCTTCCGCGGCAAGGTGCCCTGGACCCTGCATCACCATGCCGACCACAGCGCCACCGAGCCCAAGGCCAAGCACCAGCCGATCCCCTATCCCAAGCCTGACGGCAAGCTGACGTTCGATCGGCTGAGCTCGGTCTTCCTGTCCGGAACCAACCACGAGGAAGACCAGCCTTGCCACCTGCAGCTGAAGGACCCGACGGTCCCGATCCGGATCAACCTGCCGGAGTATGACGCACCCGAGCAGCGCTACTGTCCAGCCGCCGTCTACGAGATCGTGCAGGAGAGCGACGGCCAGCCACGACTGCAGATCAACGCGCAAAACTGCGTCCACTGCAAGACCTGCGACATCAAGGACATGACGCAGAACATCAACTGGGTCACGCCGCAAGGCGGCGGCGGCCCGGTCTACGGAACGATGTAGAGCCTACGTGGCGCCAGCTCGCCTCGCCATGTAGATTGCGCCGTTGACCCGGATGCGCCGGCCACCGATGCTCTGGTCCGCTCGGCCCGGTCCTGAGGAACGTCATGAACAACGCGCCGCTTGCTGTTGTCCTGCTTGCATCTATCGGCTTGCTGGGTGCCTGCGCGCCCGCCGGCACTGAACGTCCCGGAACGGCTGCTGCCGAGGCGGTGCCTAAGCCGTCCGAAGCGGCGACCATCGATGCCGCGGTGGAGGCTTCCCTCCTCGACCTCTACCGTGCGGCCCCAGGCTCCCAGGCGCTGGTGGAGAAGGCGAAAGGCGTGCTGGTCTTCCCGTCGATCACCAAGGCCGGGTTCGTCGCAGGTGCGGAGTACGGCAAGGGTGCCTTGCAGGTCGGCGGGCAAACGGTGGGCTATTACAGCCTGACCGCCGGCTCGATCGGCTTCACCGCCGGCGTCCAGGAGACGGCCCAGGCCATCCTGTTCAACACGCAGGAATCGCTCGACGCATTCCGCGCGAGCAATGGTTGGACGGCCGGGGTGGACACGTCGGTAGCACTGCTCAAGATCGGCGGTTCCGGCACGATCGACAGCCGGACAGCCAACTCGCCCGTCCAGGCCATCATCTACAACACGTCCGGGCTGATGGCAGACGCATCGGTCCAGGGTCAGAAGATCACCAAGATCACGCCCTGATTCCTGGGCAGGGGACGTCGTGGCGTGAAAGATGCACGGCGGCTCCCGGGCGGCCTGTCCGAGCTCACGCCCGCCGAATATCGGGCAGACGCGACCGTCCAGGTCGCGGGCCTGCTGCTTGGAATCGTCGGCTCGACCGTGCTTCTGGCAACCGCCCCGCCCCGGACATCGCCCTGGCAAGCCACGGCCCTGGCAGCCTACGCCATCGGGCTCGTCGCCATGCTCGGCTGCTCCGCTCTCTACCGCCTGACCCGTGACCCCGTCCGCAAGCACATCTTCCGTCGTCTCGACCACGCCGCGATCTTCCTGATGATCGCCGGCACCTATACGCCGCTGATCGTGAATGGCGGGCGCCACGCCCTGTTCCTGCTGGCCCTCGTCTGGCTCGTCGCGCTGGCCGGCATGGCGATCAAGCTGCTGGCCCTGCCGGTTCCCGAGAAGCTGTCGGTCGGGATCTACCTGGCCCTTGGCTGGACGATCCTCCTTGCGCCGGGAGAGGTGTTCGCCTTGCCGGCCGGGGCCCTGGCCCTGCTGGTGATGGGCGGGCTGCTCTACAGCATCGGGGTCCTGTTCTACCTCTGGGAACAGCTGCGCTTCCACGTCGCGATCTGGCATGGCTTCGTGCTTGCCGCCGCCGCATGCCATTACATTGCGATCATGCTGACGCTGCCAGTCTGACCGGCCGGTCCAGCGTGGGCGCCGTCAGGCACTGCCCGGTCGCGTAAACAGTTCCACGCCGTCCGCGGTGATGCCGACCGTGTCTTCCGCCTGGGCGGCCCAGCCCCGGTCGCGGGTCACCATCGACCAGCCGTCCGGCAGCGTCTTGAGGTCCGGCCGACCGGCCACGAGGATCGGCTGGACCGACAGGAACATGCCTTCCTCCAGCCGTTCGCCCTGGCCGGGTGTGCCATGGTGGGGGACGTGCGGCTCCATGAAGAACTCGCGGCCGATGCCATGGCCGCCAAGATCGCGGACAACGGCAAAGCCCACGCCGTTCACCCGCGCTTCCGCCACCGCCTGGATCGCGTGACCCAGGTCACCGATGGTCATGCCCGGCCGGAGCATGGCGATCCCCGCGGCCAGCGCCTGCTCGGCGCGCTCCGCCAGCAGACGGCCGCGCGGCGTGGGTGTCCCGACATGGAAGCTGCGCGCGATCCCGGCATGCCAGCCGCCGAGCTTTGCCTTGAACGCGATCTTCACGAGGTCGCCAGGAGCCAGCTTCTTGGCCGCGCTCGGGATGCCATGACAGACGACGTGGTTGACCGAGATGCAGGTCGCGTTCGGGAAGCCGCGCATGCCCTTGGTGGCCGCGACGCCCTCATGTTCTTGGATGCACTGCTCGACGATTGCATCCAGATCGGCCGTGCTGGTTCCCGGACGGACGGCGCTGGCCGCAGCTTCCATGGCGAGCGCCGCCAGTCTGCCCGCGGCGCGCATGCCGGCGAACGCCGCAGCCAGTTCGGCCGAGCGCGTCACGCCGCCTTCTGGACCAGCTTGTAGGGCGGCTTCTCGTAGCCCAGTGCGGAGCGCGTGAAGACCTCCACGCCCGTCTCGGTCACGGCGACCGTGTGCTCGAACTGCGCGGACGAGGTCTTGTCGCGGGTGACGCAGGTCCAGCCATCGGCCAGCACGAGCACGTCCGGGCGGCCCACGTTCACCATGGGCTCGATCGTGAAGAACATGCCGGGCTGGAGCACGACGGGATCGCGCCGCTCGAACTGCAGCTTGCGCGGGATCTTGTAGTGCTTGACCTCGGGCGCATCGTGGAAGTTGCGGCCGACACCGTGGCCGACGAACTCCTCCACCACCGAGAAGGCGACGCCGTTGCGCCGTTCTTCCACCACCTTCTGGATCGCCTCGCCGACATCGTCGAGTGTGGCACCCGGCTTGACCGCGTCGATGCCAGCCCACATCGCCTCGTAGGTGCGCTCCATCAGGAGCAGGTCCTTCACCTTGGCGCGCGGCAGCGCGAACATCCGCGAGGTGTCGCCATACCAGCCGTCGAGGATGACGGTGACGTCGATGTTGAGCGTGTCCTCGGGCGTCAGCAGCTTCTTCTCGCTGGGGATGCCGTGGTTCACGACCCGCCCGATCGAGATGCAGGACGAAGCGGGATAGCCCTTGTAGTTCTTGGTGGCGGGGATGCCGCCATGGTCCAGCATATAGCCTTCGATCAGGCGATCGAGCTCGGCGGTGCTGATGCCCGGCCGGATATGCGGCGTGATGAAGTCCAGCGTATCGGCGGCGAGGCGGCCTGCCTTGCGCATGCCCTCGAAGCCGGCCTCGTCATGGATCGGGATCGAACGGTTCTCGAGGCCATGCTCGATGAAGCGGTTGGCGAAATTCTCGGCAGCCGCCGAGATCCCGGCGAGGGTGCCGAAGTCGAACGCCTCGTCGGGCTTCTTGAAGATGGTCTTGGTAGGCTTGGCGGGGCGGTTCATGCGGGACGATCGCTGGAATGCTGCGCAACGTGCGACGGGTCCGGCTACACGGCGGTGCGCGGATCCGTCAACCTGGGCGGGCGCGCAGCTTCTCCCGCCAGGCTGCATAGAGCCCGCTCGCGACGATCAGCATCGCGCCCATCACCACATAGATGCTGGGCACGTCGCCAAAGACAATCCACCCGGACAGCGCCGCCCAGATCAGCATGGTGTAGGTGAAGGGCTGCACGACCACCGCCGGGGCGAACTGCAGGGCCAGCACCAGACCGTAATGGCCGAACACCCCGAGCGCGGCAATCCCGCCCAGCAGGAGCCACTGCCCCGTCGTCGGCGGAGTCCAGAAGAACGGTCCGACCAGGCTCAGCGCGATCGTGCCGCCAACTGTCTGCCAGACCATCGAGGTCGCCGCCGCATCGTGGCGACCGGCGATGCGGGTCATGATCTGGTAGAACGCGTACATGATGCAGCAGCCGAGCATGATCAGCATGCCGGGCGTGATCTCGGCAAAGCCCGGACGCACGATGATGAGCACGCCCAACAGGCCCACGCCCACCGCGATCCAGCGCCGCAATCCCACCTGCTCGCCCAGCAGCGGCACCGACAGGGCGGTGACGACCAGCGGGGTCAGGGCGAAGATCGCATGCGCGTCGGCCAGTGGCACGGTCTGGTAGCCGAACACGACGAAGGTCATCTCTGCGGAGATCAGGATTGCCCGGCCGATCTGCAGCCTCGGCCGGGCACTGCGCAGGGTCGAACGCAGCCCGCCGGGTGCCGCCAGCGCCAGGGCCAGCGGGATGGAGAGGGCATAGCGGACCCAGAGGATCTGCACCGGCTCCAGCTGGGTGGACAGCGTCTTGCTGGCCGCGTCCATCCAGCCGAAGCAGAACATCCCGCACAGGCAGATCAGGATGCCTTTGGCCGTCTGGTCGAGCTTCACGCCTCCGCCATGGCGAAGACCTTGGGCCGGTACGGCCCGTGGCTGCGCTCGACGGCCGCGGCCGCCTGCAGCACCAGCGCCTCGGCAAATGGCCTTCCGACGATCTGCAGGCCGATCGGCATGTTGTTGCTGTCCAGGCCCACCGGCACCGAGATGGCTGGCAGGCCCAGCCAGTTGAAGACGCCGATCAGCTGGCCGATCGCATTGGCGGTCTCGACGAAGCGCGCATCGCCACCCGTGTCGGTATCGACGATGCGCGGTGTCTGGACCGGACAGGTCGGCAGGACGACGAGATCGGCCTTGCTGAAGATGGCAGCGCAGAACGCGTCCAGAGCCGGGCCCCGGCTGCGCTGGGCCAGCAGATAGTCGACCGCCGAGAGGGCGAAGCCCGGCTCCATGCGCGCCAGCGTCTGGGGGACGAAGTCGCTGCGCCGCTCGGCGACATGGTCGCGATGCACGGAGCCGCACTCGGCCATCAGCACGAGCCGGCGGATCGCGTTGATCGCCTCGACCTTGTCGAGCGAACCCTCGGCGATGGTCGCTCCTTCCTGGCCCAGCCGTGCGATCGCGTCGCGCACCGCCAGATCGATGACCGGATCGACCGTACAGCCGAGCCCGCCGGTCGCATGGAACAGGCGCAGCCCGCGCACGCCGCGCTCCAGCCCGGCATGATAGGCCGGCACGGGACGACGGCTCGTCGTCGTGTCGTCGGGGTCATGCCCGGCGATCGCCTGCAGCATCGTCGCGACATCGCGGGTGGTGCGCGCCAGCGGCCCGATATGGTCCAAGGAGAAGCTGAGCGGCATGGCCCCTGCCCGGCTGACCAGGCCATAGGTCGGCTTCAGCCCGACCAGCCCGCAGAACGAGGCCGGAATGCGGATCGAGCCGCCCGTGTCGGAGCCGAGGGTCGCCGGGATCAGGCCCGCCGCCACGGCCGTGGAGCCGCCCGAGGTCGAGCCGCCGGTGATCCGCTCCAGGTCGTGGGCGTTCTTGGGCGTGTCGGTGTGGTTGTTGTGGCCGGTCACGCCCAGCGCGAACTCCACCATGTTGAGCCGCCCGACATCGATGGCCCCCACCAGGTCCAGGCGCTGCAGGACAGCCGCGGTGCGGCTGGCCACGTACGTGCCGCGGATCCTGGAGCCCTGCCCTGCGACCTGGCCCTCCCGGTAGAACATGTCCTTGTGCGCCATCGGCACGCCATGCAGCGCGCCGCGCAGCCTGCCCTTGGCCCGCTCGGCGTCACAGGCGGCTGCCAGCTCGAGCGCCCGCTCGGGCCAGAGCAGCGCGGTGGCGTTCAACGCGCGTCCCCGTCCGTCCAGCGCCGCGATCACGGCACGCGTCGCTTCCACCGAGCCGATCTTGCCGCTGCGGATGGCGTGGGCCAGTTCGTCCAGCGACAAGGCGAGGATGTCGCTGCTCATCGGCCGCTCTCCGGCTGGGCATTGCGGTCGAGCGCGACCAGGAAGTCGCCCGGCTCCGCCTCCATGGGAATGCCCGTGCAGGCGTCGCGCAGGATCGCCACCAGCTGGGCACAGGTCGCTGCGGCGGATGCCGGCACGTCGATGCCAGCCGGTGTCGCCACTTGTTGCTTGTCCTCGCCAGCCATCGCAGGTTTCCTCTCCCTTGGACGCGACGCACAGCGCTTAGCACCCCGCCCCATCCGGAGACAGCCGTCCCGTCGCCATGGATCGAGGCGGGACGGTTAACTGGCGCGTCCGTGCAGGTTGTCCACGGCCGGCGTGGTGGAAACTGGAACCGGTCAAGAGTCTTGCGAGTTTCCAGCTACTCGGGCACCGGTTGACCGGGCCGAGATGAACAAGAGGAACGCTGTACATGGACATGACCGGCGAGTACCGGATCCCGGCTCCGCGGCAGGTTGTCTGGGAGGCATTGAACGACCCGGAGACCCTCAAGGCTGCCATCGTCGGCTGCGATGAGCTGAACCGGACCGGCCCGAACAGCTTCGAGGCGAAGGTGACGGCGAAGGTCGGCCCGGTGAAGGCCAAATTCGGCGGCAAGGTCCAGCTTGAGGACCTCGATCCGCCGAACGGCTACCGGATCGTCGGCGAGGGCTCGGGCGGCGCTGCCGGTTTCGCCAAGGGCGGGGCGAAGGTCGACCTGATCGAGGATGGCGACGCGACGATTCTGCGCTACGCCGCCAAGGCCGACGTCGGCGGCAAGCTGGCCCAGATCGGCTCACGGCTGATCGCCGGCACCGCGAAGAAGATGGCTGACGATTTCTTCGGCCGGTTCTCGCAGCTGGTCACCACTCGCATGGGTGCGTCCCCGGCAGCGACGGCGACACCTATCGCGTCCACCGCTGCTCCGACGGCCGCGGCCGCCGTGGCAGGCCCGGTCGTGGAGACGCCGTCGCAACCCGTGGCAGCCGAACCGCTGGTCATCGAGCCGTTCGGCAACGACCCGGCGACCACGCGCCCGGCGGCGACGGACACTTCCCCGGCCCCCGGAGCGGCGACCGGTCTGCCGTCCCGCGAGGAACTGGACCAGATGGAAGCCGCCCAGCGGGGCGTCCCGGACCGGCCGGTGGACGTGCCACCGGAACCGCTCGCGCCGATGCACGGCAGCGGCATGACCGCGGCGGGCGCGGTCCATGGTGCCACCGTGGAGGAGACGCCGGTCGGCTATGAGCCCGGCCGGATCACCCAGGCGCCCGTTACCGCTCCGCCCGGTCCCGTGCCTGGCATGCCGGAGCCCACTGGCACCGTGCCGGTCGACGACCCTGCGCGGACTTCCGCGCATATCCAGGCTTCGGCCGAGCCCTCGGCCGTCACGCCACCCCCGCCCGTCGGCCCGGCTGCCACCGGCACGCCGCGCGCGAGCACCGGGCCCACGACCGCGACGGGGTCGACCCCGGCCAAGGGTGGTCTGCCGTGGATGTGGATCATCATCGCGATCCTGGTCGTCCTGGCGCTGATGTTCCTGCTGGATTGACCGGCATCTTCGCCGAACGGCGCGTTGACGCTGCGCTGGCGTTTCAATAGCTTCCGCGGAAAGGCAGCACGGTTCCAGGGGTCGCCGCGCATGAGCGCGCCCCTGGTCTTCCGCCGCTGCCGCGAGGGGCGCACTGACGGTTCGGGACCGCGATCCTGGCCAGGGAGAGGTTGATGACGACCGTTTCAATGACCGTGAACGGCAAGGCGGTCACGAAGGACATCGAGCCGCGCATGCTGCTCTCCACCTTCCTTCGCGACGAGCTTGGCCTCACCGGCACGCATGTCGGCTGCGACACCTCCCAGTGCGGCTGCTGCGTCGTCCATGTGGACGGCGATTCGGTCAAGGCCTGCACGGCGCTGGCCGTCCAGTGCGAGGGCTCGCAGGTCACCACCATCGAGGGCTTGGCCACGAACGGCACCCTGCATCCGATGCAGGAAGCATTCCGCGACAATCACGGCCTGCAGTGCGGCTTCTGCACGACCGGCATGATCATGTCGTCGGTCGACCTGGTGAAGAAGGCCAAGGAGCAGGGCGTCACGCTCGACGAGCACTATGTCCGCGACGGCCTGCAGGGGAACATCTGCCGCTGCACGGGCTATCACAACATCGTCAAGGCAGTACTGGCCGGCGCGCAGTCGATGTGAACTGGCCCAGCGCCAGCATTGTAGAAGAACAAGCAGCGGCCGGATGACCTCGATCAGGGGGCGGACAGGAACATGGCGACGAACGGAATCGGTTCGGCAGTGAAGCGCAAGGAAGACTTGCGCTTCATCACGGGTAGTGGCCGCTACACGGACGACATCAACGTCGCGAAGCAGGCCTATGCCTGCTTTGTCCGCAGTCCGCATGCGCACGCGACGATCGGGACGATCGACAAGAGCGCGGCCGAGGCCATGCCTGGCGTGATCGGGGTCTTCACCGGCGAGGACGTCGCGGCCGACGGCCTTGGCGGGCTGATCTGCGGCTGGATGGTCAAGTCAAAAGACGGCTCGCCGATGAAGGCCGGGCCGCACCCGATCCTGGCGCACGGCAAGGCCCGCTATGTCGGCGACCATGTCGCGGTGGTGGTGGCCGAGACCTACGAGCAGGCCCGGGACGCTGCCGAGGCGATCGTGGTCGACTACACCCCCCTCCCGGCGATTGCGGACGTGGCGAGGTCGCACGACAGTGGCGTGCCGATCCACGACGACATCGCCAACAACCTGGTCTACGACTGGGAGATCGGCGACAAGGCTGCGACCGACAGCGCATTCGCCAATGCGGCGCACGTCACCAAGGTCGAGATCGTCAACAACCGGCTCGTGCCGAACGCGATGGAGCCGCGTGCCGCCATCGGCCATTACGAGTTCGGCACGGACAGCTTCACGCTCTACACCACCAGCCAGAACCCGCACGTGGCCCGGCTGGTCATCTCCGCCTTTGTCGGCATCGCGCCGGAGCACAAGCTCACCGTGATCGCGCCGGATGTGGGCGGCGGGTTCGGCTCGAAGATCTTCATCTATGCCGAGGAATGCGTGGCGCTCTGGGCGTCGCGCAAGCTGCGCCGGCCGGTAAAGTGGACGGCCGACCGGACCGAAGCGTTCCTCTCGGATGCGCATGGCCGCGACCATGTCTCCGTCGCCGAGATGGCGATGGACCAGGATGGCCACTTCCTGGCGCTGCGGGTGAACACCAAGGCGAACATGGGTGCCTATCTCAGCACCTTCGCCTCCTGCATCCCGACCTACCTCTATGCGACGTTGCTGGCCGGTCAGTACAAGACACCGGCCATCTATTGCGACGTGCAGGCCTACTACACCAACACGGCCCCGGTGGATGCCTACCGTGGTGCCGGGCGTCCGGAGGCGACCTACCTCCTGGAGACGCTGGTCGAGGAATGCGCTCGCGAGATGAAGCTGGACCCGGCGGAGATCCGCCGGCGCAACTTCATTCCGAAGGATGCCTTCCCCTACCAGACGCCGGTCGCCCTGCAGTACGACACGGGCGACTACGAGATCTGCATGGAGAAGGCGCTGGAGCTGGCGGACTATGCCGGCTTCCCGGCACGTCGCCAGCAGTCGGAAGCCAAGGGCAAGCTGCGCGGCGTGGGCTTCTCCGCCTATATCGAGGCCTGCGGCATCGCACCTTCCGCAGTGATCGGCTCGCTCGGCGCCGGCGTGGGCCTGTGGGAGAGTGCCAAAGTCCGCTTCAGCCATACCGGCAAGGTGCAGGTCCTGACCGGCACGCACAGCCATGGCCAGGGCCATGAGACGACCTTCGCCCAGGTGGTCGCCGAGAAGCTCGGCGTCGCCTACGAGGATGTCGACGTGATCCATGGCGACACGTCGAAGACCACGGTCGGCATGGGCACCTACGGCTCGCGCTCGCTCGCGGTGGGCGGCGAGGCGCTGGTCAAGGCCTGCGACAAGATCGTGGCCAAGGGCAAGAAGATCGCGGCGCACCTGCTGGAGGCCGCGGAAGCGGACATCGTCTTCAAGGACGGATCGTTCTCGGTGGCCGGCACGGACAAGGCGAAGTCGATTGGCGAGATCGTCTTCGCTGCCCTGGTGCCGCACAATTATCCGGCCGGCCTCGAGCCCGGCATGGAAGAGACCGCCTATTACGATCCGGCGAACTTCACCTATCCGTCGGGCGTATATATCTGCGAGCTCGAGGTCGACCCGGACAGTGGCGTGACCGAGATCCAGCGCTTCACCGCGGTCGACGACTTTGGCAACGTCGTCAACCCGATGATCGTCGAGGGGCAGGTCCATGGCGGGCTGGCCCAGGGCATCGGCCAGGCGCTGCTGGAAAACGCGGTCTATGACGAGAGCGGCCAGCTCCTGTCGGCGTCCTACATGGACTACGCCATGCCACGCGCCGACGACCTGCCGTCCTTCGTCGTCCACACGACGGCCGGCACCGCCTGCACGCACAATTCGCTGGGCGTGAAGGGCTGCGGCGAGGCCGGGGCCATTGGTTCGCCGCCGGCGGTGATGAACGCCATCGCCGATGCGATCGGCACCCGGGTCTCCATGCCGGCGACGCCGGAAAAGGTCTGGCGGGCCATTCAACAGTCCAAGAATCTGGCCAGAGCGGCCGAGTGAACACGAGAGAGAACTGAAAGATGTACGCTTTCGGCTATCACAGGCCTGGATCGGTGGCGGATGCGGTGAAGCTGCTCGCCGACAACCCGGACGCCAAGCTCCTGGCTGGTGGGCAGACCTTCATCCCGACCCTGAAGCAGCGCCTGGCGCAACCTTCGGACGTGATCGACCTGGGCGGCATTCCGGACCTGCAGACCATCCGGGCCGAGGGCGACAGGCTCGTGATCGGCGCCATGGTCAAGCATGCTGCCGTCGCGAAGGATTCGACGGTCAGGTCGATGATCCCGGCGCTGGCGGCCATGGCCGGCGACATCGGTGACGTGCAGGTCCGCAATCGCGGCACCATCGGCGGCTCGGTCAGCAACAATGACCCGGCCGCCGACTATCCGGGTGCCGTTGTTGCACTCGGCGCCACGGTCACCACCGACCGTCGCACCATTGCCGGCGAGGACTTCTTCACCGGCATGTTCGAGACGGCGCTGGAAGAGGGCGAGATCCTGACCTCGATCGCCTTCCCGAAGCCGATCGCAGCCGCCTACGAGAAGTTCCGCAACCCGGCGTCGCGCTATGCGATGGTCGGCGTGTTCGTTGCGAAGCTGCCCTCGGGTGTGCGCGTCGCGGTCACCGGTGCCGGTCCATGCGTGTTCCGCCTGCCCGACTTCGAGGCGGCCCTTGCGTCGAACTTCTCCGCGTCGGCGATCGAGAACCTCACGGTCGACGCCAGCGGCCTGAACTCCGACATCCACGCCTCGGCGGATTATCGGGCGCATCTCGTGAAGGTCGTGGCCAAGCGGGCGCTCGCGAAGGCGAAGTGATCCGCTTCAACGGGACATTCCGTGACGTGAAGGGGCCGGCTCGACCGGCCCCTTCATGCATTTCAGCTCAGCTGTTAAGCGCGCCGCGCTCGGCCGGCTGCGGCGGCTCGATCCAGAGCGGGTCGAGGAGCTCGATGATCCTGCCATAGATTTCTGCCGTCACCTGGTCGACTCCGCCGGCCGGGGCACCCCGCAGAAAGGCCTGGATCTCGTTCTCCAACTCGTCTGGCTGGGCGGGATCCAGGCCCAGCCTGACAAGATCCGGGACGACCTGCTCGTCGGGCTCGAGATAACGATTCGTGCTTTCCACCAAGCTGACGGACGCTGGCACGCGGAGCATGATGATCCGGGTGATCGACGGTGGCCTGGAGGGGCCCATCAGCGCAGCACCCGCCAGGTGCCCCATCATCACGCTGGTGGGCGGGTTCGGGCGCACCATCGAGAAGAACAGCGGCAGTTCCCCGTCCTCATGGAGAAGGTTCAGGAACAGTGACTGGCCGCTATCGTAGGTGGTGCCTCGCATGCGCGTGAGGTCACCTTGAAGTGTCTCGCTGTACACCACGTCCGGCCGTCCGACCCGCCGGGACTGCGTCACCACCAAGGTGCCCCGGATGATCCGGCCGTGTCGATAAGGGGACCAAGCCCAGCTATAGGCGGCGAACACCCCCTCCAGCTGCCGCCGCAGCCCCATGGGCGAGGCCTGATCAGGCACATCCTCACCGAGAAAATCCATGGCCTGCTGCCAGAGCCGTTCCGGCCCGACCTGCCGCTTGAGGCTCACCACCGTCAGGAACTGGTCCGACGTGCAGTCGAGCAGCCACTCCCTCGTCCTGTCGATTCCGAGAAGATCGATCCACTCGCGATAGAGCTTCGGATCGCGTGGCTGTGCGCGACCCTGCAGCCACTTATAAGAGCGATCCAGATCGAAACTGGTGGCAGGATCAGCCTTGGCAAAGGCGCGTGCCAAGTCCTTTCTGGTCGCACAACCCAATGCGGCAGCCGTGATTGCGAACTTCACGGCCAGACTGACTGCCATCCGACTCACCCTGACTGGATACGTCGCCTCATCGAGTTGCCCGTCATCATCAAGGTCCGGGCAGGGAAATGTGCGAATGTCGACATGAAGAACAGGGATGAGTCAATGGCGGGAAAGGTGAACAAGCAAGTAGATATCTCGCTCGGTTACCTTAGCATCGGACCTCCGGCGATGCCAGATTCAAGCGCTGACTGTTCATTTCCGGAAGGAGACGGCGTTCCGGTTCCAGCTTCCGGGCGTGCCGTCGCAAGCATATGGACCGAGCCGCTCCAGCGGCATTCGATCCGCATCCCAAGGTGATCGGGCAGATCATGCGCGCGCTGCTTCTTGGAGTCGTTTTCTTCCTCCTGGCCGGCTGCGGACCGCGCTACGAGACCCGTTACATCTACACGCCGCCCGCTGATTCGCCTCAGACAAGGCAATGCCTGCAGAACTGCGAGTTCCAGCGACAGCAATGCCTGGTCATCGCCGACAACAACCAGCAGCTCTGCGAGTTGCAGGCAGAGAACGAGGCGTTCCGCTGCGAGGCGGAGTCACGCTACTACTATGAGCGCTGCCTGAACCGGAACCCTGACCAGCCGGAGCGGTGCCGGTACCCCAGGGCGTTCTGCCCGCGGCGGACATGCTGGCGCAACGACGGGCGCTGCGACGATCTCTATCGCTCCTGCTACACCTCGTGCGGCGGGAGCATCCGCGGCGAGACCGTCTGCACGGCCAACTGCGAAGAGGCCCCTCCGCCGGTCACGACGCCGCCCTGAGAGTGCGGGACATCACCAGGCAAGCGCCGGCTGGGCCTCCACGGCCTGCTGGCGGCGAGGCGGCGGCTCCTGGGCGATGACATAGCGGTGATGCGCATTGCCGCGGTTGGCTTCGGCCAGCCTGCGCCACTGCTCGAGGGCCAGACCGTAGGTGCTGAACGGTCCGGCCACGCTCTCCGTCCCGGCGATGACGGCGCCGAAGCTGATGTCGGCATACTCGCCGCCGATGATCCAGAACTTGCCGCAAGGCTTGTCCATCGATCGCACTCCCTCGTCAGTGGAACTGGGCTGTCTCGGTCGATCCGCTGAGCGCGGTGGTCGCGGCCTTGCCGCCGGAGATGGCCAGGCTCACCAGATCGAAATAGCCGGTGCCGACTTCGCGCTGATGTCTGGTCGCCGTATAGCCATGCTCCTCTGCAGCGAACTCGGCCTGCTGCAGCTCCGTGTAGGCCGCCATCTGCCGGTCCTTGTAGCTGCGCGCCAGCTCGAACGTGGCGTAGTTCAGGCTGTGGAATCCGGCCAGGGTGATGAACTGGAACTTGTAGCCCATTGCCCCCAGCTCGCGCTGGAACTTCGCGATGGTGGCGTCGTCCAGCTTGGCTTTCCAGTTGAAGCTGGGCGAGCAGTTGTAGGCCAGCAGCTTGCCCGGGAACTCGCGGTGGATGCCTTCCGCGAACCGGCGGGCCTGCGCCAGGTCCGGCGTCGAGGTCTCCATCCAGAGGAGGTCGGCGTAAGGCGCGAAGGCCAAGCCGCGCGCGATGCAGTACTCCATCCGGTTCTCCTTGCGGATCGGATGGAAGCCTTCCTCGGTGCGGGTGGCACGGTCGATGAACGGATGATCCCGCTCGTCGATGTCGGAGGTGATCAGCTTGGCGCTTTCGGCATCGGTCCGTGCCACCAGCACGGTCGGCACGTCCATGACGTCAGCTGCGAGCCGAGCGGCGTTCAACGTGCGCACGAAGCTGTTCATCGGCACCAGCACCTTGCCGCCCAGGTGCCCGCATTTCTTCTCCGACGCCAGCTGGTCCTCGAAATGGACCCCTGCGGCACCGGCCTCGATCATCGCCTTCATCAGCTCGAAGGCGTTGAGGGGGCCGCCGAACCCGGCCTCCGCATCGGCGACGATCGGTGCGAACCAGCGCCGCTTGGCACCCCCCTCCGCGTGCTCGATCTGGTCGGCACGCTGCAGGGTTCGGTTGAGACGGCGCACGACTTCCGGCACCGAGTCGGCGGGATAGAGGCTCTGGTCGGGGTACATGGCCCCAGCGGTGTTGGCGTCGGCGGCAACCTGCCAGCCCGACAGGTAGATCGCCTCCAGGCCGGCCCGGACCATCTGCATCGCCTGGTTGCCGTTGGTGGCACCGAACGTGTTCACGAAGTCGCAGGTGTGGAGCAGCTTCCACAGATGCTCTGCGCCCAGCCGTGCCAGCGTCTGCTCGATGCGGACCGAGCCGCGCAGGCGATCCACGTCCTCGTCGCGGTAGTCGCGACGGATCCCGTCGAAGCGTCCGGGAGGCACCGGATGTCGCTCTGGGTTGCTCATCTTGTAAAACCTTTACAGTTTATCCCCATTTGTTGCATGGGTTGTCTATGATCTTGCCGAGACTCTGCTCAAACACAAGGATCGGCAGTCGTGTAATCGAGCGGATCTGTAACTGACGACGAGTTCGATTTTGTAAACTTGTAAAGCATTGTGGAGGTGCAAGGTGAGCCGCAAGCGCATGTTGGGGCACAAGATCCGGCGTCTGCGGCGCGACCAGGCCCTGACCCAGGCCCAGCTCGCCCAGCGCCTGGGCATCTCGACCAGCTACCTGAACCTGATCGAGAGCAACCAGCGCGCCGTCACCGTCGAGATCCTGCTGAAGATCGGGTCGATCTTCGGTGTCGAGCTGTCGTCCTTTGCCGAGGACGAGGGAGAACGTCTGGTCAGCGGGCTCACCGAGGTGTTCGGCGATCCTCTCTTCACCCAGTCCGGCCGCGCCGGCACTTCGCTCGGACGTCAGGACCTGATCGACCTCTCGATGCAGTCGCCCGCGGCGGCCGAGGCCGTCATCTCCATGTATCGCGCCTACAGCGAGGCCCGCGAGACGCTGCGGCTGATGGCAGAGGGTCACAGCCTGCCGGACGGGCCGGTGCGCAGCGCTTCGCCCTTCGACGAGATCAATGAATGGGCACAGTCGCGCGAGCATTACTTTGCCGAACTGGAAGCCGCTGCCGAGGAGATCTGGCAGGCTGGCGCCATCGAGGAGGGCGATCCCCTGCGCGGGCTGACCCGCTACCTCGAGCAGGAACTGTCCCTGCGCGTGAAGGTCATGCCGGTCGACGTGATGGGCATGGTGCGCCGCCGCCACGACCGGCATGGCCGCCGGATCCTCCTGTCAGAGATGCTGCCGCTGTCCAGCCGGACGTTCCAGCTGGCCGTCCAGATTGCCCTCCTGCGCTACCGCCCCCTGCTCGACGAGTTGGTGGCACGGACCGGCCTGTCCGGCCCGGATGCTGGCACGCTCGGCCGCATCTTCTTCGCCAACTATTTGGCCGGTGCGGTCATGATGCCCTACGACCGCTTCTGGCGTGCCGCCACGGCGCTTCGCTACGATGTCGAACTGCTCCAGAGCCGCTTTTCCGCCTCGTTCGAGCAGGTCTGCGTCCGCCTCACGACGCTGCAGCGTCAGGGCGCCAAGGGCGTGCCTTTCGTCCTGATCCGGGGCGACAAGGCCGGCAATGTGTCCAAGCGCCTGGGCGGTGCCCACACCGCCTTCGCGCGCCAGGGCGGCGCGTGTCCACGCTGGAATCTCTACGACGCCTTCCGCGCACCCGGACGCATCCTCGTCCAGGTCTCGGAACTGCCGGACGGCATGCGCTGGTTCAGCATCGCGCGGCTGGTCAGCAAGCCCGGGCTCGGCTACCGCACGCCCGGCAAGACCTTCGCCCTGGCCCTGGCCTGCGACGTCGCGCATGCCGCCAGCATCGTCTACGCTGACGGAATCAATTTCCGCTCCGACGAGGCCGTCGTGCCGATCGGCCTGCACTGCCGGCTGTGCGAGCGGCTGGAATGCGACCAGCGCGCTTTCCCGCCCCTCAATCACCGCATCGTCGTCGACGAGAACCTGCGCGGTCCCAATACCTACCTGTTCGAGCCGCGGATGCCTTGAACTTCCGAACAAATGGGGAGCCGGTCACCGGGGGCGTCGCCTGTTTCGCCCGAACAGCCGGCAAGTAACTGGCACCTTGCTGAAATTGCACTATCTTCGGGGGCAGGCACTCCTCGATCCATACCCGCGAGATCCCGTCCACATGTCCCTGCCGTTGCCCTCGTCCGTCGACGAAACCGTCGACCTGCTCCGTCACGGCTCCTATGTCCCCGACCGCGCCCTCTCCACATCGCTGTTCCTGGCGTTGAAGCTGGGCCGCCCCCTGTTCCTCGAGGGCGAAGCCGGTGTCGGCAAGACCGAGATCGCCAAGGTCCTTTCGGAGACGCTCGGGCGCAAGCTCGTCCGGCTGCAGTGCTACGAGGGGCTGGACGTTTCCTCGGCCGTCTATGAGTGGAACTACGCCCGGCAGATGCTGGAGATCCGGATGGCCGAGGCCTCCGGCAACACCGACCGGACGTCGCTCTCCAGGGATATCTTCAGCGCGGACTTCCTGGTCCACCGGCCGCTCCTGCAGGCGCTGGAGGCGGACGTCAACGGCCCGCCCGTGCTGCTGATCGACGAGCTGGACCGCACGGACGAGCCGTTCGAGGCCTACCTGCTCGAAGTGCTTTCCGACTTCCAGGTCACCATCCCGGAGTTCGGCACGATCAAGGCCGAGCATCCGCCGATCGTGATCATCACGTCCAACCGCACCCGCGAGATCCACGACGCGCTCAAGCGCCGCTGCTTCTACCACTGGGTCGACTATCCGAACGCGGCCCGCGAGGTGGAGATCGTCCGCGCCCGGCTGCCGGAGGTGGAGCGGGACTTAAGCGAGCAGATCGTGGCCTTCGTCCAGAAGCTGCGCCAGCAGGACCTGTTCAAGCTGCCGGGCGTGGCCGAGACGCTGGATTGGACCCGCGCGCTGAACACGCTGGACTGCATGGAGCTGACGCCGGAGGTCATCAACGACACGCTGGGGACGCTGCTGAAGTACCAGGACGACATCCAGCGCATCCAGGGCAGCGAGGCAGCCAAGCTCTTGAACGAGGTCAACATGGCGGCCCGGCCGAGCCCGCGCTGACATGGCTGACATGGAAGCCACCGCACCTGGCATCCGGCCGAAACCCGTGGTCGACGTTTTCGAGACCACCGGCACGCCCGGCCGTCTTGCGCTGAACATCATGCACTTCGCACGCACCCTGCGGGCCGCCGGGCTGCCCGTGGGCCCGGGCCATGTGCTGCGCGCCATGGAGGCCGTGCAGACGGTGGGCGTCGGCCGGCGCGACGACTTCTACTGGGCCCTGTTCTCGGTGTTCGTCGCCCGCCGCGAGCACCAGGCGCTGTTCGACCAGGCCTTCCACATCTTCTGGAAGGACCCGAAGCTCCTCGATCGCCTGATGCAGCTGCTGCTCCCGGCGATGCGCCAGGAGGACGACGGCAACCGCCGCACCGATTCGCCAAGCCGCCGCCTTGCCGAGGCGCTGGTCCCGGAGAAGCTGCCGGGGCTTGGCGAGGGCGAGGAGGACGAGCTGACCGAGGAGGTCGAGCTCGACATGGCGATGACGTGGTCCGACAAGGAGATGCTGCAGAAGAAGGACTTCGAGCAGATGTCGGCGGCCGAGTTGGAGGAGGCCAAGCGCGAGATCGCCAGGCTGCGCCTGCCGATCGTCGACCTGCCGACCCGCCGCTTTCGTGCCGATGCCCATGGCAGCCGGGTCGACATGCGCGCGACGCTGCGGGCTTCCCTGCGCGGTGGTGGCGGTGCCATCGACCTGTTGCGCAAGGAGCGGGTCCGTCGCCACCCGCCACTCGTGATCCTCTGCGACATCTCCGGCAGCATGGCGCGCTACTCCCGGATGCTGCTCCTGTTCATGCACGCGATCACCAATGACCGCGACCGCGTGTTCTCCTTCCTGTTCGGCACGCGCCTGACCAACATCACCCGGGCGCTGCGCTCCCGGGACGTCGACGTGGCGCTCGACAAGGTCGGCAAGCTGGTCGACGACTGGGAAGGCGGCACCCGGATCGGCCATTCGCTCCAGGAGTTCAACCGGTTCTGGTCGCGCCGCGTGCTGGGCCAGGGGGCCCTGGTCCTGTTCATCACCGACGGGCTGGACCGGGACGCCGGCGACGGCCTCGACGAGGAGATGGAGCGGCTGCACAAGTCCTGCCGCCGCCTGATCTGGCTGAACCCTTTGTTGCGCTATGATGGCTACGAGCCCATTTCCAAGGGTGCGCAGGCGATGATCCGGCATGTCGACGAGTTGCGCTCGGTGCACAACCTGTCGAGCCTGAAGCAGCTGACGGAGATCCTCTCCCATGAGGGTCGCCGGCGGCCGGAGAGCGTCGCCGGCTGGGTGGCACGTGCCCGAAAGGAAGCCGCATGATCAGTGACGACAACCTCCTGGACCTGGCGCGCGACTGGCGTCAGGCGGGCAAGAAGGTGGCCCTGGCGACGGTGGTGACGACCTGGGGCAGCTCCCCTCGCCCCGCCGGCAGCCAGCTCGTGGTCGACGACGCGGGGACGATGATGGGCTCCGTCTCAGGCGGCTGCATCGAAGGTGCCGTCGTCCGCGAGGCCATCGAAGTCATGAAGGGCGCTCCGCCCAAGCTCCTGGATTTCGGCGTGACCAATGAGCAGGCCTGGGAAGTAGGCCTCGCCTGCGGCGGCAAGGTGCAGGTCTGGGTCGAGGCCGTGGAATGAAGCTCGAACTTCTCGAGAAGCTGGAGGCGGCTCGCGCCGCCAAGCGGCAGGTCTGCCTCGTGCGCCTGCTCGACCAGGGCGGTGTCCAGGCCTTGGTCGTCGATGGTGAGCAGACCGAGGGTGATCCCCTGCCCCCGGACGTCCTCGACGCCGCCAGGAAGGCGCTGCGCGAGGATCGCTCACCCTCCGTCGACACGAGCGTCGGCAAGGTCTTCCTGCAGGTCTTCAATCCACCGCTTCGCATGATCGTGGTGGGTGCCGTCCACATCACCCAGTCCCTGGCGCCGATGGCGGAACTGGCCGGCTACGATGTGACGGTGGTCGACCCGCGCCGGGCCTTCGCCTCCGATGCCCGCTTCCCGGACACCAAGGTGACGCAGGACTGGCCCGACGAGGCCCTGGAGCAGTTGGCCCCGGACCGGCGCACCGCCGTCGTCACCCTTACCCACGATCCGAAGCTGGACGACCCCGCGCTGGACGTGGCGCTGAAGAGCGATGCCTTCTATATTGCTGCCCTGGGCTCGAAGAAGACCCATGCCGGCCGGGTGGAGCGGCTGAAGGCGCTGGGCCATGGCGAGAACGCGATTGCGCGCATCCACGGCCCTGCCGGAATCGACATCCGCGCGATCAGCCCTGCGGAGATCGCCATCTCGGTGCTGGCCGAGTGCACGAAGGTCTTGCGTGACGGTAGGTGAAACGAACGCCCATCGCCCAGGGACGATCTCCACGCGTGGGAACTCTTCCCGCGGACCGGGCGCCACGCCCATGGTCCCTGAACATGTTGGCTAAGCCGTCCCCTTCACCCGCGAAGATGCCCAGGACGACGGCTTCCTGCCGCAATGAGCGGCTTTATGCGGGTTGAAGCGGTAGATCGGCAGACTAGAATCGTTCGTACAGGCTGAGTATGTCGGGCGCAGCGCACGACGTCGGGGGATCGCATGGTTAAGTTCGGTTTCGGACAATCAGTAAAGCGGGTCGAAGATGCCCGCCTGATCAAGGGCGAAGGACGCTACACGGTCGACGTGACCCTGCCCGGCCAGGCGGTAGGCTTCGTGCTGCGTTCGCCGATGGCTCATGCGACCATCCTGTCGATCGACACGAGCGCCGCGGAATCCGCCCCGGGCGTTCTTGCGGTGATTACTGGCGCGGAGCTCGCCGCCCAGGATGCCAACAACCTGCCGTGCCTGGTGCCGATCAAGAACCAGGACGGCTCCGATCGTGCCGATCCCGGTCGGCAGATCCTGGCCGTGAACAAGGTCCGCCACGTCGGCGACCAGATCGCCTTCGTGGTGGCCGAGACCATGGCGCAAGCCAAGGATGCGGCCGACCTGATCGCAGTCGACTATGACAGCCATTCGGCCGTCGCCGACATGATCCAGGCACTCGAGCCCAGCGCGCCGCTCGTGCACGAGAGCACCGGTTCGAACTTGTGCTTCGACTGGGTCTATGGCGATGCCGGCGCTACCGAGCAGGCGTTCGCTTCCGCCGCCAAGACCGTCAAGATCGACCTCGTGAACAACAAGGTCATCGCCAACTCGATGGAACCTCGCGCCTGCGTGGCGCAGTGGGATGCCGCCGAGGGCAAGCTCACCATGCACGCGGGCACCCAGGGCGGCTGGATGTTCCAGGACATGCTGGCCGAGCAGGTCCTGAAGCTGCCCAAGGACAAGGTCCGCGTAATCACGCCGGATGTCGGCGGCGGCTTCGGCATGAAGGGCTTCTTCTATCCTGAATACGCCATGGCGGCCTGGGCCGCCCGCAAGATCGGCCGTCCCGTGAGCTGGATCGCCGAGCGCTCCGAGGGCTTCCTGTCCGACGTCATGGGCCGCGACCACCTGACCACCGCCGAGTTGGCCTTCGACGCCAACAACAAGGTGCAGGCGATGCGGGTCACCGTGACCGCCGGCATGGGCGCTTACCTCTCGATGTACGCGCCGTTCATCCCGACCTATGCGGCGCTGAAGGTCCTGCCCGGCGTCTACGACATCACGGCGCTGACCTATCGGGTGAAGGGCGTGTTCACCCACACCACCCCGGTCGATGCCTATCGCGGCGCCGGCCGCCCGGAATCGATCTACTGCGTCGAGCGCCTGATGGACGCGGCCGCCCGCCAGTTCGGCGTCGACCCGATCGACCTGCGCAAGCAGAACTACATCGCGCCGGACCAGATGCCGTACAAGACGGCCGCCGGCGAGGAATACGACACGGGCGAGTTCGCCAAGGTCACCGACCTGACGCTCGCCAAGCACGGCTATGACGGCTTTGCGGCTCGCAAGGCGCAGAGCGAGGCCAAGGGCATGCTCCGCGGCATCGGCCTCGCCTACTACATCGAATCAACCATGGGTAACCCCGAGGAAGCGGCGGCGATCAAGTTCGTCGACGATGGCACGGTCGAGGTCTGGGTCGGCACGCAGACCAATGGTCAGGGCCACGAGACGGCCTATGCCCAGGTCTTCGCCGATGCGCTCGGCATCGACATGGAGAACATCCGGGTCAAGCAGGGCGACACCGACGTCGTACCGTTCGGCGGTGGCACGGGTGGCTCCCGCTCCCTGACCGCCCAGGGCGTGGCGATCCGGGCTGGTGCGCGCGAGGTGATCCGCAAGGGCATCGAGGCCGCGGCTGCCCAGTTCGAGACGGCTGCCGCCGACATCGCCTACGAGGACGGCGTCTTCAAGGTGAAGGGCACCGACAAGCAGGTCGACCTCTTCACCCTGGCCCGCACGGTCAAGGCCCAGCCCGCCATGGTCGACGGCCTGAACGCCGACGTGAAGATCAAGCTGGACGCCTGGACCTTCCCGAACGGCTGCCATATCGCCGAGGTGGAGATCGACCCGGAGACGGGTGTTACCAAGGTCGACCGCTACACGGTCGTCGACGATTTCGGCAAGGTGCTGAACCCGATGCTGGTCGCGGGTCAGGTCCATGGCGGCGTGGCGCAGGGTATCGGGCAGGCGCTGCTGGAGCAGGTTGTCTATGACGACAGCGCCCAGCTGATCTCCGGCTCGTTCATGGACTACACCATGCCGCGCGCCGACGACCTGCCGAACTTCGACACCGACACCTACGAGGTTCTCTGCAAGAACAACGAGATGGGTGTGAAGGGTTGCGGCGAGGCCGGCTCGGTGGGCGCCTGCGGTGCCGTCATGAACGCGATGCAGGACGCGCTCTCGCAGGTCGGGGTGAAGTGGGTCGACATGCCGGCCACGCCCGAGAAGGTCTGGCAGCTGATCCAGGGTGCCCGTACCCAGAAGGCCGCCTGACCGGTACCGACCGGCTGTAGCTGGAAAATCGACGGAGGGCGGGATCGGCGACGGTCCCGCCCTCGCGATTCGTGGTGGTCGTCGCTATATCCGACAGGAAACGACGGACGGTACGGATGTTCTTCGGCAACATGCCGCTGCGCGACGCGCTGGGAGCGACCCTGGCGCATGGCGTCAAGTTCGACAAAGGCGGCTTCAAGAAGGGCCGCCGGCTGGGCGAGGCTGACATTGCCAAGCTCGGTGCCGCCGGCGTGACCGAGGTCAGCGCGGTGCGGTTCAATGCGAACGACGTGCAGGAGGATGAGGCGGCCGAGCGGCTTGCCCGTGCGATCGCCGGACTGGGCCTGACCGTGGCGGAGCCGTTCACGGGCCGCTCCAATTTGTTCGCGGCCGAAGCCGGCATTGTCCTGCTCGAGCTTTCCCGCCTGCATCAGTTGAACCGGATCGACCCCGACCTCACCGTGGCGACCCTGCCGCCATTCGCGCGCGTGGCGGCAAAGGACATGGTGGCGACCGTCAAGGTGATCCCGTTCGCGACCTCGCGCGACGCGCTGGACCGATGCCTCACCCTGGCCGGGGATGGCCCGCTGCTCAGGCTGGCTCCGTTCAAGGGCCTAAAGGCACGCCTCGTCCAGTCGCGGACATCGGCAACCTCCGACAAGCTGCTCGACAAGACCGTGGAAGTGACCCGCCAGCGCCTCCAGTCGGTGGGCGGTTCGATTTTGGGGGAGCGGCGCTGCCCGCACACGACCGACGGCATCGCCGAGGCCGTGCGCGCCAGCCTGGACGCAGGTGGCGACATCGTGCTGATCGCCGGCGCTTCGGCTGTCACCGACCGGCGCGACGTGCTGCCGTCGGGCATCGAGGCGGCCGGCGGCGTCGTCGAGCATGTCGGGATGCCGGTCGATCCCGGCAACCTGCTGGTCTTCGGGCGCCATGGCGACATCCCCGTGATCGGCCTGCCCGGCTGCGCCCGATCCATCAAGCTGAACGGCTTCGACTGGGTGCTGGAGCGCCTGGCCGCCGGGGTCCGGGTGACGCCCTCCGACATCATGGCCATGGGCGTGGGCGGACTTCTTTCGGAGATCCCGAGCCGCCCGCAGCCGCGCGGCGAGGCCCGCCCGGCCGACCGCGGCAATGCCTCGATGCGTGCACCCAGGATCACCGCCCTGGTGCTGGCGGCCGGCCGCTCGTCGCGGATGGGACCGAACAACAAGCTGCTCATCCCGCTGGAGGGCAAGCCGCTGGTCCGCCATGTCGTGGATGCGGTGCTCTCATCCGCCTGCGAGCAGGTGGTAGTGGTCACCGGCCACATGCGGGAACAGGTGACTGCCGTCCTGGACGGCTTGCCGGTCCTGACCGTGCACAATGCCGACTTCGCGCGCGGCCTCGCGTCATCCCTGGCCACGGGCCTGAAGGCCGTGCCGGCGGATGCCGATGGCGTGATCGTGCTCCTCGGTGACATGCCGAAGGTCGACCGCAAGCTGATCGACCGCATGATCGCCGCCTTCAGCCCGGCCGACGGGCGCTCGATCGTGGTGCCCGTGGTCAACGGCAAGCGCGGCAATCCCGTCCTCTGGTCGGCAAGCTACTTCGCCCGCATGACGGCGCTGGAAGGCGACACCGGTGCGAAGGCGCTGATCGGCGAGAACGAGCAGCAGGTCGTCGAGATCGCGGCCGACGACGATGCTCCCCTGGTGGACCTGGACACGCCCGAAGCGCTGGCCGCCTATTTGGATGACCGCCCATGAACGAGCTACGCCAGGACTTCCCCGCCTATGACACGGCGGACGGTGCCTTCCACTTCCTGGACAATGCCGCCACCAGCCAGATCTGCCGCCCTGCCCTGGAGGCGCTGGTCGAGTTCGAGACCAACGACCGGGCGAACGTGAAGCGGGGCGTCTATGCCAGGGCGGAGCGTGCCACCAACGCCTTTGCTTCAGCGCGCAAGGCTGCGGCGTTCTTCATCAACGCCCCGTCGCCGGACGAGGTGATCTTCACCTCTGGCGCCACGCTAGGCCTGAACACGGCTGCCCATATCCTCCAGCATCATCTGGAGTCCGGCGAGGTGATCCTGGTCAGCGAGCTGGAGCACCACAGCAATCTCGTCCCCTGGCAGCTGGCGGCCGAGCGCCGCGGTGCGAAGGTACGCGCGATCCCCGTCACCGACGACGGCCGATTGGACCTGGACAAGCTCGACGACCTTGCCGACCGCGTGAAGATCGTGGCGGTGACGCACACGTCCAACGTGACGGGCGCCGTCACCGACGTGGCGCGCCTGCGCAGCTTCTGCGACGCGACCGGGGCCTTGCTGGTCCTCGATGGCGCGCAGCGGGCGCCGCACGGGCCCCTGGATGTCCAGGCACTCGGCTGCGACATGTATGCGTTCTCCGGGCACAAGGCTTTCGGCCCGACCGGGATCGGCGTGCTCTGGGGCAGGTATGACCTGCTCGATTCGTCGCCGCCCTTCCTTGGTGGCGGCGAGATGATCCGCCGTGTCTCCATCGAGCGCTCGACCTTCGCGCCGCCGCCCCACCGCTACGAGGCGGGCACGCCGCCGATTGGTGGCGCCATTGCGCTCGCCGCTGCCCTGGAGTGGTCGATGAGCCAGGATTGGGCCGCCCTGGGCGCGCAGGAGCGTGATCTCACTGAGAAGATGCTGAACGGCCTGTCGGACATGTGCGGCTGTCGCCTGTACGGCCCCACGGGAACGCAGCAGCGGGTGGGTGTGGTCTCCTTCGAGCTGGAGGATGTCCACGCGCATGACGTCTGCCAGCTGATGGACAGCGACCACGGCGTCATGCTTCGCGGCGGCCATCATTGTGCCCAGCCGCTGATGGACCGCTTCGACACCGTGGCCACGGTCCGCGCCTCCCTGGCACCCTATAGCGACCAAGCTGATGTCGACGCCCTCCTGAACGGCCTGGAGGCCGTCCGCCGGAAACTCGCATGAACGATGCCCTTTACGATCAGGCCATCATCGCCGAGGCCAGGTCCAAGACCGGCGCCGGCCGACTGGAGGCGCCTTCCATCACGGCCGAGTGCGACAATCCGCTCTGCGGCGACCGGATCGCGCTGGACCTGCTCGTGGACGGCGGAAAGGTGGCCGACATCGCCCACAAGACCAGGGGCTGCCTCCTCACCCAGGCCTCAGCCTCCCTTCTGGCCCGCCATGCGAAGGACGCGTCGGCCGCGGATGCGCGGGAGCTCCGCGATGCGGTAAGCGCCTTCCTGCATGGCAAGGACGATGAGCGCTTCGCGATCCTGACCCCGGTCCGCAACGCGAAGAGCCGCTGGGATTGCGTCACCTTGCCCTTCCAGGCCCTTTCGGACGCCATCAGCGATCTGGAGAAGCGCTCATGAGCGAGAAGATCACCAAGTCGGACCAGGAGTGGCGCTCGCAGCTTTCCGAACTGGAGTACCGCGTCACCCGCGAGCACGGCACGGAGCGGGCGTTCACCGGCCGCTACTGGAACACCAAGGGAGCCGGCATCTATCACTGCGTCTGCTGCGGCGAGCCCTTGTTCTCGTCGGAAGCCAAGTACGAGAGCGGCACGGGCTGGCCGAGCTTCTGGGCGCCGATCGACGAGAGCAAGGTCGAGACCACCACGGACCGCTCCCATTTCATGGTCCGGACAGAGGTCCACTGTGCCAAGTGCGAGGCCCATCTCGGCCACATCTTCCCGGACGGCCCTCGACCGACCGGGCTGCGCTATTGCCTGAACTCGGCATCGCTGAAGCTCGAGGAGACGTAGGGGCCGGTGGCCTGGGCCGGCCTTGATCTCGATCAAGGTCGTGCGGCGCAGGTAATGGCACTCGCACCCTTCCAGAGACATGATGGGGGCAGGGACGGTGGCGACGGCTGTCGATTCGAGAAATGACCTGGATGCCGTCCGCCAGGCGGGCACTCATTGGCATGCCGTCCCTGCGGACGAGGTACTGCGCTCCCTGAAGACGGACCCGCAGGGCTTGGCAGCCGATGAAGCCATGCGCCGGCTGGAGCGCCACGGTCCGAACAGGCTGCCGGAGGTCGCGGCCCGCCACCCGGCCATGCGGCTCCTGGCCCAGTTCGACAATGCGCTCATCTACTTCCTGCTGATGGCGGCGGTGGCTGCTGCGGTCATCGGCCACTACGTGGACGCCGGGGTGATCGCAGCCGTCGTGATGATCAATGCCGTCATCGGCTTCGTTCAGGAAGGCAAGGCAGAGCAGGCGCTGTCGGCCATCCGCCAGATGATCTCACCGCGCGCCAGCGTCCTGCGCCGGGGCCAACGCGTCGATGCCGCCGTGAGCGATCTCGTACCGGGCGACCTGGTCGTGCTGGAGGCGGGCGACCGGGTGCCGGCCGACCTTCGGTTGCTGCGGGCGCGCAGCCTGCTGATCGACGAGGCGGCGCTGACCGGCGAGTCGGTCGCTGCGGAGAAGCACGAGGCGGCCGTGGCCGCCGACGCGCCGCTCGGCGATCGCAGGAGCATGGCCTTCTCCGGTACGCTGGTCGTGGCCGGTCAGGCGACCGGCGTGGTGGTTGCCACGGGTTCCGATACGGAGATCGGCCATATCGGCAAGCTGCTGAGCACGGTCCAGTCGCTGACCACGCCCCTTTTGCGCCAGATCGCGCGGTTCGGCCGCCAGTTCACCTGGATCGCCCTGATTTCGAGCGTCCTGATCTTCCTGTTCGCGACCTTCGTCCGGGGCTATCCTTGGCCGGATGCGCTGATGGCAGTCGTGGCGATCGCGGTAGGTGCCATTCCCGAGGGGCTGCCGGCCGTCATCACCATCACCCTGGCGATCGGCGTGCGCCGGATGGCGGCGCGCAATGCCGTGGTACGGCGCCTGCCGGCCGTCGAGACGCTGGGCGCCACGTCGGTGATCTGCACCGACAAGACCGGAACGCTCACACGCAACGAGATGACGGCCCGCCGGGTCGTCACCGGCGGCCACCGGATCGAGGTCAGCGGCGCGGGCTACGAGCCTGAAGGCACGCTGACCGCCGCGGACCATGACGACGATGTCGGCGCCGTGGCCGCCGCAGCGCCGATCCTGCGCGCCTGCCTGCTCTGCAACGACGCGGAAGTGCAGGACAAGGGTGGCCAGTGGACGGTCGTGGGCGATCCGATGGAAGGAGCGCTCGTCACGCTGGCCAAGAAGGCCGGGCTGGACGCGCAGCATGTCCGCCGTGAGTGGACAAGGCTGGACGAGATCCCGTTCGATGCCCAGCACCGCTTCATGGCGACCCTGCATCGCGGGCCGGTGGGTGAAGTGGTGATCTCGGTAAAGGGTGCGCCGGAGCGCGTGCTCGCCATGTGCGCCAGGCAGATGACGGCCAATGGCGGCGAGGCGCCGCTGGAGCCTGGTTACTGGACGGTTCAGATCGCGAACGCGGCCTCCGAGGGCGAGCGGGTGCTGGGATTCGCCATGGCCAGGCTTTCAAAGGCGCCGGACCGCCTGGACGTCGCCCACCTGGAGCAAGGCCTGATCTTCTTGGGTATCGTCGGCTTCATCGACCCGCCAAGGGCAGAGGCCGTGGCCGCGGTGGCCGATTGCCGTTCCGCCGGCATCCGCGTGAAGATGATCACGGGCGACCATGCCGCGACCGCTGCGGCCATCGCCGGCCAGCTGGGCCTGGACGACGCGTCCGAGGTCGTGACCGGCGCCGATATCGACCGGCTGGACGACGAGGCGCTCCTGCCGGTGGCCAAGCGCGCTGCCGTGTTCGCCCGCACCAGCCCGGAGCACAAGCTGCGCATCGTCCGTGCCCTGCAGCACGAAGGCGCGGTGGTCGCCATGACCGGCGACGGCGTGAACGACGCGCCCTCGCTCAAGCAGGCGGATGTCGGCGTGGCCATGGGCAACAAGGGCACCGAGGCGGCCAAGGAAGCGGCCGAGATGGTGCTGCTCGATGACAATTTCGCGTCGATCGTCGCGGCCGTGCGCGAAGGGCGGACGGTATACGACAACATCCAGAAGGTCGTGGCATGGACGCTGCCGACCAATGGCGGCGAAGCCCTGGCGGTGGTGGCAGCCATCCTTTTGGGCTTCGTCATGCCGATCACGGCAGCGCAGATCCTCTGGATCAACCTCGTGACGGCGGTGACTCTAGGGCTCGCGCTGGCCTTCGAGCCATCCGAGCCGGGCGTGATGGCCCGGCCGCCGCGCCGCCCGGATGCGCCGCTGCTGTCATCCTTCCTGCTCTGGCGGGTCGTGTTCGTCTCATGCCTGTTCACCCTGGCAGCGATCGGCATATTCGAATGGGCACGCGCCATTGGGCACGAGCTGGAACTTGCGCGTACCATGGCCGTGAATACCTTGGTCATCCTGGAGATCTTCTACCTGTTCAACGTCCGCTACCTGAACGTACCGTCGATCACCATGCGCGGCGTGCTCGGCACGAAGAGCGTGCTGATTGCCGTGGGTGTCGTCACCGCAGCGCAGCTTGCATTCACCTACCTGCCGATCATGAACTCGCTGTTTGCGAGCCGCCCGGTACCGCTGCTGGACGGCCTCCTGATCGTGGCACTGGGTGTGGCTCTCCTGCTGGTACTGGAAGCGGAGAAGGCCTTGCTGCGCTGGGCCGGTGGCCGGTCCGCGCGCCCCGGCACACAGCAAAGAACGGCCTAGGCCCGTAGATTGGCGGCGGACCTTTGGCTAGGTTCGCTTGCGACGGCTAGCGGATGCGCACCATGGACATAACGGACATCCTGATCGGCAAGTCGGGCGTGCTCGACGAGCACCTCCTGCTCCGCCAGGCGAACCGTCATGGCTTGATTGCCGGCGCCACCGGTACCGGCAAGACCGTCACGCTGCAGACCCTGGCCGAAAGCTTCGCCCGTGCCGGCGTCCCAGTGTTCGCCGCCGACATCAAGGGCGACCTGTCCGGCATCTCCAGGCCCGGCACGATCGATTCGAAGCTCGCGGTGCGTGCCCGGGAGATGGCGATCCCTGGCTGGGCGCCGGCTGCGGTGCCGGCCCTGCATTGGGACGTGTTCGGTGAACAGGGTCATCCGGTGCGCACCACCATCGCCGAGATGGGGCCGTTGCTGCTGGCCCGCCTGCTCGACCTGAACGATGTCCAGGAAGGTGTCCTCAACATCGTGTTCCGGCTGGCCGACGAGCAGTCCATGCTGCTGCTCGACCTGGCCGACCTGCGCGCGATGCTGGCCTCGGTGGCCGAGCGTGCCGACGAGCTGCGCGCCACCTATGGCAATGTCAGCAGCGCCTCCGTCGGGGCCGTGCAGCGCGCCCTCCTGGTCATCGAGCAGCAGGGCGGCGGGCGTTTCTTCGGCGAGCCGGCCCTCAAGCTGGAAGACCTCATGCGAGTGGCGCCGGACGGCCAGGGCTACGTGAACCTGCTGGCCGCGGACAAGCTCCTGCAGAGCCCGCGCCTTTATACGACCTTCCTCCTCTGGCTCCTGTCCGAGCTGTTCGAGGAGCTTCCAGAGGCCGGTGACCTCGACAAGCCGAAGCTCGTGTTCTTCTTCGACGAGGCGCACCTGCTGTTCGACGGCGCGCCCAAGGTCCTGGTCGACAAGATCGAGCAGGTCGTTCGCCTGATCCGCTCGAAGGGCGTGGGCATCTACTTCGTGACCCAGAACCCGCTGGATGTGCCGGACGAGGTGCTGGGCCAGCTGGGCAACCGGGTGCAGCATGCCCTGCGCGCCTTCACCCCGCGCGACCAGAAGGCGGTCCGGACGGCTGCCGAGACGTTCCGGCCCAACCCCGACCTCGACACTGCGAAGGTCATCACGGAGTTGGGGGTCGGCGAGGCGCTGGTATCCGTCCTGGACGACAAGGGCGTGCCCACCCCCGTGCAGCGCTGCAAGATCGCCCCGCCGCGCAGCCGGGTCGGTCCCCTCACCTCGGCCGAGCGCGCCCAGGAACTGGCGGCCAGTCCGGTGGCCAAGGTGTACGACACGCCGATCGACCGTGAATCCGCCGCCGAGATGCTGGCGGCGCGGGCGACCGGCGCGCCGCCGCCGCCGCCCGCCAACCTGCCACCTGGCATCGATCCTGCCCTGGCGGCACGGCTGGATGCGGCGATCGGGTCGATCGCGCCATCCGCGCCGGGTGCCGGAACATCCTACCCGCCGCCGCAGGCTAAGGCCGGGCGGGCTGCTCGGACGGTCGCACCGGCCCGAGAGAAGCCTTCGGTCGCGGAGCAGATCGCGATGTCCGTGGCGAAGAATGCCGCCTCCTCGATCGCCCGCTCGGTGGGCAGCCGGGTGGGTTCGGCGCTGGTACGCGGCGTGCTGGGATCGCTACTCAAGTAAGCCTGATGACGCCCTGGATTGTCTCGGAACAATTCCACGGCGACTTGACCGATACTGTCTTTCCGGGGCACCCCGTCACACAAATTCCATCACGATAGTAGACAGGATCGATTCATCGGCTCAGTTTGCGGATCCGGCGCTTTCCGGGGTGCTGCCGTATCGATCCGATGCCTGCCCCGATGCCGTGATGGCCCGTTCAAGGGCGCGACCGTATCGGGTGATGTTCCCATGGCTTCCGGCCCCGTGGCCTCTGGCACGCTTGTCTCCGACCCGTCCATATCGGCCCCGGTCCAGCGGACCGGCAGCGAGATCGCCATCGCGATCCTGATCTCCGCCAGCGTCTGCCATCTGCTCAACGACATGATGCAGTCGATGCTGGCTTCGATCTATCCGATGATCAAAGGCGACTTCCACCTGGACTTCGCCCAGATCGGCATCATCACACTGACCTTCCAGCTGACGGCGTCGCTGCTGCAGCCCTTCGTCGGGATGTGGACGGACCGGCACCCGATGCCGTTCTCCCTGCCGATCGGCATGGGCTCGACGCTCATGGGCCTCGTGCTCCTGGCCTTTGCGGGCGGCTTTGCGACCGTGCTCGTCGCCGCCGCCCTGATCGGCGTCGGCTCCTCGGTGTTCCATCCCGAGGCTTCCCGCGTGTCACGTTTGGCATCGGGCGGGCGGCACGGCCTGGCGCAGTCCCTGTTCCAGGTCGGCGGCAATTTCGGCACGGCCATCGGGCCGCTGCTCGCCGCCTTCATCATCGTTCCCTATGGGCGCCAGAACGTGCTCTGGTTCACGCTCGCCGCCTTCTTGGGGATCGCAATCCTCACCTACATGGGCAGCTGGTACAACCGGCACCTGATCGCTCATCGCAGCAAGCATGGCAGCGGCAAGGGCACTGCCTCGCCGGTCGCGCGCAACGTCGTGATCATGTCGATGACGATCCTGATCATCCTGACGTTCACCAAGAACTTCTACATGGCGAGTTTCCACTCCTACTACACCTTCTACCTGATCGACCGGTTCGACCTGAGCGTGCAGAGCGCGCAGATCCACCTGTTCCTCTTCCTGGGCGCAGTCGCCGCCGGCACCATCCTGGGCGGCCCCATCGGCGACGCGATCGGCCGCAAGTTCGTGATCTGGTTCTCCATCCTGGGCGTCGTGCCGTTCACCCTGGCGCTTCCCTATGTGAACCTGTTCTGGACGGACGTGTTCGCGATCCTGACCGGGCTGATCATGGCCTCGGCCTTTCCGGCCATCGTGGTATATGCCCAGGAACTGCTGCCCGGGAAGGTCGGGATGGTGGCCGGCCTGTTCTTCGGTTTCGCATTCGGCATGGGCGGCCTCGGTGCAGCGCTGTTGGGCTGGCTCGCCGACCATACGAGCATCGGCTTCGTCTATCAGGTCTGCTCCTTCCTGCCGCTGCTGGGGATCCTCACCTGGTTCCTGCCGAACCTCGAGACCGCGCGCATGCGCCTGCGGGCTGGCTTGGCCAAGACCTGACGCCAGCCGGCTCGTCCGTCGCGGAACCTGGACAGGCCGACGGTGCTTCCGCCTGCGGCCTAAGAATGCTGGAGGATGCCTCATGGAGGCGGGAAGAACCACGCGCACGCTGGCAGCGCTGACGCTGCTCCTGGCGGTGGCGACCGCCTGCAGCGGCGGCTGCGAGGACGGAAGCACGTCCGCTAGCTGCAACGTCGGCAGCACCGGCTCGGGCGGAACGGGCGGCATGGGTGGCGCTACCGGCAGCAGTGGTAGCGCCAGTGGCAGCGGTGCCGGCGGTGGCGGCTAGATGAATACCCTCTCCGGCCATCCGCCCAGCCCGTCGTCCGGGCTTGTGGCCGGAGAGGAAGGGTCACCCTACGTCAGGGCGCCGCGGCCGCCACGCAGTGGTCGAGCCCGCTTGAGCGATGCGCCCCACCCTCGCAGCGAAGCCCCACGATGTCCGGCACCGGGACGGGTCCACTGCGCTGGGCGGCTGCCGCCATCGTCTGCGACGGCAGGGACGGCAAGGCCTGCTCGTATAGCCAGTCGTTCAGGAGCGAGCGCACGCCTGAGGTACGGCTGACCGAAACGGCCGTGTCGATGAAGTTCCGGGAGGTGGCGTTGCCGTCCCGGTACTTCTGCAGGAACGTCCGCAGGACCTTGTAGAAGGTCTTCTGCCCGACCTTCAGCTCCAGGGCATGGAGCGCCAGGGCGCCGCGCACGTAGGTGCGGTTGCTGAAGATCTGGTCGGGACGCTCGACCACGGCCGGCCCCAGCTTCACCCTTTGAGCGTAGGCATAGAGCGCCGCCATTTCCGCCTCGAAGGCGGCCCGGTTGCTGCGGTTTGGCCAGAGCGTCTCGAAATAGGTGGCCGCCCCCTCGGCGATCCAGAGATCCCGCCACTGGGCGACGGACACCGAATTGCCGAACCACTGGTGCGCCAGCTCATGGGCGACGATGGCCTCGTCGGCGGCTCCCACCGGGAAGGTCGACATCGCCTGGGTTTCCAGCGCGTAGTAGAGGGCCGGGTCGTCGACGACGACGCTGCCGTAGCCGTCGAACGGGTAGCGGCCGATCAGCTTCTCGAGATACGGGATCATTTCCCGGCTCTCGGCATAGCCCGCGATGTCTTCAGCTGGTGTCGCCGCCGTCGTGTAGAAACGCAGCGGAATGCCGTCCTTGGTCCTGGCCGTCGTGAGCTTGAACTTGTTGACGTGGACCGTCGCCAGCCAGGTCGTCATCGGGTCGCGCATGAGCCAGACGAAGCGCCGCTTGTCCCGCAGGCTGTCCTTCCTGACCAGCACGCCGTTGGCGACCGCCGTATAATCGGCTGGCACGGTAATGTCGAAGGTGAAGCTGGCCTTGTCGGTCGGCTCGTCGTTGGCCGGGTAGAAGGTCGAAGCCCCTACCGGCTCGCTCAGCGCATAGGTCGAGTTCTGGTACTTGAACCATCCCAGCAGATAGTCAGGATCGCCGGGCGCCGTCGGATCCTGGATCGGTACCGGCGTGCCGTCATAGGCGATCGCGACGACGAACTTCCTGCCCTTCGCAATGGGCGCCTTCGGCACGATCGTCAGCTTGTCGTTTGCTTGCGAGAAGCTGGCCCGCACCCCGTCGACCCGGACGCTGCTGACGTCGAGGCCGGCCAGGTCGAGCGTCATCCGCGACAGCCGCTGCTCCGCCCTGGCCAGCAGCTTGGCATACCCATCCAGGTGGTGGGGTGCCACGGAGACGTCGAGATCCAGGTCGTAATGGATGACGTCGTAGCCATCGTTTCCGAACGTCGGAAAGAATTCGTCGATCGCACTGGCCGGTCCCGAGGCGACCATGGCCGCCAAGGCCATGCCCGCGCCGGCGATGAAGGATCGCATACCCCGCTCCCTCTTGTTCTGCCGGAGCAGGCTAGGCCCATGGCATCGGAAGGGAAGCAGTAAATGTAGCAGAAACTCTGCTTGCGGCCAGAGGCGATACTTCCGCCTATCCGGAACTGGAACCCTGCCGACATTGCCCGCGCGCAGGACACGGGCGGCCGGAGCGGGACCAGCGGCGGCCCGACATTGGTCTCCGAGGACAAGACAGATGGCCAGCCTGACAACGTCCTGGCAGGCGTTCTTCATGCAGGGAAGGAGAGCACCGTATCCACCGGCACGCTGAGCTTGGCACGTCCGCCCAGCCCATCAAGCTCGATCAGGAACACGGCACCCACCGGGTCGGCACCGACCTTGCGCAGGAGCTGCAGGGATGCCTCGGCCGTCCCGCCCGTCGCGATCAGGTCGTCGATCAGCACGACCCGGGCGCCCTGGGGGATCAGGTCCTCGACGATCTGGACGGTATCGCTGCCATATTCCAGGTCGTAGGCGTGGCTGACCACGGCCCCAGGCAGCTTGCCCACTTTACGAACCATGACGAAGCCGCGATCCATGTGCAGCGCCAAGGGCGCTGCGAAGATGAAGCCCCGGCTTTCGATGCCTACGAGCACGTCCGGCCGGTACTTTGCGGCGAGCGCCCCCATCTGCTCGATGGCTGCCCTGTAGGCGGCCTGGTTCGCGAGCAGGGTCGAGATGTCGTAGAAGAGGATACCGGGCTTGGGAAAATCGGGGACTTTGCGGATGTGGGCGGAGATATCCATGGGTGGCGGGTCCGTGGCTTGGGCGGCTCGCATCGTTGCCAGAGCCCTGTCCTGTGGTAAAGCCACCCTCCTCCTCGTGGTTCTGCTCCAGCTGCCGTTCACGGCGGCGGCCATGGACCGGGCCGAGCTGGTCATCCAGACCCGGCAGGGCTCGCTCACCTATTTCGTCGAGGTGGCGCGCACCGCCGCGGAACGCTCGCAGGGCCTGATGTACCGCAAGGAGTTGCCCAGGGACCACGGCATGCTGTTCGATTTTGGGCGCGAACAGCCCGTCTCCTTCTGGATGAAGAACACGCCGCTCTCGCTGGACCTCCTGTTCATCGACGGCAAGGGGGAGATCGTCCGGATCGCCGAGCGTGCCGAGCCCTTCTCCCAGGACCTCATCCCGTCCACCCGCCCGGTCCGCTATGTGCTGGAGATCATTGGCGGATCGTCGGAAAGTCGTGGCATCAGGGTCGGCGACCGGCTGGGCGGCCCGCTGTTCGGCCCCTCCTGAGCGGGAGCAGGCGCCGGGCCGTCAGGCGGTGCCGATCAGCACGCCCGCGGCGAACACCAGGGAGCCGCCTAGCACGACCTGCAGGGCAGCGCGCCAGAACGGCGTGTCCATGTAGCGGTTCTGCACCCAGGCGATGGCCCAAAGCTCGAAGAACACCACGACGAAGGCGATGATGGTCGCTGTCCAGAACTCGGGGATCA
>JAESGR010000281.1_pt1 | contig 58886 bp, 52 predicted proteins | sample 9269771 | NCBI WGS metagenome assembly JAESGR01 (sample SAMN15739572, study PRJNA653492) | algae metagenome | isolation source: Chroococcus sp. CMT-3BRIN-NPC107 and co-occurring heterotrophs from well... | place: USA: Clark Mountains Wilderness, California | collected 2010-04-18 | reverse complement strand
GACGCTGGCGCTCGTGATGCTGTTCTGGCCGCTGATCTCGCTCGCCCTCGACGCCGTCAAGGGCAAGAACAAAGCCACAAAGCCAGCCCTCGCCGAATAGGGCGCCCTGGGCGGCCCGGACCCGGCTTGCGGCGCACGGAGCACCGCCTCCGCGAAGCGCATCCACGCCCCGGACAGGGTCCTGTCCGGGGGCGTTTCGTTGGCGCGGTCCCACCGAATGCGCGAGCCGGACGGTCTGCCGTCGGACGCGCCGGTCCCGGCGCCCGGCCGTTGATTTTTCCGGGCGAACACTGGCATATTATATGCCAGATGGCGGCGCTTCTCGCGGTGCCGTGGCCGAGTCTGGAGCCGACGCGATGCATGGCCCGGTCAAGACGCTTCCCCCTGATCCGCCCGCCCCGGCCCCTGGGAGCGGAGGCCCCGTCCCGCCCGCGCCCGCCGGCGAGCGGATGCCGGCCGCGCCCGACCGCGAGCAGCTCCGAGACGCTCTCCACCTCGTCCTGAACGTCAGCGTGTACGACTGCGCCGGCCGCGCCGTGACCGTGAAGGACATGCTCCGCGGCTCGCTCGCGACGCAGGTACGCATGGCCCTCGACGGCCGGCGCGCCGGCTAGCCCCGAACGGTCGGGACATTCCCGTCAGGGCGTGAGCGCCGTCCAGGGCCATTCGCCGCCGATATAGGCCCGCGCCTCCCCGCTCTGGGGCGCCGCGAGGATGGAGCGCGCGGAGCCCTGTTCCACCACCCGGCCGCGCGCGAGCACGGCGACGTCCGTGGCGAGCCGCGCGACCTGGCCGAGATTGTGCGAGACCAGCACCACCTTGGTGCCCGCCGCGGCAGCATCCGCGACGATCCGCTCGACCGCCTCCGTGGCGGCGGGATCGAGGGAGGCGGTGGGCTCGTCGAGGAGGAGCAGGTCCGGCTCCGTGGCGAGCGCGCGGGCGAGGCTCAAGCGCTGCTGCTCGCCGCCGGAGAGCTTGCGCGCGGCGTCCCGCGCACGGTCGCGCAAGCCCACCCGCTGGAGCGCGGCCTCCACCCGCTCGGCCACGGCACGGCGGGGCAGCCCGAGGGGCATCAGCGCCAGCGCCACGTTCTGCGCCACGCCGGCGCGCACGAGCCCCGGGCGCTGGAATACGAGGGCGCGGCGCACCTGCCGCGCCGTGCGGTCGCCGAAGCGGACGGTGCCGCTGTCGGGCCGCAGCAATCCGTCGATCAGGCGCAGCGTCAGGCTCTTGCCGGCCCCGTTCGGGCCGATGAGCGCCGTGATCCCGGGCGACGCGACCGTGAGCGACAGCCCGTCGATCACCGCGCGCCCGCCGGCCCGGACGGTGAGGCCGTCGAGGACGAGCGGCAGGGCGGGGTTCGCCGCCGGCTCGGCCCGGGGCCCGGCCGTTCGGGCGTCCGCGCTCATCCGTAGGCCCGCATGGAATAGGCCCGCAGCGCCGAGGCGGCGGCGTTGACGGCGAGCACGAGGGCGATCAGCACGATGCCGAGCGCCAGCGCCAGCGGCAGGTCGCCCTTCTGGGTCTCGAGCGAGATCGCCGTCGTCATGGTGCGGGTGTGGCCCGCGATGTTGCCGCCCACCACCAGCACGGCACCGACCTCCGAGACCGCGCGCCCGAAGGCGGCCAGCCCCGCGACCACGAGGGAGAAGCGCGCGTCGAACAGGAGCACGCGGACGCGCTGCGGGAGCGACAGGCGCAGCGAGCGCAAGGTTTCGCCGAGCTCCCGGTCGGCATCCTCGACGACCTGGCGCGTCAGCGCCGCCACCACGGGCGTGACCAGCACGGCCTGGGCCAGGATCATGGCGCCCGGCGTGAACAGGAGCCCGAGCGCCCCGAGCGGGCCGGAGCGCGACAGGAGAAGATAGATCACGAGGCCGACCACCACGGGCGGCAGGCCCATGAGGGCATTCAGCACCGCGATCGCGGCGCCGCGGCCGGGGAAGCGCGCCACCGCCACGAGAGCCCCGAGCGGCAGGCCGATCAGGCCCGCGAGCGCCACCGCGGCGAGGCTGACCTGCAGGGACAGCCCGGCGATCGCCACGACCTCCCGGTCGAGCGCGCCGATGAGCGCGAAGGCCTCTGCGAGCGTCTCCCCCATATCGGCCGATATGCTAAGAAGCGAGCCTCGCGATCAATAGGAAGGGTGCTGCATATGCGGGTGGACCTGCGGCTCGGCGGGCTCATCACGGTCGGGGGGCGCGACATCGCGCTCGGCAAGACCCATGCGCTCCTCGACGGCATCGCCCGGGAGCGATCGGTGAGCGGCGCCGCCCAGCGCCTCGGCGTGTCCTACCGGGCCGCCTGGGGCCAGGTGCTCGCCCTCGAGGAGGCGCTCGGCCGCCCGGTCGCGGTGAAGACCAAGGGGCACGGCAGCGTGCTCACGGAGTTCGGCGCCGCCTGGCGCGACGCGCTCGCCGCGACGCTCGCGGCCTTCGAGGGCCAGATCGCGCAGGAGCGGCAGGCCCTGGAGCAGCGCCTCGCGGATCTCGTCGGGGCCGCCGACGCGCCCCTGCGCCTGGCGCTCAGCCACGATCCCCTGCTCGCCCGCGTCCTCGCGGGGATTCCGGAGATCGAAGCCGCGATCGAGGGCAGCGGCCAGGCGCTGGCGCGCCTGCGCGACGGGGCCGCCGATGCGGCGGGCTTCCACACCGGCGGCGACCCCGCAGGAGAGGGGCCCGCCGAGGATCTCGCGGGGGATCCCGCGTTCATCGTCGCGCCGCTCTTCACCCGCGAGCAGGGGCTGATGCTGACGCCCGGGAACCCGCTCGCGATCCGGGGCGTCGCGGACCTCGCGGTGCGCGGGGCGCGGGTCGTCAACCGGCAGCGGGGCTCCGGCACGCGGGCCTGGTTCGACCGCCTCCTCGCCGAGACCGGCGTGACGCCGTCGCGCATCCGCGGCTATGCGGTCGAGGAGTTCACCCATCAGGCGGTGGCGGCCGTGATCGCGGCGGGCGAGGCCGATGCCGGCATGGGGGTGCGCGCGGTGGCGGAGCGCTTCGGCCTCGCCTTCATCCCGCTCGGCGCCGAGACCTACTTCCTCGCCGCCCGCCGGGACGTCGCGGGCGCGCTGCTCGACCGGCTGCGCGCCGGGATCCGCGCGGCGCTGGGCGAGATGCCGGGATACGCCTTGCCGAACCCGCCCGGCACTCCCCCCGTCACGGCGCGTCGCTGAACACGGGGCATCGTCCTCCAGGAGCGGCCGCCCGGTCCCTCACGGCGCGTCGCTGAACACGAAGGGCGAGATGCCCCGCGTGGTCTCGTCGACGAGGAGGCGGCGGGTCAGGGGCGGGGCGGCGCGCTGGGGGCAGACCGGGCGCTCGCACAGGCGGCAATTGATGCCGATCGGCGTCGGGTCGGGCGCGGTCACGTCGAGCCCCTTCGCGTAGACGAGGCGGTGGGCGTATTTCAGCTCGCAGCCGAGGCCCACCGCGAATTGCGGGTCGGGGGCGCCCCAGGGCGTGGAGGCCCGCCGTACGGTTTGCGCCAGCGAGAACCAGCGCGTGCCGTCGGGGAGTTCGATCACCTGCGTGACCACCTGGCCGGGCGCCTTGAAGGTGGCGTGCAGGTTCCAGAGCGGGCAGGTGCCGCCGAAGCGCGAGAACGGGAAGCGGCCCGACGAGAAGCGCTTCGAGACGTTGCCGGCCGCATCGACGCGGATGAGGAAGAACGGGATGCCGCGCGCGCCCGGCCGGGCGAGCGTCGTGAGCCGGTGCGCGGCCTGCTCGAAGCTCGCGCCGAAGCGGGCGCGCAGGACCTCGATGTCGTAGCCGAGGCTCTCCGCGGCCTCGTGGAAGCGCCCGTACGGCATCATCAGCGCGCCCGCGAAATAGTTGCCGAGCGACACGCGCAACAACCGGCGCGAGGGGCCGTCCGCGGGTTCGAGGCGGGCGGCGAGCGCGTCGATGGTCTCGCGCAGCTCCGTGAAGGCGAGCTGGTAGGCGGCCTGGAAGGTGCGCGCGGGCTGGTCGACGAGCTCCGAGATCAGGAGCTGGCGCCGGTGGTGGTCATAGCGGCGCAGGCTGTCCGACATCACGTCGACGGGCATGATCCGCACCCGGATGCCGTGCTTCGCCCGCAGGCGCTCGGCGATGGCGAAGAACAGCTCGTGGCCGGTGAGCGAGAGGTCCGAGGCCAGCGCCTCCGCGGCCTCGTCGAGGGCGGGGAAATGGTTGCGTGCCTCGTGCACCAGCGCCCGGACCCGGTCGACCGGGCTGTCGAGGCCCGCATCCTCGGCGCGGTCGCGGTCGCTCAACGAGGGCGGCCCGAGCTCGGACGCGCCGCGCAGGGACACGTAGGCGCGGTAGAGCCGGCTCACCGCGTCGGCCACGGAGGGCGCGCTCTCGACGAGGTCGCGCAACTCGAGCCGCGCCACCGGGGCCTGGCGGAAGAGCGGGTCGGCGAAGACCTCCTCGAGCTCCGAGACCGAGCGCTCGTCCTCCTCGGTCGCGAACTCGCGCGGGTCGAGGGAATAGGCGTGCGCGAGCCGGATCAGCACCTGCGCGGTGATGGGGCGCTGGTTGCGCTCCATGAGGTTGAGGTAGCTCGGCGACAGGCCGAGATCCTCGGCCATCCGGGCCTGGGACAGGTTCCGCTCGCGCCGCAGGCGCTTGAGGCGGGGACCGACGAAGAGCTTCCGCGAGGGGTCGGGCATTGTAAAGAATTTACAACATTACAGGCTTGACCGTGTCAAGTACCGACAAGCTGTCCTTTGCGCGTCACGGCGCCATTGAACCTGTGCAGTGCGACACGCATTGTTCCTGCACGGCAAGGCACCGCTTCCCACCGTCGCCATCGGCGGTGCTCTGTCATGGAAAGTAAATGCCGGGAGCGAGGGCGCCGCCTTCGTCTCCCGGCCCCGCCCCGGAGGAAGCCGCGTGCAGAAGTCCCTCAACGTCCTGATCCTCGGAGCCTCCTACGGCTCGCTCTTGGCCACGAAGCTTCTGGCCGCGGGCCACAACGCCACCCTGGTGTGCCGCGCCGCCACCGCCGACCTCATCAACCGCGAGGGCACCCGCGTCCGCCTGCCCCTGAAGGGCCGCGAGCCGGTCGAGATCGATTCCCGCACCCTGCCGGGTCAGCTCTGGGCCTCGACCCCCGCTTCCGTCGACCCGAGCGACTACGACCTCGTGGCGCTCGCCATGCAGGAGCCGCAATACGGCTCCGCCGGCGTGCGCGAGCTTCTCGACCGGGTGGCGCGCGCCCGCGTGCCCTGCCTGTCGATCATGAACATGCCGCCGCTGCCATATCTGCAGCGCGTGCCGGGCATCGACGCCGGCAGCCTGACATCCTGCTACGCCGACGCGTCGGTCTGGCAGAACTTCGACCCCGCGGTGCTGACCCTGTGCAGCCCGGACCCGCAGGCCTTCCGCCCGCCCGAGGAAGCCGCCAACGTCCTGAAGGTGACCCTGCCCACGAACTTCAAGGTGGCGCGCTTCGAGTCCGACGCCGACACCGCGCTCCTGCGCCGGCTCGAGGCCGACATCGAGGCGGTCCGGTACGAGGTGGACGGGGAGAGCGTCGACCTGCCCGTGAAGCTGAAAGTGCACGACAGCCTGTTCGTGCCCCTCGCGAAGTGGGCGATGCTGCTCACCGGCAACTACCGCTGCGTGACGGCGGAGGGCGCGCGCTCGATCCGCGAGGCGGTCCACACCGATCCCGACGCGTCGCGCGCGGTCTACGACTGGGTGCGGGAGCTGTGCATCGGGCTCGGCGCCGCGCCCGAGGACCTCGTGCCGTTCGAGAAATACGCCGCCGCGGCCGAGGGCCTGTCGCGCCCGTCCTCCGCGGCCCGGGCGCTCAGCGCCGGCGCGGTCGCGATCGAGCGGGTCGACCGGCTCGTCCAGGCGGTCGCCGCGGCCCGAGGCCTGCATCACCCGGTCGTCGACGGGACCGTCGCCCTCGTCGAGGCCGCGCTCCTGGCCAACCGCAAGGCCGCGGCCCCGGAGGTCGTGCGCAGCGAGATGCGCTCGCCGCAGGCCGGGATCGACCGCAAGGTCGCGGCCTGACGTCCAGGGTTGCCGGACAGACGGAAGGGCCGGGGCGGGCGCTCCCCGGCCCTTCTCGATGCAGGGGGATCAGGCCACCACCTTCAGCCGGCGCGGGCGGATCGCCTTTGCGACCGCCTCGCGCAGCTCCGCCTCCCCGTAGGGCTTGCGCAGGATCGGGAAGCCCTCGTCGGCGGCCGATTGCGCCACGTCGCTGTAGCCGGTGGCGAGCAGCACCGGCACCTCGCCGCCGTAATCCCGGCGCACCGCGCGGGCGAGGTCGAGACCGTTCCAGTCGCCGGGCATGACGATGTCGCTGAACACGAGGTCGACGGCGCCGCCCGCCTGCCGGAGCATGGCCCGTGCGGTTCCGGCGTCGGGCGCGTGGAGAACCTCGTAGCCGAACTCCTCGAGCCGGCCGCGCGAGATCTCGGCGACGTCGGCGTTGTCCTCGACGAGGAGCACCCGGCCCCGCCGTTCGCGCCGGGGCGCGGGCTCGGACGGACGGGCTTCGTCCGCGGCTGCGGCCGGGACGGCCTCCGTCGTGCGCGGGAGGTACAGGGTCACGGTGGTGCCGCGCCCGGGCTCGCTCGCGATCGTCGCGGTCCCGCCCGACTGCTTGGCGAAGCCGTAGACCTGGGACAGGCCGAGCCCGGTGCCCTTGCCGACCTCCTTGGTGGTGAAGAACGGCTCGAACACGCGCGCGAGCACGTCGGGCGGGATGCCGGCGCCGGTGTCGCTCATGCCGAGCGCCACGAACGCGCCCTTGAGCCCGAGCGCGGCCGCATCATCCGAGAGCACGTTCCGGGCCGCGACGGTGAGCCGCCCGCCTGCCTGCATGGCGTCGCGGGCATTGACCGCGATGTTGAGGATCGCGAGCTCGAGCTCGCTCGGGTCCGCCTTGATGGGCCAGAGGCCGTCGGCGACGTCGAGCTCGACCACGATGTCGCCGCGCAGGCTGGAGCGCAGCATGTCCTGGATCTGGGGCAGGCGCTCGGCGAGGTCGATCGCGACCGGCTCGTGGGTCTGGCGGCGGGAGAAGGACAGGAGCTGCCGGGTCAGGCTCGCGCCGCGCTTCGCTGCCGCCTCGATGGCGTCGAGCGCCCGGCGCTGACGCTCGTCCGCGACCGGATAGCGCCGCAGCCGGTCCACGTTGCCGTTCACGACCATGAGGAGGTTGTTGAAGTCGTGCGCGACCCCGCCGGTGAGCTGGCCCACCGCCTCGAGACGCTGCGCCTGCTTGAGGGCCGCCTCGGCGACCTCGCGGCGCACCACCTCGGCCTGGAACCGCTTGGCGCGCCCGAGTGCGTGGAGCGCGAGCGCGAACATCGCGAGGCTCGCGGGTAGGCCGAAGGCGAGGTGGCCCAGCATGGCCTCCCTGAGCTCCCGCCGCATGGCGGCGGTCTCGATCCCGGCCTGGACGTAGACGGGATAGCCCGGAACCTTGCGGTAGCCGATCCGGCGCTCGATGCCGTCGATCTGCGACACCGCCTCGAAGGTGCCGGAATCGGGCCGGGTCTGGATCGCCTGGACGAAGCGGCTCTGCGGGTTGAGCCGCTCCGGGCGATCGACCACGCGGGGATAGCGCGCCAGGAACGCGCCGTCGGCCCGGATGAGGCCGAAGGAATCCGCGACCCCATTGGCGAGCCTTGCGTAGAACTGACGGAAATGATCCGGGAGCACCGTGATCCCGATGACGCCGTCGAAGCTCCCGTCCGGCCGCTCCGTGCGCCGGCCGCTGACCACGAAGAAATGCAGCGTCCCGACCCGGGCCTGGACGATGTCGCCGATATAGGTGCCGGCATCGGCCGGGACCTGCGCCCGGAAATAGTCCCGGTCCGCGTTGTTGAGGTCGCGCGGGACGGGCAGGATCGTGCTCGACACCAGCGGGCGGCCGTCGCGGTCGAAGGCCCAGATCGACTGCATCTGCGGGAGCAGGGCCTGGGTGCGCTTGAGGCGCTGCGACAGGCGGGCCTCCTGGGCGCGGATCTCCTCGTCGGAATAGCCCCGCAGCACCTCGTTGGTCTCGGCGATCGTGCGCTCGATGGTCTGGAAGGCCTTGAGGGTGTGCTCCTGGACGACGTCGAGGGCGCGCTCGATCCGCTCCGACGTGCGCTGCTCGACCGCCCCGTGATGGCTCCAGGCCGCATAGGCGAGCAGCAGCGCCGGGCCGATCAGGCTCGCGGCCGCGATGGCCCTCAGCGGCCAGATCGGGTTCGATTTGGTGGACTGAGGCACGCGCTCGACTCGCACTCGGGTCCGATCGGGAGAGCAGGCAATCCGAAGCTTGGCGGGTTCAACGCGGGATCGGGGCGATCCGTTCCGCGCCGGGGCAGCGACGCCTTGTCGCCGCGCGGCGCGAAGCCGTCAACGCCCGGGGTCGGTGGGCTTGTCACGGGGCCCTTCGGGCGGCTACTCGCCCGGCTCCGGCTGGATCCCGGGCCCCTGGCCCGAGATCCGTCGCCGCCAGGCTCGAGGCCCGAGGGGCGTCATGACCGCCGTGACGTTCCTCGACGCCGTGCGCCCCCTGTTCCGCTGCCGGAGGAACCTGCCGTGACACGCGTCGAAGCCGTTCTCCTCTCCCCGTTCCGCTGCCGCAGGAGCCCGCCATGATGTCTCTCGAAGCCGTGCTCCTCGACCTCGACGGGACGCTGGTCGACAGCGCCGAGGACCTGCGCGACGCCCTCAACGAGATCCTCGGCCGCCAGGGCCTGCGCCCCGTCACGCCCGCGGAGGTGCGCGCCATGATCGGCGACGGCGTCCTCAAGCTCGTCGAGCGCGGCCTGACGCGGACCGGCGGCGATCCGGCCCGTGCCGCGGACCTGGTCCCCGCATTCCTGGAGGCGTACGAGCCCCGCGCCTCCCGCAAGACCGTCCTCTATCCCGGCGTGCTCGACACGCTCCGGCGCTTGCGGGCGGCGGGCCTTCGCCTCGCGGTGGTGACCAACAAGCCCGAGGCCGCGACCCGGCAGATCCTGGATGCGCTTGGCCTCGCCGGGTTGATCGAGGTGGTGATCGGCGGCGATACGCTGCCCCGGCGCAAGCCCGATCCGGCGCCCGTCGCGGCCGCCCTGCGCGCGCTCGGCATCGCGCCCGAGGCCGCCGCCATGGTCGGCGACAACCACCACGACGTGGAGGCCGGGCACGGCGCCGGGCTGAGGACGGTCCTGGTCGGGTACGGCTACGCGCACGGGGCGCCCGCGACCCTCGGGGCCGACCGGGTGATCGACGCCTTCGCGGACCTGCCGCAGGCTCTGCGCGATCTCGGCTTCGCGTGGCCGGGCAAGGGTTGAAGCCCCGCGACAGATTTTGACAGGTGCCCGCCCGTCTGTATGGTCGCCGGGCCGGCGAGCGGCCGGGATCTCGAAGGGGGAGCGCGCCTCACATGACCAAGCCTCGCATCGGCTTCATCGGCGTCGGCATGATGGGCCACGGCATGGCCAAGAACCTCGTCGCCAAGGGCTTCCCGCTCACGGTGCTGGGCCACCGCAACCGGGCGCCCGTGGAGGACCTCGTGGCGGCCGGCGCCGCGGAGGGGGCGAACCCGGCCGACGTCGCCGCCCGCTCCGACGTGGTGATCCTCTGCGTGACCGGCTCGCCGCAGGTCGAATCGGTCGTCTATGGCGAAACGGGGCTCCTCGCCGCGGCGCGGCCGGGCCTCGTCGTCATGGATTGCTCGACGAGCGAGCCGGACTCGTCTCAGCGCATCTTCGCGGATTGCGCCGCCAGGGGCGTGACCTTCGTGGACGCGCCTCTCGCCCGCACCCCGAAGGAGGCCGCCGAGGGCCGGCTCAACGTGATGGTGGGGGCCGAAGCCACGGTCTTCGACCGGGTCGAGCCGGTGCTGCGGGCGTTCGCCGAGAACATCTTCCACGTCGGCGGCCCGGGTGCGGGCCACAAGACCAAGCTCGTCAACAACTTCATCGCCATGGGCCAGGCCGCGGTGATCGCCGAGGCGCTGGTCGCGGCCGAGAAGGCGGGCGTCGACCTCGAGGCGCTCTACAAGGTGGTGAGCGTGGGCGCCGCCAATTCGGGCGTGTTCCAGATGGTCGTCACCGGGATCCTCCAGGGCTCCTACGAGGGCATGCGCTTCGGGCTCGACCTCGCCCGCAAGGACCTGCGCTACTACACCCACCTCACCGAGAGCCTGAACCTGCCTTCGCCCCTGGGCGAGGCGGTGCACCAGGCCTTCGTGCAGGCGTCTGCCCTGGGGTGTGGGTCCGAGATGGTGGGCGGGCTCGTCAAGGCGCAGGAGCGCATCACCGGCGAGAGCGTGGCACGCGCTCGCCTGAAGCCGGCCGCGGAATAGCCCGCGCCGCATGCGCGACTTCAGCCGCGATCACGACGCCCTCTCCCTCAACACCGCGACGGTGCGCGAGCAGGGCGATCTCGTCGCGATCGTCGAGGCCTGCGCCCGCCACCGCATCCGCACCATCGCCCCGTGGCGCGACCAGGTCGCGGCCGTCGGGCTCGCCCGGGCGGTCCGGGCCATCCGCGAGGCGGGGCTCGCGCTCTCGGGCTATTGCCGCGGCGGGATGTTCCCGGCCGATGCCGCTCGCCAGGCTGCCGCGCGGGACGACAACCGGCGCGCCGTCGACGAGGCGGCGGCGCTCGGCGCGCCCTGCCTCGTGCTCGTGGTCGGCGGCCTGCCGCAATTCTCCCGCCCGGGCTCCGCGCCCTCGCGCGACCTCGGCGCCGCGCGGGCCCAGGTCGAGGACGGGATCGGCGCGCTTCTCGACCACGCCGAGCCCGCGGGGGTGGCGCTCGCGATCGAACCCCTGCATCCCATGTACGCGGCCGACCGCTCGTGCGTGAACACGCTGGCCCAGGCCCTCGACCTCTGCGACCGGCTCGATCCGGCGTGCTCCGGCGCGCTCGGGGTCGCGGTCGACGTCTATCATGTATGGTGGGACCCGGAGCTCGCCGCCGGCATCGCCCGCGCAGGACGGGAGCGGCTCCTCGCCTATCACGTCTGCGACTGGCTCGTGCCGACCCGCGACCTCCTCCTCGACCGCGGCATGATGGGCGACGGGGTGGTGGATCTCCGCGCGATCCGCGCCGCCGTGGAGGCGGCGGGCTATCGCGGGCCCGCGGAGGTCGAGATCTTCTCCCGCGACTGGTGGGCGAGGCCCCTCGACGAGGTGCTCGCCACCTGTATCGCCCGGCACCGCGAGGTTGTATGATCCCCAGACCGCCGGGGAGCCGTCCGCCTGGAACATGCCTGTTTTTCGGGCGCTTCGGCGGGGTCGAACCTGTTTGACCAATTGACAACTTGCCGCTAGCGTCCAATGAGAGGGCGCGAGGGGCCCGACAAGAATCGCCGGCCGAGGCGACAGCCCCGGGCCGGTCCTAAGGGGATGAGGAGGAAGCACATGAAGCGCAGAGACGTACTTTCGCTCTTCGGCGGTCTCGCCGCGGGCGCCACGTTCGGGACCACGCTCGGGGGCACGGGTGCCCTTGCGCAGTCCAAGATGGTCCTGAAGGCCACCGACGTCCATCCGCTCGGCTATCCGACGGTCGAGGCCGTGGTGCGCATGGGCAAGAAGCTCGAGGACGCCACGCAGGGCCGCCTCACCGTCCAGATGTATCCCTCGATGCAGCTCGGCGGCGAGAAGGAGATGACCGAGCAGGCGCAGGTCGGCGCGCTCGCCATGGCCCGCATCAGCGTGGGCCCGATCGGCACGCTCGTGCCCGACCTCAACGTCTTCAACCTGCCCTTCGTGTTCCGCGACACCCCCCACATGGAGAAGGTGATCGACGGCGAGATCGGCCAGGAGCTGCTCAAGAAGGTCTCCGACCACCCGACGCTCGGCCTCATCGGCCTGTGCTGGATGAACGCGGGCACCCGCAACGTCTACAACTCGAAGAAGCCCGTGAAGTCGGTCGAGGACCTCAAGGGCCTCAAGATCCGCATGATGGGCAACCCGCTCTTCGTCGACACCATGAACGCCCTCGGCGGCAACGGCGTCGCCATGGGCTTCGACCAGCTCATCAACGCCCTGCAGACCGGCGTGGTCGACGGCGCGGAGAACAACTACCCGAGCTACTCGAGCGGCCAGCACTACCGCTACGCCAAGTACTACTCCGAGACCGGGCACCTCATGATCCCGGAGATCCTCGTCTTCTCCAAGCGGATCTGGAACACCCTCTCGAAGGACGACCAGGCGCTCATCATGAAGCTCTCGGCCGAGGCGCAGCAGGAGCAGCGCAAGCTCTGGTACGAAATGGAGAAGAAGGCCCTGGACGATATGCGCGCCAACGGCGTCGAGATCGTCCAGATCGCCGACAAGAAGCCCTTCCAGGACGCCGTGAAGCCCGTGTGGGACAAGTACGGCGCCCAGCACAAGGCGCTGATCGAGCGGATCCAGAACGTCAAGTAAGGGTCCCCGTGCTCGTCTGAAGACGCGACAGGGCCGGCCAAGCCTCGAGGGGCTTGCGCCGGCCTTATTGTGAGAAGCGCTCGTTTCGGGCCGGGAGGGCATCCGCCGGTCCGGACGGGCGAGGCGGACCGGGGCGCCGGGGCGCCCGCGGTCGAACGGGGAATGCGGGACGGGACGGGGCGCGAGCCCTACCACCGCCGGGGGGACATCATGTTGGCTGCTTACGTCCGGCTCATGGACGCGCTGCACCGGCTGTGCATGATCATCGCGGGCTTCTGCCTCGTGGTCATCACGCTCATCATTCCGTGGGGCGTCTTCACCCGCTACGTGCTCAACGTCGGCTCGTCCTGGCCGGAGCCGACCGCGGTGCTCCTGATGATCTGGTTCTCCTTCATGGCGGCGGCGCTCTGCTACCGCGAGGGGCTGCACATCGGCGTCAAGATCATCCCCGACCTGCTCGGCGGCGCCGCGAAGGTCGCGATCGGCTGGGCCATCGAACTCGCCATGGCCTTCACCAATCTCTTCCTGCTCTACTATGGCATGAGCCTCGTCCAGACGACCTGGTACTCCGCGCTCGCGGACTTTCCGATCATCACCGCCGGCTTCTCTTACCTGCCGGTGCCGCTCGGGGGCGCGATCACCACGCTCTTCGTCATCGAACGGCTGTGGAAGGGCGACCTCTTCGCGGAAGCCAACACCGACGCCATGAGCCACGTCTCCACCGAGTAGGCGCGAAAGCGCACTATCCCCATGAACGTCCTCCCCCGCCACGTCCCCACCGAGTAAGCCCGAAAGCCGGACGCCTCCCCATGGACATCCTCATTCTCATCGGCGGCTTCGTGGTGCTGTGCCTCCTCGGCATGCCGGTCGCCTATTCGCTCGGCCTCGCCGCCATCGCGGCGGCGGCCTACGTCGACATCCCCCTCGAAGCCGTCATGCTCAAGACGTCCGACGGCATGGACGACTTCGCGCTGCTCGCGATCCCGTTCTTCATCCTCGCCGGCGGCATCATGGCCGAGGGCGGCATGGCGGAGCGCCTCGTCAACCTCGCCCGCATCTTCGTGGGCCGGATCCGCGGCGGCCTCGCGCTCGTCAACATCCTGGCCTCGGCCTTCTTCGGCTGCATCTCGGGCTCCTCGGTGGCGGATACCGCCTCGATCGGCTCGGTGATGATCCCGCAGATGATCAAGAACGGCTATCCGCGCCTGTTCGCCGTGAACGTCACGGTCTCGGGCTCGCTCCAGCCGCTCCTGATCCCGCCCTCCCACAACGCGGTGATCTACTCGCTCGCCGCCGGCGGCACGATCTCGATCTCCGACCTCTTCCTCGGCGGCGCGATCCCGGGCCTGCTGCTCGGCCTCTCGCTCATGGTGCTGGTGCTGATCATCGCCAAGCGCAACAACTACCCCAAGGGCGAGGCGATCCCGATCCGCGACGCCGGCCGGATCGTCGTCGAGGCCTTCTGGGGCCTGCTCACGGTCTTCATCATCTTAGGGGGCATCCTGAGCGGCGTGTTCACGCCGACCGAGTCCGCGGCGGTGGCCTGCATCTACTCGTTCCTGGTCACGATGTTCATCTACCGGGACTACAAGTGGAGCGAATTGCCCCTCCTCGTCGGCCGCGTGGTCCGCACGGTCGGGATCGTGATGATCATGATCGGCTTCTCGGTCGCCTTCGGCTACATGATGGCGATCATGCGGGTGCCCGCCCAGGTCGCGGAGTTCTTCCTTTCGATCGCGGACAACAAGTACACCCTGCTCCTCCTCATCAACGTCCTGCTCCTCCTGCTCGGCACCTTCATGGATCTGGCGCCGATGCTCCTGATCTGCACCCCGATCTTCCTGCCGATCGTGATCAAGTTCGGCGTCGATCCGGTGCATTTCGGCATCATCATGATCCTCAACCTCGGCATCGGCCTCCTGACCCCGCCCGTCGGCCCGACGCTGGCGGTGGGCTGCGCCATCGGCAAGGTCTCCATGGAGGCGGTCTCGAAGAGCATCATGGTGTTCTACATCCCGATGCTGATCGTGCTCGCGCTCGTCACTTACGTGCCCGCGCTCACGCTCTGGCTGCCGAGCCTGTTCAAGTAGGACGCCTCCCGCCCGGGCTCCGGGCGAGGTCTAACATTTTACGGGTTGGCCGGGCCCCGCCGCTTTGCCATACTCGCCGCCAACGCCCCGCCAGATGGGCGCCATTCGACCCACAAGGGAGAGAACACCGATGAAACGCCATATCCTCACGGGCGCCCTCGCGCTCGCCGCCGTCTTCGCCGGGCCGGCCCTGGCCCAGCAGAAGATCACGCTGCACGGCGCCTCGCAGTTCAACGACGACCACGCCTTCACCAAGGCGCTCGTGAAGTTCGAGGAGGTCGTGAAGGGCTGCTACAAGGGCCCGATCGAGTTCGTGCTGCACAAGAACAGCGAGCTCGGCCTCGAGAAGCAGTATTTCGAGTACATGTCGCAAGGCCGCGCCGTCGACTACGCGATCGTGTCGCCGGCCCACATGTCGACCTTCTCCAAGGCCGCGCCCTTCATCGACGCGCCGTTCCTGTTCCGCGACCTCGCCCACTGGAACAAGGTGCTCGACCAGGACCTCCTGAAGCCGATCGCCGACGAGATCGGCAAGAAGGCCGACGTGATGCTGATCGGCTATGCGGGCGGGGGCATCCGCAACATCTTCGTCAACAAGCCGGTCTCGACGCTCGCCGACATCAAGGGCCTGAAAGTTCGCGTCCAGGGTGCGCCGATCTGGAGCCGCACCTTCGCGGCGGCCGGCATGTCCCCGACCGTGATCGCCTACAACGAGGTCTACAACGCGATCCAGAACGGCGTCATCAACGCGGGCGAGAACGAGGCCGCCGGCGTCGAGTCGATGAAGTTCTTCGAGGTCGCCCCGAGCCTCGCGATGACCGAGCACGCCATCACGATCCGGCCGCTCGTGTTCTCGAGCAAGACCTACCGCAACCTGCCGCCCGAGCTGCAGCAATGCGTGATCAAGGCCGGCAAGGAGGGCGGGGCGCACGGCCGCCAGGTCGAGTCGAGCGAGGACACCGCCAAGCTCGAAGCCCTCGAGAAGGCCGGCAAGCTGAAGCGCATCGCCTTCAAGGACCGGGCCGAGATGAAGAAGCTCGTCGATCCGGTGCTCCAGGCCTATGCCAAGGAGATCGAGGCGGAGGGGATCCTGGAGCAGATCAACAACCTGAAGTGACGCGCCGCGTCACGTTCTGATGGAGCGGCCGGGACCATCCCGGCCGCTCCCTTCTCTTCAAGAAGACTCGTTCCATGGTCGAGGCCACGGGGCTAGTCTCGAGGTCGAAGCGAGGGGGCCTGTCCCATGGCTGAAGCGATTTCGCGGCGGCGCAGCCTGTGGCGCCGGTTCACGGCGGGCTACGCGACCCTGCTCGACTGGCTGGTGGCGCTCTCGACCGCGATCCTCGTGATCCCCGTCGCGCTCCAGGTCTTCTCGCGCTTCACCGCCATCCTCCCGCACTACATCTGGACCGAGGAGATGGCGCGCTTCCTCCTGGTCTGGACCGTGATGATCGGCGCCATGATCGGCGTGCGCGAGAGCACCCATTTCGACGTCGACGTCTTTCCGCGCCTGTCGCGCCGCGGCGAGGCCGCCGTCCGGGTCGTCGCCCGCACCGGCGTGCTCGTCATCGCGCTGGTCTTCGTCTGGTCCGGGATCGAGTTCACCCAGTTCGCCTGGTACCGCACCTCGGAACTCGCCGAGCTGCCGCTCTGGCTGATCCACATCGCCTGGCCGGTCACCGGCGCGACCTGGCTGATCTTCCTGGGCGAGCAGATGTGGGACGAATGGAACGCGCTCATGGGCCGCGGCGGCGACCTGCCGCCGGAACCCCTCCCCAGCGCGAGCGGAGCGGTCTGATGGCGGACCTGCACCTGCCCGGGCCGGGAAGCCGGATGCCCCACCTCCACGGAGACCACCAGTGACCGGCTCTCTTCTCACCTCCGGCCAGGCGGCGGCGATCCTGTTCGGCGTGTTCTTCGGCCTGATGTTCCTGCGCGTGCCGGTCGCCTTCGCGCTCGCGCTCGCCTGCCTGCCGATCCTCGTGATCGAGCCGCGGCTCTCCGCCGTCACGCTCATGCAGGAGACCTTCAACGCCTACAATTCCTTCATCCTGCTCGCGGTGCCGTTCTTCCTCCTCACCGCCAACCTGATGAACGTCGGCGGCATCACCGACCGCCTCATGACCCTGTCGCGCTCCATGGTCGGGCATTTTCCCGGCGGCCTGGCGCAGATCAACGTGGTGCTGTCCCTCTTCTTCGCCGGCATCTCCGGCTCCTCCACGGCGGACGCCGCGAGCCAGTCCAAGGTGTTCATCGAGGCGCAGCGCAAGGAAGGCTACGACGATTCCTTCTCGGTCGCGATCACGGCGGTCTCGGCGGTGCTCGCCGTGATCATCCCGCCCTCGATCCTGATGATCGTCTGGGGCGGCATCCTCACGGTCTCGATCGGCGCGCTGTTTCTGGCCGGCATCATCCCCGGGCTCCTGATCGCGCTCGCCCAGATGGCGACCGTGCACGCCTACGCGGTGTCGCGCGGCTATCCCACCTATCCCCGCTCCACCTGGGGCGCGTTCCTCTCCGCCACCTTCGTGGCGATCCCGGCGCTCCTGACGCCCGGGATCATCATCGGGGGCAAGATCTTCGGCTGGTTCACGGCGACCGAATCGGCCTGCATCGCCGTCCTCTATGCCGGCGTGCTCTCGCTCCTGGTCTACCGCGAGATGGACATGCGCGGGCTCTACCGGGCCCTCGTCGACACCGGCAAGTTCGCGGGCATCGCCCTGTTCTGCGTCGGGACGGCCAGCGCCTTCGGCTGGCTCCTCGCCTACTATCAGATCCCGAAGGCGATCCTCGCCGGCGTCTCGGCCTGGGAGATGGGCCCGATCGCGACGGGGTTCTTCATCGCGGGCGTCTTCCTCGTCGTGGGCTGCTTCCTCGACGCGATCCCGGCAATCATCATCGTGGGCACGATCCTCGATCCGCTCGCCCGCGCGGCCGGTCTCGATCCGGTGCATTTCGCCATGATCGGGATCGTCTCGCTGGCCTTCGGCCTCGTGACGCCGCCTTACGGCCTGTGTCTCATGATCGCCTGCTCGATCGCCGGCATCCGCATGAAGGACGCCCTGTGGGACACCCTGCTCATGCTGCTCCCCATGCTCGCGGTCCTGGCGCTCCTCATCCTCTGGCCGCAGGTCGCGCTCTTCCTGCCCAGCCTCATCTCGCCCGAGTTCCTGCGCTGAGGTCGGCGCAGGCCTGCGCCGCAGGCCTCGCCCTGCCCGGGTTCCCGCGCTAGGGGACCCTCCATCCGTCTTCTTCTCTCCGGAGTTCCGCCCATGAACGCTCCCGCCCCCGCAGTCGCCGCGATCATCCCCGACCTCAAGGGCAAGGCGGTGCTGATCACCGGTGCCAGCACGGGCATCGGCGCGGCCGCGGCACGCGCCTTCGGGCGCAACGGCGCCAAGGTCGCGGTCAACTTCAACGCCAGCCGCGAGCAGGCGGAAGCGGTCGCCGAGGCGATCCGCACGGGCGGCGGCGAGGCGCTCCTCGTCCAGGGCGACGTCACGCGTCCGGAGGCCGCGGCCGAGATCACGGCGCGCACCGTCGAGGCCTTCGGGCGCATCGACGTCATCGTCAACAATGCCGGCGCGCTGATCAAGCGCACGCACGTGGCCGATTACTCGGACGAATATCTCGAGGCGGTGCTGGATCTCAACGTCAAGCAGGTGGTGCGCTTCATCCGCGAGGGCGCGCTCCAGATGCGCAAGCAGGGCAGCGGCGGCTCGATCATCAACTTGAGCTCGATCGCGGCGCGCCACGGCGGCGGGCCGGGCTCCGTGCTCTACGCCGCCGCCAAGGGCTTCATCGCCACCGCGACCCGCGGCTGGGCCAAGGAGCTCGTCAAGGACGGCATCCGCGTCAACGCGGTCTCGCCCGGCGTGATCCTCACCCCCTTCCACGAGCGCTTCTCCACGGCCGAGCAGCTCGCCACCATGCAGGCCACGGTGCCGATGAACCGGCTCGGCGAGGCCGAGGAATGCGTCGGCGCCTTCCTCTATCTCGCCTCCGAGCAGATGAGCGGCTACGTGACGGGCCAGATCATCGAGGTGAACGGCGGGCAGTACATGGCCTGACGGGGAGCGCCGCGATGGCTCCATCCTCCGCTCCGCTCATGTTCCCGTGCAGGACACTCCCGTGACCGGCGCTTCCGCTCCGGCGCGGCCGCTGGAGGGCCAGGTCGCCCTCGTGACGGGCGCGGGCCGCGGGCTCGGCCGCGCCTTTGCGGAGCGGCTGGCGGCTCTGGGCTGCCGGGTCGGAATCCACGGCATGCGCGAGGAGGGGCCGGCGGAATACGGCGAGGGCACCACGCTCACCGCCGCGGCGCGCGAGATCGCGGACGCGCACGGCACCGCGACCCACCGCGTTCTCGGCGATCTCACACGGCCCGAGGACGCGGCCCGGATGGTCGCCGAGGTCGAGGCCGCGCTCGGACCCTTACGGATCCTCGTCCACAACGCGGGCGGCGACATCGCGGCCGCGGGCGGCAAGCCGGACCCCAACGACGCGGTCTTCATCAGCCCTGAGGACGTGCGCGCCGTCCTCGACCGCAACCTCTTCAGCACGATCCTGACCTGCCAGGCGGCGGCGCGCGGCATGATGGAGCGCCGGCAGGGCCGCATCGTCACCTTGAGCTCGGTCGCGGCCTATCGCGGCCGCGAGACCGGCGCGATCTACGCTACCGCCAAGGCGGCGGTGATCCACTACACGAGCTGCCTGGCGGTCCAGCTCCGTCCCTACGACGTCACCGCGAACTGCATCGCGCCCGGCGACACCCGCACGGGCCGCTTCCTCGGCACGCGCACGGTCGAACGTGAGCGCCTCGTCGAGGGCGGCACGCTGGAGCGCGTCGCGCTCGTCGACGAGGTCGCGCGGGCGGTCGAGATCTTCGCAGGGCCGCTCGGGGATTTCGTCAGCGGCGAGGTGCTGCGGATCGACGGCGGGGCGTTCGCGTGAAGCCGGCGACGAGGGCCTCCGCAGAAGAGGGGAGGGGACCATGAGCGATTTCCATGTGGCGGTCGGGGAGAGCGTGCGCTTCTCCAAGACGGTCGGCGAGAGCGACGTCTACCTCTTCGCCGGCATCACGGGCGACCTCGGGCCGAACCACGTCAACGAATCCTACATGCAGCAATCGGCCTATGGCGGCCGCATCGCGCACGGCGCGCTTCTCATCGGCTACATGTCGACGGCCTCGACCCTGATGTGCGCCCGCTCGGTCGCGGCCGAGATCGACGAGACGCCGGTCTCGGTCGGCTACGACCGGGTGCGGTTCCTCAAGGGCGTGCTCCTCAACGACACCATCACGGTGGTCTACACGATCAAGGCGGTCGACCCGGAGCGGCGCCGCTCGCGCTCGCAGATCGAGGTCACGAACCAGCGCGGCGAGGTCGTCGCGGTCGCGGAGCACATCCTGCAATGGGTGCGGAACCCGCAAGCCATGACGGCCTGAGTGGAACGGAGCCTGAGATGGGTGAGGAACCCGCAAGCCGCGGCGGCCTGAGTCGAACGGGGCCTGCAACGGGTGAGGAGCCCGCAGCGCGCGCGACCTGAGTCGCACGGCGTTTGCAACGGGTGAGGAACCCGGAGCCTGCCGTGGCGCAAGCCCAGCTCAGAACCCGTAGACCTCGGCCGGATTGTCGACGAGGATCCTCCGGCGCACGGCCTCGTCGGGCGCCCAGTCGAGCAGGAGGTCGAGGAGCGCGGCCTCGTCGGGCCGGCTCTTCGCGCCCGGATGCGGCCAGTTCGAGGCCCACAGCATGCGCTCGGGCGCAAGCCGCACGAGCTCGCGGGCGATCCGGCCGACATCCTCGTAGGCTGGCGCGCCGGTCTTCGACACCTCGTAGGGGGCCGAGAGCTTCACCCAGACCCGGCCCGTCGCGACGAGGTCCGCGAGGCAGCGGAAGCCCGGATGATCCAGGGGCACGGGCTCCAGGAACTTGCCCACATGGTCGATCACGATCGGCCCGGCCCAGGAGCGGATCTGAGGCAGGCGATCGGGCAGGGTGCGCCCGTCGAGCTGGAGCTGCACGTGCCAGCCCGCCTCCCGCGCCCGGGCCGCGACCCGGTCGGCCCGCTCCCAGGGCAGGGCGCCGCCGGGCAGCATCTGGAAGCGGACGCCGCGGATGCCGCCCGCGTGCAGGGCCTGCATCGCGTCGTCGGCGACGTCGTCGTCCACCACCGCGATGCCTCGCGTCCGCTCCGGCCCGAGCATGGCGATGCCCTCCAGCGTGGCGCGGTTGTCGAAGCCGTAGGCTGTCGGCTGCACGATCACGGCACGCTCGAGCCCGAGGCGCCGCTGCACTGCGCGGTACTCGGCAAAGCCTGCCCGCTCGGGCGCCGGGCCCGCGGCGGTCGGCGCAAGAGGGTAGCGCGGGTCGTAGACGTGGATATGGGTGTCGCAGGCCTGCGGCGGTGCCTGGAGTTCCGGCGAGGCGGCGGTCATGCCGGTCAGCCCTTCAGCCGCGCGAGGCGCGTCGCCCGCTCGGCGTTGACGGCGCCGTTCGGGATCTCGCCGGCCAGAATCGCGCGCACCTGCTCGACCGTGTCGAAGGCCTGCTTCTCGACCGCGGCGGGGGTGAGGCCGCCGGTATGGGGCGTCGCCACCACGTCGCGGCGGCGGGCGAGGGCGGGGGCGGGCATCTGGTCCGGCGCGCGGCCCACATCCATGGCGGCGCCGGCGATGAGGCCCCGCTCCAGCGCGTCCGCGAGCGCCGCCTCGTCGACGAGGTTGCCGCGCGACAGGTTGATGAAGAAGGCGCTCCGCTTCATGCCCGCGAAGGCGGCGGCGCCGAACAGGTTCTCGGTCTCCTCGGTCGCGACCGCGAGGCAGACCACGAAATCGGATTCGCCGAGCAGGGTCTCCTGGTCGACCTGCGTGATCCCCTTCTCCCGGATGCGCTTGTAGGGATCGGTCACGAGGAGCCGCATGCCGAGCGCGAGCGCGATCGGGGCGAGGTGCTGGGCGATGACGCCGTAGCCGATGATGCCGAGCGTCGAGCCCGAGAGCTGGCGCCCCAGGCGGGCCTGCGGGATGCTCCCTGAGCGATATTCCAGAACCGCGGACGACACCCCGCGGGCGAGGTCGATCATGAACCCGACCGCGAGCTCCGCGACCGACGCCGCGAAGCCCGGGAAGGCATGGGTGACGAGCACGCCGTTGCGGCTCGCCGCCTCTCGGTCGATGTTGCGGATATCGACCGCGCAGCGCAGGAACGCCGCCACGTCGGGCGCCCGGTCGAAGAACTCCGCCGGCGCCGCGGTCTGCCGGTCCGAGACGATGATCTGGCAGCCTGCCGCCTCCCGCGCCAGATCCTCGGGTCCGAGCACCGCGCCGGTCGCGTTCATGCGGACCGGGGCCATGGCTTCGAGGGCCGCCTTGGCCCGCTTGCCGTAATAGCCCGCGAACATGTCGGGCGTGTGGGTGAGAAAGATCGTCACCATGGCGATCGTGCCTCCTCGAAGCCGTCCCGCGTCCGGGCGAGAAAGGTCGTCACCATGCCCGCTGCACCGTCACGACGCGCCCTTCCGCGGCGGATTGAAGGATCGCCTCGATCAGCACCTGCACCCGGATGGCCTCGCGCCCGGTGGTGAGGGGATCGCGGCCCTCGTCGATGGCGTCGAGGAAGTCGGCGATCAGCGCCTTGTGGGCCTCGTGCGAGAACGCCATCGGGTCGACGCCGCCGCCGCCCGCCGCGCTGCCCTCGTGCCTGAAGTGGCGCCCGTCCTTCCAGTGCACCTCGAGCCCCTCCGCGAGCAGGATCGCGGTGCCCTTCTCGCAGGCGAGTTCGATGCGCTCGGGCTGGCCGGGATAGGACACCGTGGTGGCGTCGATCGTCCCGATGGCGCCGTTGTCGAAGCGCACGGCCGCGGCGGCGACGTCCTCGGTGTCGATGGCGCGCAGGGGCGAGGTCGCGGCCATGGCGGCGACCTGCGCGACGGGGCCGGTGAGGCTCTGGAACAGGTCGAGGGTGTGGATCGCCTGCGTGAGCAGCACGCCGCCGCCGTCGCGGGCCTTCATGCCGCGCCCTGCTTGCGCGAAATATTCCGGCGAGCGCCACCAGCGGATCGCGGCGGAGCCGGAGACCAGCGCGCCGAGCTCGCCCGAATCCACCAGCTCCCGCAGCTTGCGGGCGGCGGCGCGGAAGCGGTGCTGGAACACGACCGCAAGGCGCAGGCCCGCCTGGTCCATGGCCTCGACGCATCGGCGCGCGCGCTCGACCGAGACCTCGATCGGTTTCTCGAGCAGCACGTGCTTGCCGGCGGCGGCGCAGCGCTGGACGAGGTCGAGATGGGTGGTCGGCGGCGTCAGGAGGATCACGCCGTCGAGGTTGGGGTCCGCGAGGCTCGTCTCCAGCTCGTGCGTGACGTTGAGGTCCGGGTTGGCCTTCGCGAAAGCCTGCCGGCGCTCCTCGCTCGGCGTGTAGCAGGCCGCGATCTCGACCCGGTCGGAGAGGTCGCGCAGGCTCGCGAGATGGGGCTTGTGCGCCATGCCGAGCCCCACGATGGCGATGCGCCGCTTCCGCGTCATGGATCCTCCCGTCGTTCCAAGCTTCGTTTCGTCGTGGCGGCGAGCCGCCTCACAGGCTGCGGATCCACAGGCCGCCGTCCACGTGCACGGCCTCGCCGACCGAGAAGCCGAAGGCGCCGCTCGCGAGCGCCACCGCGGCGCGGCCCACGTCCTCGGGCTCGCCCCAGCGCCGGATCGGGGTGAGGCCGTCCGCGATGAGCCTATCGTAGCGGTCCTTGGCGACGGCCGTCATGTCGGTGCGGATGATGCCGGGCCGGATCTCGAACACGCCGATCCCGGCCTCGGCGAGCCGCACCCCGAAGAGCTGCGTCATCATCGGCAGGCCCGCCTTGGCGATGCAATACTCGGCCCGGTTCGCGCTCACGATCTGGGCATTGGCCGAGGAGATCGTGATCACGGCGCGGGCTACGGCGCTGTCGGGCTGTGCCAGCCAGCGCCGCGCCATGGCCTGCGTGAGGAAGAACGGCGCACGCAGGTCGATGGCGACGAGCCGGTCGAAGCTCTCCGGCGTCACGTCGAGGATGTCGCCGCGCTGGCGCACCGACACGCCCGCATTGTTGACGAGCACGTCGATCCCGCCGAAGGCCGCCTCGGCCCGGTCGAGCAGGGCCTCGAAGCCCTCGATTGCGGCGGCGTCCCCTTGCACGAAGGCGCCGCGCCCGCCGCGCGCCGCGATGCCTTGAAGCGTCGCGGCCGCGGCCTCGTCCTCGACGAGGTCGTTGACCACGATGGCGGCTCCGGCCTCCGCGAAGGCATAGGCGATGCCGCGGCCGATGCCGCGGCGGCCGCCGGTGACGAGCACGCGCTGCGGGGGAGAGGATCTGTCCGTCATGCGAGAAGGCTCCGCGCGATGATGAGGCGCTGGATCTGGTTGGTGCCCTCGTAGATCTGCGTGATCTTGGCGTCGCGGTAGAGCCGCTCGACCTCGACGCCGCGGATGTAGCCCATGCCGCCGTGGATCTGCACCGCGTTGGCGGTGTGGGCCACCGCCGCGTCGCCCGCGAAGCACTTCGCCATGGAGCATTGCGCCGAGGCGCGCTCGCCCCGGTCCATGCGGGCGGCGGCGTCAAGCGTCATGAGGCGCGCCGCGTGCAGGTCCTTCGCCATGTCGGCGAGCATCCACTGCACGGCCTGGAAATCCGCGATCGGCTGCCCGAACTGCCGCCGCTGCTTGGCGTAAGCGACCGATTGATCGAGGGCCGCCTGCAGGATCCCGACGGCGAGCGCCGCGATGCCGACGCGGCCCTTGTCGAGCACGCTCATCATCATCGGGAAGCCGCGGTTCAACGGCCCGAGCAGGGCCTCGCGCGGCAGCGCGATCTCGTCGAAATGCAGCGCGCCCACGGGCGAGGCGCGCTGGCCCATCTTGTGCTCCTTGTTGCCGACCCGGAAGCCCGGCAGGTCCCGGTCGACGAGGAAGATGCTCATGCCTCGCTTCCCCAGTTCCGGAGCCGTGCGGGCGAGCACCACGGCGAAGTCGCAGACGGGCGCGTTGTGGATCCAGAGCTTGCCGCCGTTGAGCCGCCAGCCTTCGGGGGTCTCGGTCGCGGTGGTCCTGACGCCGGAGACGTCGGAGCCCGCTTCCGCTTCGGTGATCGCATAGGCGCAGCGCCGTTCGGCGCGCAGCAGCGGCCCGAGATAGCGCTCCTGCTGCGCCTTCGTGCCGTGCTGGGCCAGGAGGCTGCCGACGAGCTCCACGAGGCCGCACTGGTCAGCGACCGAGGCGTAGCCCCGCGACAGCTCCTCCATGATGGCGGCGTAGCTCTGGATGTCGGCGCCCGCGCCGCCGAGCTCCTCCGGCACCGTGATGCCGAACAGGCCGAGGCCGGCCATGGCCTCGTAGATCTCGCTGGGAAAGCGCTCGCTCTCGTCGAGTTCGCCTGCGACAGGACGGATCTCGCGCTCCGCGAAGGCGCGGGCGGCGTCCCGGATCATGGCCTGGCGTTCGGCGGACGCATCGGTGTCGGCGGGCACGGGAGGGGTTCGCTCCGGGATCACGGGAGTGCGGCCGGAGCATAACGGCTCGGAGAGCCGCGTCACGCCCTTTCCTCGGCCGGACCCGGCGGCAGGCGCCCCGCCCGCGCATGGGTGCCCCGCAGGCCGCGCGGGGCGATTGGCTGTTGCCAAGGACCGGACCTTTCGGCCCACTATGGACGGAGAACGATCCGCCGGACCGCGGCCTGCGGATGCCGCCCTTGGGAGGAGACGCGCGTGACAGTGACCGTTGCCGGACTCGCGCCGAGACCGAAGGGCCCCCGCCTCGCCTCCGGGGCGGGAGCGGCGCCATGAGCGGCCCGCCTCCCGCCATCGACGGCGCGACGCGCCTGTTCGCCATCATCGGCGACCCGGTCGCGCAGGTGCGCTCGCCGCAGGTCTTCAACCCGATCCTCGCGGCGGCCGGGCTGAACGCGGTGCTCGTCCCCTGCCACGTGCTCCCCGACCGCTTCGAGGCGAGCGTGCGCGGCCTGATGGCGCTCGGCAATCTCGACGGCATCGTCGTGACCGTGCCCTACAAGGTGCGGGCGCTCGCCGTGGCCGACCGGGTGCTGCCGGTGGGGCGCCAGGTCGGGGCCGTGAACGCGCTCCGGCGCGAGCCCGACGGCACCTGGAGCGCCGACATGTTCGACGGGCGCGGGCTCACCCGCGGCCTGCGGGAGCAGGCGATCCCGGTCGAGGGCGCGCGCGCTATGGTGATCGGCTCGGGGGGCGCCGGCAGCGCGGTCGCGGTGGCGCTCGCCGAAGCGGGCGCGGCCGCGCTCACCCTGTTCGACGTCGACGGCACGAAGGCGGAAGCGCTCGCGGCCCGGGTCCGCGAGGCCTACCCTTCTTGCGCGGTGCGCGTCGGCGCGCCCGAGGTGCAGGGCCACGACATGCTCGTCAACGCGACGCCGATCGGCATGGCGCCCGGCGACGGGCTTCCGGCCGACCTCGGGACTCTCCCGCCCGGCCTCCTCGTGGTCGACGTCGTCATGAAGCCCGAGGTCACGCCGCTCATGCGCCATGCGCGGGCATGCGGCTGCCGGGTGATCGGCGGGCGGACCATGCTGGAGGGCCAGGCCGAGGAACTCGCCGATTTCCTCGGCATGCGCGTGCCGGGCTCCGGCCGCGGCGGCGCCCCGTGAGCGGCTCTCCTCCCTTGCGCCGCGTCCTCGTCACTGGCGCGGGCGGCAATCTCGGGACGAAGCTCATCGCGCACCTCCTCGAATCGGAATGGTGCGAGCGCGTGATCGGCGTCGACCGCTCGTTCGCGGGCGGCCTGCCGGCCCGCGAGGGTCGGCTCGAGCGGGTCGAGGCCGATCTCGCGGACCCCCGCGACCCGCGCTGGCGCGAGGCGCTCGCCCGCGCCGATGCGCTCGTCCATCTCGCGGCCCAGAATCCGGCCCCGAGCGCCCCCTGGACCGATGCGGCGGCGTCCTTCGACCAGACCGCGAACCTCGTCGGCGCCGCCGGCGCCGCCGGCGTGCGCCGCCTGGTCTTCGCCTCCTCGAATCACGTCATGGGCCAGTACAAGGACCCGCCGCTCGCCGACCGGGTCGCGCCCGGCACGCTCTCGACCGATCTCCCGCCCGGGCCCGGCACGAGCCGGCGCGAGGGCGGCCGGGTCGTGCGCGACGAGGCCTATGCGGTCTCGAAGCTCATGGGCGAGCGCCTCTGCGTCTCGGCCGCCGGGCTGTCCGGCGGGGCGCTCGCCGCGGTCGCGGTCCGGATCGGCTGGTGCCAGGCGGGCGCGAATCGCCCGGAGACCATCAACGCGAGCGGCGTTTCCGCGGAGGACAATCCGGAGGCCGGCGACCCGCTCCACGCGCGCGACCTGCGCTGGTTCCGCAACATGTGGCTCTCGAATCACGACTTCGTGCACCTGATGGAGCGGGCCCTTCTCGCCGACGCGGCGCGCTGGCCCGCGGCGGGGATCGTGGTCAACGGCATGTCGGCCAATGCGGGCATGGCCTGGGACATCGCCGCCACGGGGGCGCTCCTCGGCTACGCGCCGCAGGACGATCTCTGGCGGCACGTCCGCTGACGGCGCCGGGACGGGATCGCGTCCCGGCGGGCGGACCGGAAAGGGTTCGTGAACCATGCGGAGCGCCGTGCGGGCTCCGGTCCGGTGCAGGCCTGCACAAGCCTTCCCAGTGTTGCGCGGAAGTGACAGTCGAAGCGCAGAGCTTGCGCTAGCTTAACGTCAACACCCTGGAGACCTCCCATGAAGAAACTTCTGCTCGCCTCCGCAGCCCTGATCGGCTTCTCGTCCATGGCCGCCGCCGCCGACCTGCCGATGCGCGCTGCGCCCCCGGCTCCCGTGGCTGTGGCTCCCGTCTTCACCTGGACCGGCTTCTACGTCGGCGTCCACGGCGCCTGGATCCGTCCCGACACCGAGATCGGCGTGCGCGGTACCGCTCGCCGCATCGTCCTCGACGAGGACGGCTTCGGCGGCGGCGGCCAGGTCGGCTACCTCATGCAGTTCGGCAGCATCGTCGCGGGCATCGAGGCCGACATCACGGCCACCGATGTCGAGCAGCGTCGGCGCTTCGGCCGCGGCGGCTTCTCGGCCACGCTCCAGTCCTCGATGGACTACTTCGGCACCGTGAAGGGCCGTCTCGGCGTCACGTTCCCGAGCTTCCTGCCGTTCTTCCAGCAGTCGATGATCTACGTCACCGGCGGTCTCGGCTATGCCGGCATGGAGCACGGCGTGACCGTGCGGGTCCCCGGCGCGCTTCCCGGCCCGCGCGTCTTCCGCGCCCGGGAGGAAGACACCCACATGGGCTTCGTGATCGGCGGCGGCACCGAGAACGCCATCACGAACAACATCTCGCTCAAGACCGAGACGGTCTATTACAGCCTCGACGAGGACGGCGACGGCCGCAACGGCCGCGGCGGTCGCGGTCTGCGTGGCGTGCGCGTCGAGCAGGACGGCTGGATCAGCAAGATCGGCGTGAACGTCCGCTTCTGATCGCCCGACGATCCTCCTCCGCCTGAGATGGGCCCGACCGAAAGGTCGGGCCTTTTTCTTGGGCGCCGTCCCCCATGCGCCTGCCCGCGGCCGTCCACCCGACAGCGGCGCGGCGGGAGGGACGCGGTGCGGATGGCGCGCCGCCTGTCACCTGATGCATCGGGAGGGGCGCGGTGCCTGTGAGCGCTCCGAAGCCTTGCCGGGCCGGGCCCGCATGAACGACAATCGGCGACGCCACGAACGACGCGGCCGCGAAGCCGGCCGGCAGGGGGATTCCATGGGCCGTCTCGACGGAAAGATCGCAGTCGTCACCGGGGGAACGCAGGGCCTGGGGGCCGCGGTCGCGCGCCTCTTCGCCGAGCGCGGCGCCGCCGGTCTCGTGATCTGCGGCCGCTCGCGCGACAAGGGCGAGGCGGTGGCGGCCGGGATCCGGGCCGCGCACGGCACCGACATCCGCTTCGTGCCCGCCGACCTGGAGCGGGTCGAGGATTGCCGCGCCGTGATCGCGGCTGCCGACCACGCCTTCGGGCGCGTCGACAGCCTCGTCAACGCCGCCGCGATCACCGATCGCGGCACGATCCTCGACACGGACCCAGCCCTCTTCGACCGCATGTTCGCGATCAACGTGCGGGCGCCGTTCTTCCTCATGCAGGACGCGATCGTGATCATGCGGCGCGAGCGCATCGCGGGCACGATCGTCAATATCGGCTCGATGTCGGCCAAGGCCGGCCAGCCGTTCCTGGCCGCGTACTGCGCCTCCAAGGGCGCGCTCGCGACCCTGACCGAGAACACGGCCTATGCGGTGCTGCGCAACCGCATCCGGGTGAACGGCCTCAACATCGGCTGGATGGCGTCCGACGGCGAGGACCGCATCCAGCGCGAGTTCCACGGCGCGCCAGCCGACTGGCTCGAAAAAGCGGCCGCGGGGCAGCCTTTCGGCCGCCTCGTCGACCCCCAGGAGGTCGCCCGCGCGGCCGCCTACCTGGCCTCCGAGGAATCGGGCCTGATGACGGGTTCGATGATCAATTTCGACCAGTCGATCTGGGGCGCCTACGACGGCGCGCCCCATCCGGCCGCGCCGCTCTGATCCGGACGCGGGCGGCGCCCGCACCGCATGAGACTGGCGGGCTCGAGGCCGTCTCCCGCCGCCCATGGAGGCGCCGGCCGCGCGGTCAGGGCCGCACCCGTCCGACGAGTTCGAAGCCGTCTCCGGTCGGGCGCAGGACCAGCGCCTCGCCCTCGGCCGGGAACACGCCCGTGAGCGCCGTGATGTTGACCTGGTGAGTCACAAGGGCGAGCACGCCGGGTTCGCCGGCCCAGCGCGCGACGAGGGCGCGCACGGCCGTGCTCTGGCCGGCCTCCGTGGCGCGGTCGCCGAAGAACGAATCGAGCGCGGGGTCGGCCTCCGCCGTCCCGAAGGCGAGCCGGGCCGTGTCGAGGGCGCGGCACCAGCGGCTCGACAGCACGCGGGCCACGCCGATCCCGCGCGCCCGGAAGGCCTCGCCGATGCGGCGGGCCTGCTCCCGGCCCTCCTCCGAGAGGTTGCGCTGGGTCGCGCAATCCGCGAGGCGGAACCCGGCCGGATCGCCCGTGCCCGGGGCGCGGGCATGGCGCAGGAGCGCGACCATGCCGCCCGCCCGCAGCGCGTCCCAGGCCTCCTGGGCCGCTGCCGGGGTGGAGAGGAGCGCGAGCAGCAGCGCCAGGGCTGCGGGAATCGGGATCATGGTTCGGGCCTCCTGGCCCGGGGAGATAGCCCGCGCCTGGCGCTTGGGAACCCGGCCGCCGGCTCGGGCTTGACCTGTCGCTTTGCCGGTCGGGCGCGTGCGGACGCCTGACCTGTCGCCTTGCGGGTCGGGTGCGGATGAACGCCCGGCCCGCCGCATGCCAGGAGGAGCGTCATGTCGACCACCCGCGATCCCGGCGGCCAGCAGCCCGAGGCGCTGGCCTCCCTCGAAGACGCCGCCCGCTCGGGCTCGAAGAAGGCCGACGACCAGGGCCTGCGCGCGAAACCCGAGACCGCGCCGGAGTCCCGGCCGGTCGAAGCCGAGGAGGCCGAGGCCGCCCGGATCCTCGCCCGCAATGCCGCCAAGGACACCGGCTCGGGATCGGCCTGACCGCGCTTCCCGGATCCGCCCGAGCCTCCATATGAGCCCTGGCGCGGGCCCTCCCGCCCGCGCCCGCAAGCCTGTCCGGAGATCCCCCATGGCGCCGTCCCCCTTCACCCGCCGCGCGATCCTCGCAGGAACGGGCGCGGTCCTCCTCGCCGGATCCGCCCGGGCGCAGGCCCTGCCCCGGGTCGTGGTCACGAAGGATCCGACCTGCGGCTGCTGCGCGGCCTGGGCCGAGCACCTGCGCGGCGCGGGCTTTCCGGTCGAGGTGGTCGAGACTGCGGAGATCGGCCGGGTGAAGACCCGGCTCGGCGTGCCCTCGGCGCTCGCCTCGTGCCACACCGCGGAGGTCGGCGGCTACGTCGTCGAGGGCCACGTGCCCGCGGCCGAGATCCGGCGCCTCCTCGCCGAGCGGCCAGCGGCCCGGGGGCTCGCCGTGCCCGGGATGCCGATGGGCTCGCCCGGCATGGAGATGGAGGGCATGGAGCCCGACACCTACGAGGTCGTGCTCTTCGGCCCTTCCGGCCAGCGCCGCTTCGCGCGCTACCGCGGCACCGAGCGGGTCTGAAGCCGCGTCGAGAGCCCGTCAGTCTGTTTCAGGATCGCATCCGGACGGAGTCGCGGAGCCGACAGCCCCGCCCCTCCGGATCCCATCACGAGCCGACAGATTCTAGCGCGTCGCTCCCGTCCGCTCGGGACCCGGCGCGCCGGACGGCGCCGCGACCTGCTCCGGCGGGGCGGCGCGGCGCGGCTCGATCCGCAGACCCTCCAGGACCTCGAACCGGCCCTCCAGGTCCGCGAGCGACGAGCCCCCGACCCAGACCTGGAAGGCGCCGGGCTCGACCAGATAGGTGCCGTCCTCGAGGTGGAAGCCGAGCGAGCGCACCGGGACGCGCAGCGCGACGGTGCGGGCCTCGCCGGGCTGGAGCGCGATCTTCTCGAACGCCTTGAGCTCGCGCACCGGCCGGCTGCGGCTCGCGACCGGATCGCGGACGTAGAGCTGCACCACCTCCTGCCCCGCCCTTGCGCCCGTATTCGTCACCGTGACGCGCACCTCCACGGTGTCGGCGGCCGCGACCCGGGGCTCGGCGACCGCGAGGCCGGAATAGGCGAAGCGGGTGTAGGAGAGGCCGTGGCCGAAGGGGAAGAGGGGGGTGAGCGTCTCGTCGATGTAGCCCAGCGTGTAGCGGTTGTCGGCGCGGGGCGGGCGGCCCGTGGGCAGGCGGTTGTAGGCCATCGGCAACTGCCCGACCGTGCGCGGCCACGACACCGGGAGCTTGCCGCTCGGGCTGACGTCGCCGAAGAGCACGTCCGCGACGGCGCCCGCCTCCGAGCCCGGGAACCAGGCCATCAGGATCGCCGGGATGCGCTCGGCGAGGCGGCCGAGCTCCAGCGGCCGGCTCGCCACGATCACGAGGACGAGCGGCTTGCCCGTGGCCGCGAGCGCCTCCAGGAGCTCCATCTGCCGACCCGCCGGCGCGAGATAGGCGCGCGAGGCCGCCTCGCCGGACGCCTTCTCGGTCTCGCCGACCACCGCCACCACGACGTCGGATTCGCGCGCGGCCCGCAGCGCGGCGTCGAGCCCGTCGAGCCGGGTGCAGGCGAGGTCGCAGGCGGGCGCGTGGCGGACCGCGACGTTCGCGCCGGCCGCGCGCCGGCGCAGGCCCTCGACGATCGAGACCGAGTCCTCCGCATGGGCCCGGGCGCCGTGCGGCCCGAGCTGGTCGCGCGGCGCGTCCGCGAGCGGCCCGATCACGGCGATCGAGCGGGTCTCGGGCCGGAAGGGCAGGACGTCGTTCCAGTTGCGCAGCAGCACCAGGCTCTCGCGGGTGACCGCGCGCGCCGCCACCCGCGTCTCGGGCGTCGGGAAGATCGCGTCGACCCGGGTTGCGTCGATTACGGGCTGGTCGAACAGGCCCATGCGGAACTTGACCCTCAAGACCCGGCGCACCGCCTCGTCGAGCCGCGCCTGCGGGACGCGGCCGGCGCGCACCTCGTCGGCGAGGTGGCGGTGGTAGAAGCGGCCCATCATGTCGATGTCGACCCCGGCGAGAAACGCCTTGCGGGCGGCCTCCGCGTCGTCGGCCGCGATCCCGTGGGCGAGGAGCTCGTGGATGCCGGCCCAGTCCGAGGTCACGATGCCGTCGAAGCCCCATTCGCCCCGCAGCAGGTCCGTGAGCAGGGCCGGGTTCGCCATCGAGGGCAGGCCGTTGACGGCGTTGAAGGCCGCCATCACGGCCTCGGTCCCGGCCTCGACGGCGGCGCGGAACGGCGGCAGGTAGAGGTCGCGCAGATCCGAGCTCGTGATGTTCGTGGTGTCGTAGTCGCGCCCGCCCTCCGGCGCGCCGTAGCCCACGAAATGCTTCGCGGTCGTCGCGAGCCCGCCGGCGTGGAAGCCCTGGACCCGCGCCGCGGTCAGCACCGCGCCGAGATGCGGGTCCTCGCCGAAGCCCTCGACGATCCGGCCCCAGCGCAGGTCGCGCGAAAGGTCGGCCATCGGAGCGTAGGTCCAGTTGACGCCCACATAGGCGGCTTCGCGCGCCGACCATTCGGCGGCGAGCCGCGACAGGCGCGGGTTGAAGGCCGCGGCCTCGGCGAGCGGCACCGGGAACTGGGTGCGGAAGCCGTGCAGCACGTCGAGGCCGAACAGGAACGGGATGCCGAGCCGGCTCTGGCGCGCGAGGGCTTGAGCGCGGGCGACGTCCTGGGCGTTGTTGAAGTTGATGAGGGCGCCGATCTGCCCGGTGGGCAGGTCCTCCCATTTCAGGGTCTCGCCGTGCGAGACGAGGTTGAGCTGCCCGACCTTCTCCTCCAGCGTCATCCGCCCCAGGAGGCTCTCGACGCGGGCCTCGACGTCGAGCCGCTGCGCCATCCCGGTCTGGGGCGGGGTGTCGCGGCTCCAGGCCGGGACCGGCGGATCGCCCGGGGCCGGCCCGGCGTCCCCGGGCGTCCGGTCCGGGGCGCCCGCGCCGGATCCGCCCGGCGCTTGCGCCTCGACGGCCACGCCCGGCGCTGCGCCGCCGGGCGCCTGGGCCAGGGCGGTTCCTCCGACGATCATGGCGGCGACAAGCGCGCGCAGCACACCCACGATGAGCTTCATCCCGTCTCCTTCGCCGCTGCGGCCATCCCGGGCCCCGATCCGCGTCTCATGCGGCGGCCCGGTCCGGCCGCCTTGAAGAACACTCAGGACCGAAGCCGGATCCCTCTCGTGGCGCAGCCTGCCTGAACGGCAGCCGACCGGCGCCTGCGATCTCGGCGCGCCGGAGGCCGCCCGCGCTCCTCCGGACCGTCGGAAAGGGCGTGGTCCCGCCCCCGCGCCCGGGGCCGTTTGACAAGGAGCGTGGTTTTGCCGTCAGGTCCGGCCGGATTCTGCTTGGAGCCGGCTCCCGGCCTGCGGCATAACTCTAGGTCAGCTTCCTCCGACAGCCAGGGACCGATGGCGAAGCGACGCTCTTTTCTCGGTACGACTGCGGGCTCCGCCGGCCCGGCGCTGATCGTCCTGGCGCTGGCGGTCCTGGCGCTGGCCGTCCTGGCGATCCTGGTCCTCGTGACGGCCGGGGCGCCGCGCGCATGGATCATGGGGTTGGGGACGGCCGGGCTCCTCGTGGGCCTCGTGCTCGCCGCCCTCGGCCGCGCGCCCGCGCCGGCCGCGGATGCTCCCGCTCAGGCGCCGCCGCGGCGGACGCGCCCCATCGGCGAGGCACGCCCGGCTCCGGCCGCGGGCGGGGCCGGAGAGCTCAGCGAGCGGCGCGCCCGCGCCATGGCCGAGAGCCTGCCCGCGCTCGTCTGGATGATGGACGGCGCCGGACGCACGATCTTCCAGAACCAGCGGGCGCTCGACTTCGCCGGCGCCCCGCTGATCGACCGGGAGGAGCGGCGCTCCATCGTCCATCCCGACGACCTCGCGGAGCTGACCGCCCAGCGCGAGGCCGGGCACCGCAAGCACCGGGAATACCAGGTCCAGCTCCGCCTGCGCCGCCGCGACGGGGTCTACCGCTGGCACCACCTGACCAGCACGCCCTTCGGCGGCGCCGGCGCCTTCGGGACGCTCGGGCCCTGGGCCAAGGGCGACGAGGACGATTACTGGCTCGCGACCGCGGTCGACATCGAGCCGATGAAGCAGGCCGAGGAGCTCCAGGCCCGCCTCAACCGCATGCTCGAGACCCGGGTCACCGAGACCACGGAACAGCTCAACGCCGAGACCGCGGTCCGCCACCGCGCCGAGCGGCAGTTGCGCCACAGCCAGAAGATGGACGCGATCAGCCGCCTCACCGGCGGCATCGCCCACGATCTCAACAACAAGCTGATGGTGATCAGCGCCAACATCGACGCGGTCGTGAAGCACATCAAGGAGCAGCCGCATCTGCGCCGCAAGCTGCTCGCCGCCCTCGTGGCCTCCGATCAGGCCGCCGGGCTGATGTCCAAGCTCCTCGCCTTCGCGCGCCAGCGCGACCTGCACCCGCAATACGTCGACGTCTCCAAGCACCTCGAATCGATCTCCGACCTCCTCGACCGGTCGCTCCTGAGCGCCGCCGTCGAGGTGCGGCTCGAGATCCCGGAGGACCTCTGGACCGTGGAGGTCGACCCGCACCAGCTCGAGACCGCAATCGTCAACCTCGCCGTGAACGCCCGCGACGCCATGGAGGAGGGCGGCATCATCACGGTGGAGGCCCGCAACGTGGTCGTGCAGCCCGGCACCCTGTCGGACCCGGAGATCTGGGGCGACTACGTGCGCATCACCGTGGAGGACACCGGGCGGGGCATCGCGCCCGAGCATCTCGACAAGGTGTTCGAGCCCTTCTTCACCACCAAGGAGGCGGCCCGCGCCGCCGGGCTCGGCCTGTCCCAGGTCCACGGCTTCGCCGAGCAGCTCGGCGGCACCGTCGAGATCGCCAGTTCCCCGGGCCACGGCACCGCGGTCTCGGTCTACCTGCCCCGCGCGGAACTGCCTGCGCGGATCGGGGCGACGCCGGAGCTGGAGGATCTCGTCGACGACGAGGACGTGCCGGCGCAATCGGCCGAGATCCTGCTCGTCGACGACGAGGTCGAGGTGGCGCTGGCGCTCCAGGGCATGCTCGACGAGCTCGGCTACGCCACCCGCATCGCCATCGGGGCCGACGAGGCCATCGAGGCCCTGCGCCGGCGCCGGCCGAACCTGGTGCTCACCGACGTCACCATGCCGGGCTCGATGGACGGGGTGACGCTCGGGCGCGAGATCCGTGCCCGCGACCCGGGCCTGCCCGTGGTGCTCATCACGGGCAATCCGATGGTGGTCGCGGACACCGAGTTCCCGCTGATCCAGAAGCCGATCGCGAGCCGGACGCTCCACATGACCCTGCAGCGCCACCTGGCGCCGCCCGGGCCGTCGAACAACGTGGTGACCCTCTTCTCCGACGAGAGCCGCCGGCCCCCGCCGGACGGCGCCCCGGGGCCCCGTCACTCCTGAGGACGGACAGCCGCGGACGGCAGGCGCGGCGGGGCCGCCTCACGCCCGAGAACCCGCGCCTCGGGCAGGGGGCGTCGGGCCTGGGCACCGGCGGTGCGGGCGCGGACCGCGTCACTTCTGTCGAAGAGCCTGCCGGCGCGCAGGCGCCGTGCCACGCCGGATGCGGGGCGCGTCACTCGGCCGGGACGGCCGCCGGCACCACGGTCTCGGCCGCCGTGGCGGCCTCCACGAGGGCCGCGAAGAGCCGCTGCTGCGGCCGCTTCCACACCAGCAGCTCCGGGTGCCACTGCACCCCGATCACGAAGGCGGCGCCGTCGCCCTCGATGCCCTGGATGATCCCGGCCTCGTCCCTGGCGACGGCGCGCAGGCCGCGGCCGAGCCGGTCGACCGACTGGTGGTGCAGCGCGTTCACCCGGCAGGGATTGCAGCGCAGCGTGCGGTCGAGGCGGCTGCCCGGCACGATCGAGACGGTCTTCTTCGGCAGCACCGTGCGCATGCGCGGCGCGTGCTCGAACACCTCGTAGATGTCGGTATGGAGGGTGCCGCCGAGCGAGACGTTGATCATCTGCGAGCCGCGGCAGATGCCGAGCACCGGCAGGCCGGCCGGCAGGGCGGCCTCGAGCAGCTTCAGCTCCAGGGTGTCGCGCTCGGGATCGAGGCGCACGTCCGGCAGCACCTGGCCGCCATAGATCTCGGCGCCGATGTCGTCGCCGCCGCCGATCACGAGGCCCTGGAGGGGCTCCCGCGGCATCGGGCTTCCCGCGATGAGGCGGACCGCGCGGGCGCCGGCGCGGCGGAGCGCCAGGCGGTGCATGAGATAGCTGCGCCACCCGCCCCGGCGGGACGTGGTGACGCCGATGAGCGGCCGGGTCATGGGGCGCAGGCCTCCGGCGCGGGAGCCGGTCGTCCGTCGTCCCGGACCGTCATGGCCGGGTGGTCCGTTCCACGGCTCCGGGTCCCATGGGCCGCGATCGGGACCGTCATGACAGCGCGGTCCGCTCGACGGGTCCCACGGGCCGCGATCGGGACCGTCATGAGAGCGCGATCCGTTCGACGGGTCCCATGGGCCGCGATCGGGGTCGTCATGACAGCGCGATCCGTTCGACGGCGTCGGCCCAGCTCTTCTCCTCGCCCCGGAAGGCGAGATAGGTCAGGCACAGGACCTCGAGGCGCTCGGGATCGTCGGCGAGGCGCTCCACGACGACCCAGCGGTTCCAGTCGGGCGCGATGCTCCAGCCGGGGTCGCTCACCCGGGCGTCGGGCAGGCGGTAGTGGAAGGTCGGGCGGCCGCGGATCTTCTCGTTCGGCAGCACGGCCCGCACCCGCGCCTCGTCGAGATGGAGGAGGAGCGGCAGGAGGTCGAGGTCGCGGTTCCGGGTCGGGTTGGCGGCGAGGTAATCGTCGATGAAGGCCGGGATGTCGGGCCAGTAGTCGGTGTCCACGAGCCGGCGCACGTAATCCTCCGGGAACGGATCCGCGAAGCCCAGCATCTCCCGGGTCGGGTCGGGGGCGACCTGCTTGCGCAGCCAGGCGTTCAGGAGCACGAACGCCTTGAGGAAGGACACGATCGTGCGGGCGTCGCGCGCGGGCACCTCCGGGTTGAAGTGCAGCCCGAAGGCGAACAAGGCCCCGTCCTGGGTGCCCTTGGCGCCGAGGCGCCGCAGGGTGGCGATCACCCGGTCGACCTCGTGCAGCCGGTCGACCGGGACCGGCGCGGTCACGAGCTCGCACGGCACGAGGACGCTCGCCGCGTTGCCGATCCAGGCCGCGATCTTCGGCACCATGCCGCCGAGCAGCGTCCCGTCCTTCTGGGGATGGAGCATGCGGCTGTCGAGCTCGATCGACATGTCGCAGATCGAGCAGCCCTGGACCCGGAAGGCGTGCGGATCGTCCATGACGGCCTCGCCGCCGAGATCCTCCACGAGGGCCCGCGCCGTCTCCTCGGCGGTCGGGCCGGAATACTCCATCTCGACCCCGACCGAGCGCATCCGGCCCTCGGCGTTGTGGAGCCGGGGCGGCTTGGCGAAGTCGAGGGCGGTCGGGGCGAGCGGCGCGGCGTGCGCCATGGGGAGGCCTCCAGCGGAGCGTGCCGGGGAGAACGAGCGCATTTCCGCGGAAGTTCCCGGGAATTGCGAGCCGCAGTCCGGGCCGGAGCCGTCGCGGGGCGGCCGCCCCGGACCCGGACGGCCGCTCCGGTGCAGCACCGTGCTGCGGTTTCGGCATAGCACAAAAGTCGAAGACCGCGTACCAAGCGCGGCCATGGACGCGGTCACCCCCTCGAGCTCCCTCAAGCCGCCCGAGCCCCTCGGGGACGAGCGCCGGCGCGCCTGGATCGCGGAGATCCGGGCGACGCTCGCCCTGAGCTGGCCGATCGTGCTCACCAACCTCGCCCAGACCGGGCTCCTCACCACCGACGTGATGCTCATGGGCTGGCTCGGACCCGACGCGCTCGCCGCGGGCGCGCTCGCCACCAACCTCTACCATGCGCTCATGATCTTCGGGATCGGCCTCGTCTCGGCGACCTCGCCGCTCGTCGCCGAGGAGCTCGGACGGCGCCGGCACGCGGTGCGCGAGGTGCGGCGCACGGTCCGCCAGGGCCTGTGGTCGGCCGTCACCATCACGGTGCCGATCTGGCTCGCGGCCTGGAACGGCGAGGCGATCCTCGTCGCGATCGGGCAGGAGCCGGCGCTCGCGGCCGCCGCGGGCGAGTACATGCGCGCGCTCATGTGGAGCCTGCTGCCGTTCCTGTTCTACCTGGTGCTGCGCTCCTACCTCGCGGCGCTCCAGCGGCCGGGCTGGGCGCTCGCGATCGGCCTCGTCGCGGTCCTGGTCAATCTCAGCTTCGCCTACGGCTTCATGTTCGGCGCCCTCGGGCTGCCGCGGCTCGGGCTCGTGGGCGCGGGAATCGCCACCACCCTGTCGAGCACCTTCATGTTCCTCGGGCTCGCCGCCGTGGTCTCCCTCGACCGGCGCTTCCGGCGCTACCACCTCTTCGGCCGCTTCTGGCGCGCCGACTGGGCGCGCTACCGCGCCTTGTGGCGCATCGGCGTGCCGATCGGGCTGACGCTCGCCTTCGAGGTCACGGTGTTCAACGCCGCCGCCCTCCTCATGGGCCGGATCGGCGCGAGCGAGCTCGCAGCCCACGCGGTCGCGCTCCAGATCGCCTCGCTCGCCTTCATGGTGCCGCTCGGGGTGTCGCAGGCCGTCACCGTGCGGGTCGGGCGCGCCTACGGGGCCGGCGACCCGGGCGGGGTCACGCGGGCGGGCTGGACGGCCTTCGCGCTCGGCACCGGCTTCATGGCCTTCACGGCGCTCCTCATGATGGCGGTGCCGCGGACCCTCGTCGGCTTCTTCCTCGACACCGGCAACCCCGCGAACGAGCGCGTCGTCGCCTTCGCGCTCTCGTTCCTCATGATGGCCGCCCTGTTCCAGCTCGTCGACGGCGCCCAGGCCGTCGGGGCCGGCATGCTGCGCGGCCTCCAGGACACCCGCGTGCCGATGATCTACGCCGCCATCGGCTATTGGGGCGTCGGGCTGCCCGTGGGCGTGGCGCTCGGCTTCGGGACGAGCTTGCGCGGCGTCGGGATCTGGATCGGCCTCGCGCTCGGCCTCGCCGTAGTGGCGGGGCTGATGCTCTGGCGCTGGATGAGACGCGACCGGCTCGGGCTGATGCCGGCCTGATCCTCACGGTGACGAGATGCGATCGGCTGGCCCTGATGCCGGCCTGATCCTCATGGTGACGAGACGCGAGCGGCTGGCCCTGATGCCGGTCCGAAGCCGCTCAGGATTTCCCGCCCGCCGCGAGAGGGGAGGGGAGGGGGCCCGACGCTGGCCGCGGCGCCGGGCCCGCGAAGGCCTGGACGGCGCGCTCGCCCGCCACCACGGCGCTCTCGATCGTCGCCGGCAGCGCGCCGATCCAGTCGCCCGCGAGCGTCAGGTTCGCGAGGGGCCGCACGAGCGGCTGCGGCAGGGGGCCGGCGTCCTGGCGGATCGTCGCGCGCTTCTCCTTCACGACGCGGAACTCCGGCATCGCCGCGGGGACGGGAAGGCCGAGCGCGCGGATCGCCGGCGCGATCTCGCCCCAGACCCGGGCCGCCAGCGTCGCCTGGTCGAGATCGACCGCCTCGCCCGCCGCCGAAACCGTCACGCTGGTGTGGTCCTCGCGCACGAGCGCCCATTGCGACAGGGAGCCGATGAGGCCGACGAAGCGGGGGCTCGGCGGGCCCTCCATCCGGTAATGCAGGTTGAGGATCGGCTCGTAGGCGTCGGGCACGGGCTGCCCCGGCAGCAGGCGGGCGACCTCCCAGGGCGGCAGCGCCAGGATCGCCCGGTCGTCGGGGCCGAGCGCGACGGTGCGGTCCGCGAAGACGAGCGCGGTCGCGCGCCCCTCGGCCTGCTCGACCGCCCGCAGGCGCCGCCCGGTCTCGACCGGGACGCCCGCGGCCGCAAGCCGGCGCACGGCCGGCTCCACGAGGTCCGGGGACAGGCCGCGCCGGGCGACGAGGAGATGGCCGGCGCCCGGGCGGGCGAGGCGGCGCAAGGCGAGGCCGAGCCGCCGCGACGAGGCCGTCGCCACGGGGGTGTTGAGGATCGCGACCGTGAGGGGCTCCACGAGCGAGTCGACGAGCGGGCTGTCGCCCATGACCGCGCCGATCGGCCGGTCCGGGAGGGGCAGCGCGAGCCGCAGCAGGCGCAGCGCGCCCGCGAGATCCAGGCCTGCGGGCCGGGTGCCCGGGCGCAGCCAAGACCAGGGCGACAGGCCGACGCGGGCGAGGCGGCCGGTGCGCACGTCGAAGACCGGTACCGCGCCGGGCTCGGGCTCGATCCAGTCGGCCCGCGCACCGACCGCGTCGAGGAAGCGCATCACCGGATAATTGGCGGTGAACAGCACGTGGGTGCCGTTGTCGTGGCCAAAGCCGTCCGCGGGCTGGAGCGTGCGCGCCCGGCCGCCGGCCTGCGGCGCGCCCTCGTAGACGACAGCCCGGCCGCCGGCCGCGACGACCCGCAGGGCCGCCGCGAGGCCCGCGAGTCCCCCGCCGACGATATGAGTCGTCCCCGCGCTCCGCCGGGGCGCGGGGTTCGTTTCGAGGACACCCATCAGGCCGGCCTCAGGGCGAGGCCGATCATGTGCAGGCGGTCGCCCGCGGTGAGGCGCTGGCGCGGGCCGCGCTCGGCCCAGCCGCGTTCCCTCAGCCGCATGAAGATGCGCCGGTAGCCTTCCATCATGAGGATCGCGGGCTTGAGGGTCGCGCGGTCGAGCTTCTTGAGCTGCTCGTCGACCGCCGCGAAGCCGGCGCTCGCTTCCTCCGCGAGGTCGCGGCACACGGCGGCGAAGCGCGGGTCGGCCACCATCGCGCGCGCCGGCCCGTCCTCGACCCCGACCGCGCGGAGCCGCGACAGCGGCACGTAGACCCGCTCGATCGCGGCGTCCTCGTCGATGTCGCGCAGGATGTTGACGACCTGGAGCGTGCGCCCGAGCGTCTCGGCGAACGCCACCGCCTCCGGCGCGCCGAAGATGCGGATCGAGAGCATGCCCACGGACCCCGCCACCCGGCGGGCGTAGAGGTCGAGGCCGGAATCGTCGGCGATGCGCACGCGAGGCGAGGAATCCGTCGCCATGCCGTCGAGGAGCGCGTGGCACTCGGCGAGCGGCAGGTCGAAGGCTCCCGCGGCCCGCGCGAGCTCGCGGCCGATCGGGGTGGTCGGATTCCCGGGCAGGCGGTCGATCTCGGCGCGCCACTCGTCGATGAAGCGGTGCTTTTCCGCCAGCGGCGCGAGGCCGTCGGCGATGTCGTCGGCGACGCGGCAGAAGGCGTAGACCGCGTGGATCGCGCGCTTGCGCTCGGCCGACAGGCTCTGCATGCCGAGCCGGAACGAGGAGCTCGACCGCCGCACGATCTCGGCCGTGGTGCGGGCGTCGCGGTCCTCCTCCGAGCGCAAGGTTCCGATCATCCCGGCGAGCGCCGCGCGCGCCACGTCGCCCTTGCCGACCTCCACGCGCTGCGCGAGCGGATCGGCCCGGCGCAGGCGCCGGCTCAGGGCATCGGCGAGCCCGATCGTCGCGATGCACTGCGCTCTCAGGCGCGCGTCCCGGACCCGGCCCGGCAGCCCCCGCGCGGTGTCGATGATGACGTCGGTTCGGTCGAGGGCGGCGTCGAGCACGGCGCGGCGCAAGGTGGCGTTGGCGGGCGTAAAGAACGCCTCCTCGCCGCCGGCCAGCGCCATCCAGGGCTCGGGCAGGTAGACCCGGTTCAGGGCGTCGCGGTCCTTGCCCAGGTCCTGGAGGTGATTGAGGATCTGGAGCGCGGTGCAGAGCGCGTCGGACGGCGCATCGGCCTCCGGGCCCTCCCCGTGGAGGCGCAGGAGGAAGCGGCCGACCGGATTGGCGGAGCGGCGGCAGTAATCGAGGAGCTCGGCCCAGTCGGCATAGCGCGTCTTCACCGCATCCTGACGGAAGGCGTCGAGAAGCACGCGGGCCTGGTCGGGCCCGACCGGCTCGGCGTGCAGCCGCGCGGCCGACGGCACCGCGGCGTCGCCGGCCATGAGCGCGGCCTCCATGGCGTCGAGCTGCCGGATCTTCTCCTCGGGCGACAGGGCGCCCGAATCCGCCACGTCGTCGGCCTCGCGCACGAAGCGGTAGAAGGCCAGGATCGAGGCGCGGTGGGCGCGGGCGAGCAGGAGCGAGGCGACGGGGAAGTTCTCGTCGCCCGGCGCCTTGGTGGGCGGAAGGGTCGGGGGGGCGGAGGTCTCGGCCATGGCGCTGTTCTATCGCGGGCCGGCGCCCTTTCCAACCGCCCCGCCGCCGCGCTTTCCCCTGGCGGCACCGGCCTTTCGGCTGGCCCGCTCCAGCCCACAACTCAGACCGGGTAGAGCCGCCCCTTCCAGCCCGCCTTGCGGCCGCGCCCGATCCGCAGCAGCACGCTCCACTGCACCCCGAGCCCGGTCAGCACCGTCAGGGGATGGAGCGGGATCGTGACGAGGGGCTCGCGCGTCGCGAGCGTCACGGCCGCGCGCGTCCCGAGCGACAGGAGCGCGGCGAGGAGCGCAGGCCCCGTCGGGGCGAGCGCGACGAGGAGGAAGGGCAGCACGTGCCCGCCGAAGAGCAGCACGGTCCAGACCGGGAGCGCCTTTGGCGTCGCCATGCCCTCGTGGGCGTTCTTGGCGAAGCCCGCCCAGGCGTCGGCGAAGCGCGTGTACATGCGGCAGGCGGCGAGGTCCTCGCCCCGCACGAGGTCGGTCATGAGCCCGTGCCGCCGGAAGACGCGGGCGAGCTGGATGCCGTCGTGGATGAGGTGGCGGATCGCCCCGTGCCCGCCGACCGCGCGGTAGGCCTCCGCGTCCGCGAGCAGCATCTGGCCGCAGGCGGCGCCGAGGCTCGGGTCCGGCCGGGTCCGCATGAGCGGCACCGGGAGATAGCCCAGCAGTGTCAGGTTCACGTTCGGGACGAGCAGCGCCTCGCCGAGCGAGCCGATGGTCTGGCGCGGCACCGCGCTCACCATCGCGGCCCCGGCGGCCTGCGCATGGCCGGCGAGGGCCGCGGCGGCGTGGGGCGCGAGGCGCACGTCCGCGTCGACGAAGAGGAGGTGCGTCCCGCTCGCGGCCTCGCCGAGCCGGTGGCAGGCATGGACCTTGCCGGTCCAGCCCTCGGGCAGCGGCGGACCCGCCAGGAGGCGCACGCGCCCGTCGCGGGCGGCGATCGCCTCGACGATCGCAGCGGTGCCGTCCGTGGATCCGTCGTCGAGGACGATCGCCTCGACCGGCACGCCCGCGCTCGCGAGCGCGGCCTCCACGGCCGGTCCGATATTCGCGGCCTCGTTGCGGGCCGGGATCAGGATCGAGACCTGCGTTTCGGGCCCGGGCGCGTGGCGGGGCGTGCGCCGCAGGGCGACGAGGTTCGCGGCCGCCAGCGCCGCGGGCAGCGCGGCGAGGACAAGCGCGAGCAGGCCGAGGACGAAGCTCATGGGCCGGGACTCATGCGCGGCGCCGCTCCCGGCGGGTCGCAGCGTCGGCACCCTCGGCCGCGGCCCCGTGCGACGGATCGAACGTCCTTCCCGTGATCGCCGCCGTCACCCGGCGCCAGGCGTCGTAGATCCCGCCGATGCCGGCGCGGCCGTCGAGCAGGGAGCGGAAGCGGGCGGGGTCGCGCGCCTGCACGTCCGCGGCGAGGCGGTCCAGGGTATCGGCGAGGGCGCCCTCCAGCCGCGCGAGCCGCGCCGGGCGGGGGAGGTCGAGGAGGTTCCGGCCCCGCAGCGGCGCCCCGAAGGCGATGAGGGCCTCCGCGCCGCGCTCGCTCCAGAAGGCGTATTCGATCGCGAGCGGCAGCACCGTGACCTCGGGGGCGAGTTCGGGCAGCCGCGCGACCCCGGCCTTGACCCCGAGCGGGCGCTGGCGCGCATCCGCGAAGCGCCCCTGCGCGGTGATCCACAGCGCCCGGTCCGGCGCGGCGAGGATGTCGGCGCTCGCGTGCAGGAACGCGGCCGCGCCGCGCGCTGAGTCGAGATCGACCCCGAAGGCGCCGATGCGGCCGAAGACGCCGTAGCGCTCCAGCATCGCGGCGTCGATCGGCGCGTAGCTCTCGTAGGCGGGCAGGAGCCGGTCGGCCGCAAGCACGTAGAGCGCCGCGTCCCACCAGGCGGGATGGTTGGAATAGACCACCACGGGCCCGCGGGCGGGAAGCTCGGGCGCGCCCCAATGCGCGAGCCGCAGCGCGTTCATGTGCTTCGCGAAGTAGCGGCGAAAGTAGGCCACCATGAAGCGGTGCACATGGCCTGAGCGCCGCGCCGTCGGGGAGACGGAGCGGCGTCGCGCGGCGCCTGGCCTGATGCTGTCCACTCGGGGCTCGCGGTGTGGGGCTTCAAGGCTCCCGAAGGTAGGCCGCGCGCGGCCCTCGCCAAGGCGGGAGCGGGGTGGGCGTCAGGAGGCCTGCCGCAGGTCGGGCACGGGCACGAAGGCGGAGGCTTTCGCGCCTTGCGGTGCGCGCTGCGCGTCGGCGTCGAGGGCGTCGGCGGCGATCCAGCCCGACATCATCACCATCGGCATCCCGGGCCCGGGATGGGCCGCGCCGCCCGCGAGATAGAGCCCCTCGACCTGGCGCGAGCGGTTGCCGGGCTTGAAGGCGCCGAGGAACTTTCCGTGCGAGGCGAGGCCGTAGATCGCGCCGTTGAGCACCTTGTAGCGATCGTGGATGTCCTGCGGGGTCAGGTGCCGCTCGACCACGATGCGCTCCTCGATGTCGTGCATCCCGGCGGTGCGCTTGAGCTTGTCGAGGATCAACCGCCGATAGGCCGGGAACATCTGCGACCAGTCGTGGTGCGGACGCAGGTACGGCGTGTGGACGAGGACGTAGAGCGCCTCGCCCCCGTCCGGCGCGACGCTCGGGTCCGTCACGGCGGGTGCGGCGATGTAGCAGGTCGGGTCGGGCGCGGGCTCGCCGCGGCGGTAGATGAAATCGAACTCCTCCTTGGGGTCGCGCGAGAACACGAAGTCGTGGTGGAGGAGGTGGTCGTAGCGCCGTTTCAAGCCGAGATAGAGCACCACGCCCGAGCAGGCGGGCTCGAAATTCTTGCGCGCGTAATGCTCGCCCGCCTCGCCGCCGACGAGCTCGCAATAGGTGCGGATCGAATCCATGTTGGAGATCACGGCATCGTAAGCGGCGGTCGCGCCGTCCGCGGTCGTGAGGCCGGTGACCTTGCCGTTCTCGATGCGGAGCGAACTCACGTCGGTGCCGGGCCGGACCGTGGCGCCGAGCTCGGTCGCGAGCTTCATCAGCGCCTCCGCGACCGCCCGCGTCCCGCCCATGGGGTACCAGACGCCCTCGGCCGCCTGCATGTGCGCGATGGCGCAGAGCACCGCGGGCGCGCCGTAGGGCGAGGAGCCGACATATTGCACGAAGTGGTCGAGCATCTGCGCGAGGCGCGCGTCCTTGACCTTGCCCCGGATCGTGCCCGCCACCGAGGCGCCCATGCGGAGCGAAAGCACGTCGCGCAACGTGGAGGGATTGAGGTTGGCGCGCAGGTCGATGGTGTCGAACAGATCCTCGACGGGCTTCCAGAAGAAGAAGCGGTTCGACACGTCGTGGAGATGGGCCGAGAGGCCCTGGAAGCGGGTGTAGCCCTGACCCGCGCCGGTGCCGGGCGCGAAGCGGTCCATCTCGGCCGCCATCGCGGGGATGTTCTCCTGCAGGTCGATCCGGCTGCCGTCGTCGAAGAAGCAGCGCCATTGCGGATCGAGGCGCGCGAGGTCGAGATAGTCGTGCAGGTCGCGGCCGGCTTCGGCGAAGATCCGCTCCAGCACCCGCGGCACCGTGAGGATCGTCGGCCCCATGTCGAAGCGGAATCCGCCCTCGTGCAGCACCGCGGCCTTGCCGCCGATCCACGGGTTCTTGTCGTAGAGGGTGACCCGGTGCCCGCGCGCCGCGGCGACGCAGGCCGACGCGAGGCCGCCGAGGCCGCCGCCGATCACCGCGACGGATGTGTGCTGAGCCATGGGGAGCGTCCCTGTGATGAGGTGAGAATAGGCCGCCGGCCGGCGGCGTCGAGCGCGAACGTCGAGGCCCTCGGACCCGCGGCGCCAGGGGCAAGGGCCGCCGACGAGGCCATCGGACCCGTTCCGCCGGGAGCCGGGGCAGCCGACGAGGCCATCAGATCCGCGCCGCCTGCGGCACCGGCCGCGCGACCGGCGCCGGCGCGGCCTCGCCGGCGCGGCGCCGCTCCAGGTCCTCGACGAGGAGCCGCGCGGTGATGCGCGCGCCCTCGAAGATCACCGGCAGGCCGCTGCCCGGATGGGTGCCGCCGCCGACGAGGTAGACGTTGCGGCCGAAGCGGTTGTGCGGCCGGAAATAGAGCATCTGGGTCAGGTTGTGGGCGAGGTTGAAGGTGGCGCCCTCGAACACCGAGAACTCGCTCTCCCAGGCCCGCGGCGTGACCATACGCTCGTAGCGGATGCGGGATTCGACGTCCTTCAATCCGAGCACCTTGAGGCGGTCGAGCGCCACCTGCCGGTAGCGCGGGGCGAGCGTCTCCCAGTCGAGATCGCAGCGCAAGTTCGGCACCGGCACGAGCACGTAGAGGCTGGTGTGCCCCTTCGGCGCCAGCGTCAGGTCGGTGGCGCCGGCGTTGTGGACGTAGATCGAGGGCTGGTCGGGCAGGATGCCGCCGGTGATCTCGCGGATGTTGCGCTCGTATTCGCGCGACAGGAGGATCGTGTGGTGGGCGAGGTCGCCGACCTCCCCTTCGAGCCCGAGATAGAGCATGAAGGTCGAGCAGGAGATCTTCGCCTTTTCGAGCTTTCGGTCGCTCCAGCGCGGGCGCATGGCTTCGGGCACGAGGCGGCGGATCGCGTGGCCGAAATCGCCGTTCACGACCACGGAGCCCGCGTGCACGCGCTCGCCGCCGGCCTCGACCCCGACCGCCTCGCCGTTCTCGTAGAGGATGCGGTCGACGGGCGCGTTCAGGCGGATGTCGACGCCCATGCGCCGGGCGAGCGAAGCCATCGCCTCCGAGACCGCGCCGCAGCCGCCGACGGGGTGGAACACCCCGTGCTCGTATTCCAGGAACGACAGGATCGTGAACAGGCTCGGGCACTGGAACGGCGACATGCCGAGGTACTTGGTCTGGAACGAGAACGCGAGGCGCACGCGCGGATCGCGGAAGTAGCGCTTGAGGTCGCCGTCCACGGACGAGAACGGCCGCAGGTGCGGCAGGGCCGCGAGCATGGCGGGCGAGACCATGTCGGCCGCCTTCGAGAACGACTGCGACAGCACCGGCTTGAAGGCTTCGAGCTTGCCGCGGTTGTCGGCGACGAAGCGGGGGATGTTCTTCGCGTCCTCGGGGCAAAGGCGCGCGACTTCCGTCGCGAGGCGCGCGAGATCCGGCGTCGCGCGCAGGTCTCCGCCGCCCTCGAACACGAGATGGTACTGCGGGTCGAGGCGCTTCAGTTCGACGTGGTCCTCGAGCCGCTCGCCGCAGGTCTCGAAGATGTCGGCGAGGATCTGCGGGTAGAGGAAGAAGGTCGGCCCGATGTCGAAGCGGTAGCCGCCGGGCGCAGACACCGTCCGCGTGCGCCCGCCGACCGCCGCCTCCTTCTCGAACAGGGTGACGGGCAGGCCCCGGGCCGCGAGCAGCAGGGCGGCCGCGAGGCCTCCCGGTCCTGCGCCGACGACGGCCACGCGGGAGGAAGCGGAGGATGGCGGCATGAGCGATGAGGCCTCGGGTCGTTCGGAGACGCGTCAGTCAGGTGCAGCCCTCTACGTCGCGACGCGACGCGATGGATCACCGGGAGGGGCATGAAAATTCCGGCGCCTGCCCGGTGAACGGTCAAGCTGATCGGCGAGGTGCCGCAGTGTCAGGTGAGGATTTCAGGCGTCGGGCGAACGATGAAATGTGGCAGCTTGAGCGTAAATCCGGGGCGGATCCCGGGTTAACCATGCCATATTGTTGCCTTGTTTGGCGTCAGCTTGGCGTTTCGATCCATCACGACGGACAGAGATGTGAAGACAAGCCTCAGCCGCGCCGCGCTTCTCGTGCCGTTCCTCTGCGTCGCCGCCTGCACGACCAGTCCCGACGGATCCGCTCCCCTTTCGGCGGCGGCCGTGGCGCCCGCGGAGGAGCCGGCCGTCGCGGAGGCGCCCGCGGGCAAGGCGGCGCGCCGCAGCCCGGAGCGCCATGCGGCCCGGGTCGCCGCGCGGGCGCCCGCCGCCGCGGCGGCCGAGAGCCCTCGGGCCGCCGGCAGCCTCGCCTCCGAGATCGCGGCCTTCTTCCAGCGCGGGCGCGCCTCCTGGTACGGGCCGGGCTTCGAGGGGCGGCGCACCGCGAGCGGCGAGCGCTTCCAGCCCCAGGCCATGACGGCCGCCCACCGCAGCCTGCCCTTCGGGTCGCGGGTGCGCGTGACCCACGTCTCGACCGGACGCTCCGTGGTGGTGCGCATCAACGACCGCGGGCCGTTCCACGGCAACCGCATCATCGACCTCGCGGCCGGCCCCGCCCGCATGCTCGGGCTCACCTCCGTGGGGTCGGCCTACGTGGCGCTGCACCGGCTCGACGACCAGCCCGCCGCGGAGTGACCGGCGCCCCTTCCGCAATCCGGCTCGACGATCAGCCCTCGGCGGAGCGACCGGAACTCCCTGCACGATCCGGCTCGACGATCAGCCCGCCGCGGAGCGACCCGCGCCCCTCGCGCAGTGTGGCCCACCATCGGCTTTCACGCCCCCCGCCGGGATGCTATCGCCTCCCGGGCGAAGCCCGCCTAATCTGAGGCGCGGCCGAACCGGCGGAGAATCGCAGCGCATGAGCATGAGGGTCGAAATCCTGGACCGCGCGAGGGACCTCGTGGACTGGTGGACGCCCCGTCCGCGCAAGCGCCGTCAGCTCACGCGCTATGCGGTCGCCGCGATCGTGGTGGTGGGTCTCATTACGGAAGCCTCGTACGACGCGCTGCAGCTCGCCGTGCTCGTCGGCATCTATGTCGAGCTCATGATGCGCAAGCCCGAGACGGCGAGCCGCCGCCCCCGTTAGAGCATGATCCCGAAAAGCTGCAGACTTTTCGGACAAGATCACGCGAACCGACAAAGGCTTAGAGAGCCTGATCGCTTCAGGCTGAAGCGATCAGGCTCCAGGCGGCATCGGAGCCGGATCAAAAAAACGGCCGCGCGAGCTTGCGTCCGCGCGGCCTGACCATCGGGTGCGGCGGGGCCGCGCCGCGATGGGTGAGGTCAAGCTAGCACAGACGGATGCGGGCGCGACGCGATCAGACGACGCAGGCCGCGCGGGGACCCTCGCTCAGCGCGCGGCCCGCGGAGAATCCGCCCCGTCGAGGGCCCTGCGCAGCTCGCGCCGCACGGCGCTTCCGAGCTTGTCGGACATCGGGCCCAGGGCCTCGGGCATCTCGATCTGGAGCATGGCGACGCGGTCGGTGGTCTCGATCGTCGCCGTGAAGGCGTGCGACAGGGCGTTCACGCGCACGAGGCTCATGGTGCGGCCCCATTCCGCATGGGTGCTCTGGAGGAAGAAGGCGAACTGCGTCTTCAGCTCCTCGGCGCGCTTGCGGATGCGCTCCATCGCGTCGGCCGCACGGTAGCGATGGCGGACCCTGATCCTGACATTGACGGTCATGCATCCCTCGTCGGACACCGGCGGCCGCGTGCGCCGGATGCGCAGGCGGCCAGCATTCCACGCCGCCGCCCCACAGGCAACGCCGCTGCCGTCGACGCCTCCGATGCCGGCGCCGCGGATCCGCGCCGCGCGGCCGTCAACGCCTCCCATGCCGATGCCGCGGATCGGCAGCGCGCGGCCGTAAGCGCTTCTTAAGCCTCGGCGGAGAATCTTGTGCGCGATTCGAGGTGAGGGTTGCGTATGAGTGACACTTGGGCGCCGACGACCAACATCGTGCGGTTCCGCAGACCCCACGCCCCGTCCGCCCGCCCGGTCGACCAGCACCGCTTCCTCGACGCGGTCTATGACGCGGGCTCCCTGCCGGTGGCGGCGGACGACCGCTCCACCAAGGTGCTCGCCACGCGGCTGACGATCTTCGGATTCGTGACCATCGACGAGGTGCAGTGCGACGGCTCGGTGCGGCGCCTGCGCCCCTCCGAGGCGGTGCGCGCCCCGGCCGCGCGGCCCTGGCGGGTGTCGAAACCCTCCCACCGCGCCGCCGGCCGCCTCCACGCCATGGCGTCGGATCATCCCTGACCCGCGCCGCGCCGCCGGGAACCGGCAGGGCGCAGCCTCCCGACGCGCGCCCGGCGCTCCGCAGGGGCGGCGCGGATTTCAGAGCATCTCGACCCGCATCGCGCGCGCCACGATGGCCTCCTGGCGGAAGCGGCGTTCGAGCTCCGCGCGGTAGCCCTCCCACCAGGCGCGGTCGAGGGCCGGCGCCATGACCTCGAACACCACGAGGTCGTCCCGGCTCGTGCGCCCCGCATCCTTCCAGACCCCTTCCGCGGGCGCGCGGGTGAAGGTCGTGATCCCGCCGAAGCGCTCCGCGAGCTCGCCGCGCACCCGCGCGTAATCGCCGGCCTCGAACGCCCGGCCGTCGTTGTCGGTCAGGGGCAGCAGGATCTGGACGAGATGCATGGCGCGCTCCGGGCTGGCGACCGTCAGGGCAGGCGGATCCGGTCGCGTTGCACGGTGCGCTCCCGGGGACATTCTAGGATCTGTCTGCTCGCGAGGGAATCGGGCGGCACTCTCGGCTTCGCGCCCCCGTCCGGATGCGATCCTGAAACAGCCTGACGGAGACGAGAGCGGGTGCGCGACCGCGCCACCGGGCCCGGGCGCGTCGAGGGATGCCCCGGCGGGAACCCGGACCCCGTGGTTCCGCTTGTCTCCCCGGGCCTCGCCCGTGCGGCACGCTCCGGGGCGACCGCATGGCGGGGCCCGCGAACGCTGCGCTTCCGGCCCGGTCGCGCGGCGCCCCGGCCACAAAGGTTTTTTCGATGACGAAGCCCCTCATCGTGTCGATCCCCCACAGCCTCGGCAAGGCCGAGGCCTCACGCCGCCTGCGCGACGGGGTCGGGCAGCTCAAGACGCAGTTCGGGAACAAGATCGCGACCGTCGAGGAGCGCTGGGAGGGCGACCGCCTCAGCTTCCGCGTCGGCGCCATGGGGCAGACCGTCACGGGCCACCTCGACGTCGCCGCCGACAGCGTCCGGGTCGAGGTGCAGCTCCCCTGGGTGCTCGCCATGGTGGCCGACAAGGCCAAGGGCCTGATCCAGAAGCAGGGCACCCTGATGCTGGAGAAGAAGTAGATCCAGAAGCAGGGCCCCTGATGCCGGGGAAGACGTAGCGGGGAGGCACCGCCCGCCTCGCCGGCGGCTCCGGCTCCGGCACCCCGTCCATGCAATCCCATACGCCATCGAGCGTTGTAATGACGCACCGCCATGAATTGGCCCTCCGGAGCAAGGCTCTTCCGCACGAATGGGAGGCAATTGCCGTGCAATGCCGCAGGTCCAAGCGGAACCAATGAGCTGCCAAGGCGTTCCTGGACTGATCGCGCCGGCCGCCATCCCTGCCAAGCCGATCCACGACGAAGAAGATCATCGCCTCCGGGCGCCGCCCGCCCGACCGACATACTGTGCCAGGACTGTGAAAGGATCGCGCTATGCAAGAGCGTTCGACGTCGCGTGCCTCGATTTCCCCCGGTTCGGAGGCGCCGACGCCCTTGCTGGTCTGTTTCTCGCATCTGCGCTGGGACTTCGTCTGGCAGCGCCCGCAGCACCTCCTGAGCCGCGCCGCCAAGCACTACAGCGTCCTCGTCATCGAGGAGCCGATCTTCAAGCCCGGGATCACGCCCCACATGGACGTGAGCGAGCGGCCGCAGGGCGTCACGATCGCGGTCCCGATGCTGCCCGAAGGCCTCGATCCCGCCGACGTGATCCTCGAGCAGCGCGCCCTCATCGAGATCCTGATCGGCCGCGAGGCCCTGAGCCCGCGGATCTTCTGGTACTACACCCCGATGGCGCTCGCCTTCTCGAGCGAGCTCGAATGCGACCTGTGCGTCTATGACAACATGGACGAGCTCTCGCTCTTCCGCGGCGCCTCGCAGGAGCTCCTCGACCTCGAAGCCATGCTCTTCGACCGCGCCGACCTCGTCTTCACGGGCGGCATGAGCCTCTTCGAGGCCAAGCGCAACCGCCATCGCAGCGTGCACTGCTTCCCGTCCTCGATCGAGTTCGACCATTTCGCCAGGGCGCGCGCGCTCACCGACGAGCCCGCGGACCAAGCCGGCATCCAGGGCCGCCGCCTCGGCTTCTTCGGCGTCATCGACGAGCGCATGGACGTGGACCTCCTCGGCCAGGTCGCGGAGCTGCGCCCCGACTGGCAGTTCGTGATGATCGGGCCGGTGGTGAAGATCGACCCCGCGACCCTGCCCCGGCGCGACAACATCCACTGGCTCGGGCCGAAATCCTACAAGGAGCTCCCGACCTACCTCGCCGGCTGGGACGTGGGCTTCATGAACTTCGCCCTCAACGAATCCACCCGGTTCATCTCGCCCACCAAGACCCCGGAATTCCTCGCCGCCGGCGTGCCCGTGGTCTCGACCCCGATCACCGACGTGGTGCGCCCCTACGGCGAGAAGGGCCTCGTCGAGATCGCCAAGACCGCGCTCGAGGTGGTCCGCAAGGTCGAGGGCCTGATGGCGCGGCCCAAGGAGGCCTGGCTCCAGAAGGTCGACCGCCACCTCGCGGCCGGCTCCTGGGACAAGACCTGGGCCGCCATGAACAAGCTCATGACCGAGGCGACGGGCGACGCCCTCAAGGACCGCGCCGCCACGACCCGGCCGGCGGTCTTCGCGGCCCCGGCCGAATAGGCGCTCCGCCCGCCCGCGATGCTGTCTCGAGCCGGGCGGTACCGCCCGGCTCGATCCCCTTTACGCCCTCTTCTGGAGCTGGACGCACATGTACGATTGGCTGATTGTCGGGGCGGGTTTTGCGGGCAGCGTTCTGGCGGAGCGCCTCGCCTCCGAGCGCAACGAGCGGGTGCTGCTGATCGACCGGCGCCCCCACATCGGCGGCAACGCCTACGACCGCTACGACGATGCGGGCCTGCTCATCCACCAGTACGGCCCGCACATCTTCCACACCAACTCCAAGCAGATCTTCGACCACCTCTCCCGCTTCACCGAGTGGCGCTTCTACGAGCACCGGGTGCTGGCCGAGGTGGACGGCATGCAGGTGCCGATCCCGATCAACCTCGACACCGTCAACAAGCTCTACGGCCTCAACCTCACCTCGGACGAGCTCGTCGACTGGTTCAAGAGCCGCGCCGAGCCGGTCGAGGAGATCCGCACCTCCGAGGACGTGGTGGTCTCCGCGGTCGGCCGCGAGCTCTACGAGAAGTTCTTCCGCGGCTACACCCGCAAGCAATGGGGCCTCGACCCCTCCGAGCTCGACAAGTCGGTGACCGCGCGCGTGCCGACCCGCACGAACCGGGACGACCGCTATTTCGGCGACGAGTACCAGTTCATGCCGAAGCACGGCTACACGCGCATGTTCGAAAACATGCTGCGCCACCCCAACATCCACGTGATGACGCAGACCGACTTCGAGGACGTGCGCCACGTGGTGCCGCACCGGCGGGTGATCTTCACGGGGCCGATCGACGAGTATTTCGGCTTCCAGTTCGGGCGCCTGCCCTACCGCTCGCTCAAGTTCCGGCACGTGACCCTGGACCAGGCCTGGCACCAGCCGGTCGCGGTGGTGAACTATCCCCAGACCCAGGACTACACCCGGGTCACGGAGTACAAGCACCTCACGGGCCAGGAGCACGCCAAGACGGCGCTCACCTACGAGTACCCGTCGGCCGAGGGGGACCCCTACTACCCGATCCCGAAGGCCGAGAACCAGGAGCTGTTCAAGAAATACGAGCGCCTGGCGCTGGCGACCCCCGACGTGTGGTTCGTGGGGCGGCTTGCCACCTACCGCTACTACAACATGGACCAGATCGTCGGGCAGGCCCTCGCCACCTTCCGACGCATCAACGAGACCCTGCCCGTCGGCGCCGACACCTCCGAGGTCAAGGCCGTCTCGGCCGCAGCCGCGCTCGCATCCTGAACGAAAGCCATCGATGGGAAACCCCCTGTCCCCGGACGGGGGGCTTCGGCCGTTTCAGGGCCGCCATCCGGCGAAAGCGCACCCGGTTGCTGTGATTTCCGCCCGGCCCGCCGGGATCAAAAGGAGATCGGGACGAGTTGAAACGGGCCCGGCCGGTGCCGGGCCGAAGCGGCAAGGGCAAGGAGGCGGAGTGGATGGGACGCAAGCCACTGGAGGTCTGGGGCGGACTTGAGTGCACGATCGCCCGCATCGGCGACGGGTACCGCGACCAGAGCCTCGAGACCGGTCACCGCGACCGCATCGAGGATCTCGACCGCATCGCCGCGCTCGGCATCCGCACCTTGCGCTATCCGGTGATCTGGGAATCGATCTCGCCCGACAGTCCCGACAGGGCCGATTTCGCCTGGCACGACGCCCGCATCGCGCGGCTGCGCGCGCTCAGGATCCGGCCGATCGCGGGCTTGTGCCACCACGGCAGCGGTCCGCGCTACACCGACATGCTCGATCCGCATTGGCCCGAGCTCCTGGCGCGCCATGCCGGCAACGTGGCGGAGCGCTATCCGGACCTCGACCTCTACACCCCCGTCAACGAGCCGCTCACGACCTCGCGGTTCTCGGGGCTCTACGGCCACTGGTATCCGCACGGAACCACCGACCAGGCCTTCCTCACGATGCTTGTCAACGAGTGCAAGGCGACGGTGCTGTCCATGCGGGCGATCCGCCGGGTCAACCCGGCCGCCGGGCTCGTGCAGACCGACGACATGGGCAAGACCTTCTCGACGCCGCTCCTCGCCTATCAGGCCGAATACGAGAACCGCCGGCGCTGGCTCACCTTCGACCTGCTCTGCGGCATGGTCGACCGGGACCATCCCTGGTGGGAGGTGTTCCTGAAGAACGGCGTCCCGCAGGGCGATCTCGAGCTCCTGCTCGAAGCCGACGCGGCCCCCGACATCATCGGGATCAACCATTATCTCACGAGCGAGCGCTACCTCGACCAGCGCCTCCATCGCTATCCCGAGCACCATCGGGGCGGCAACGGCCGGCACGTCTATGCGGACGCGGAGGCCGTGCGCATGCCCCTCGACCCGGCCGATCTCGGGCCGGCGGCGCGCCTGCGCGAGACCTGGGCGCGCTACCGCCGGCCGATCGCGGTCACGGAGGCCCATCACGGCAGCACCCGCGACGAGCAGCTGCGCTGGCTCATGGAGGTCTGGAAGGGCGCCGAGGCGGTGCGGGCGGAGGGGGCCGACATCCGCGCCGTGACCGTGTGGTCGCTCTTCGGCACCGTGGACTGGAACTCGCTCCTGACCCGGCAGGCCGGCTGCTACGAGCCGGGGCCGTTCGACGTGCGCGGGCCGGAGCCGCGGCGCACGGCGCTCGCGCACGCGACCGAATCGCTGGCCGGGACCGGCACCTTCGACCACCCGGTGCTCGACCGCGCCGGCTGGTGGAAGCGCGACATCCGCTTCTACCGCCCGCCGGCGCGGGCCTCGAACGCCTGCCGGCTGGTCGGCGCGCCGCGCCGGCTCCTCGTCGCCGGGGCGACCGGGACGCTGGGCCGCGCCTTCTCGCGGGTCGCCGACCTGCGCGGGCTCGACCACGCGCTCGTGGGGCGGCCCGAGCTCGACATCGCCGATCCCGAGAGCGTCGCGGCCGCGCTCGCCTGCCACCGGCCCTGGGCGGTGGTGAACGCGGCGGGCTATGTCCGGGTCGCGGACGCGGAGGGAGAGCCCGATGCGTGCTTCCGCGCCAACACGGTCGGGGCCGAGGTGCTGGCACAGGCCTGCGCCCGGGCCGGCATCCCGCTCGTGACCTTCTCGTCCGATCTCGTCTTCGACGGGCGCGCAGGGCGGGCCTACCGGGAGAGCGACAGGGTCGGCCCGGCCGGCGTCTACGGCGCCAGCAAGGCGGAGGCCGAGCGGCGGGTGCTCGCCGCCCATCCCGGGGCGCTGGTGGTGCGCACGAGCGCCTTCTTCGGCCCCTGGGACCGGCACAACTTCGTCTGGTCGGTGCTGAGCGCGCTCGCGGCCGGCGGCACCGCGCAGGCCGGCCGCGACGTGGTCTCGCCGACCTACGTGCCCGATCTCGTCCACGGCGTCCTCGACCTCCTGATCGACGGCGGCGCGGGGCTGTGGCACCTCGCCAATCCCGGCGCGATCGCCTGGCGCGACTTCGGCGCCGCCATGGCCGAGCGGGCCGGGTTCGATCCCGCGCGGGTCGTCGGGCCGGACGCGGAGGAGCCGGCGCGCATCGCCGCGCTCACGAGCGAGCGCGGCCTCCTCCTGCCCCCGCTCGAGAGCGCCATGGAGCGCTTCTTCCGCGACAGCGAGGTCGACTGGACGGTCGCCGATCCCTACAGCCTCGCGGCCGAGTAGCGTCGAGAGGGGGGCGTGCCGGAGGACAAGCAAGAGCCCGCCTGGAGCAGTTTCGACCCGCGTCGAATCAGCTCTGGTCTTGGTGCTCGCGCTTTCCTCACGAGAGCCGCATCCACCTCCCTCGAAAACGCTCTCGTCCTTAAAAACAAGAGATCGGAGATCGCGGCGCCTGCGGGTGCCGTTTTCCGTCGCGGCCGGACCGGCGCCCCCGCCTGTTGCCGCCGCAGCAGTGCTTCGATGCTTCCTCGGGCCGATAGCCCTCGATCCAAGATCGACATAGGTCTTAGTTGACGAGCTGGTGCTTGTGCTGCTGATCTGCCGGCAAGTGGCGTTCAAGGCTTAGAGGCGCTCCAAAGTGTGTTTCAAGTGTAACCGCGACTATGGGAGCAGCCTCTTCCATGCTTCGCTGGCCAATGCTTCGGCGTCCGCATCGCAGAAGAAGACCGTGTCGGACTACACGGCGATCTTGGCGAATACGTCTTGGGTGCAGCCGCCCGGCGGCGGCGCTGCAAAGCCGCAGCCCGCTTTCCTGACCTACTCTTTCCCCACGTCCATCCCTGTTCAGGTCAAGGATGAGTTCGGCGGGAGGGCCAGAACCTGGACGCCGTTCTCCGCAGCCGACATGAAGCTGGCCCGAGAGGCCCTGGCACAATGGGGCGAAGCGAGCGGGCTCGTGTTCCTCGAGGTGGACGCGGGGTTGGGCGATATCCAGTTCAACTGGGTGAACTTCTCCGACCTGAAGGGTCACAAGAAGGATCTGGCGTTCGCCTATTACCCCTACGATGCCTCCGAGGAGCCCGGACAGCCGAGCTATACCCTGCTCTCCGGTGACGTGTTCATGAACCTCGCGGAGCGTGCGTCGGAATTCGCGGCCAAGGACAAGATGCTGTTCGTTCTCCTCCACGAGATCGGGCATGCGCTCGGGTTCAAGCACCCGTTCTCCGCGACGCCCTGGAACGACACGCTCCTCAGGAAAGACCTCGACGACCAGTCGGAGACGGTCATGAGCTACACCGGGGACGAGGTTCCCAGGCTCGGCCCTCTCGATCTGGCGGCCGTGCGGGCGGTCTACGGCGATGCGGGTCAGGACGGTGCGCATCTCTCCTCGTGGAACTGGGACGCCGCGTCCCAGACCCTGACGTTGGTCGGGAAGGCGGTCGCGGACGTCATCCGCGGCACCTCGGTGAACGACATGGTGTCGGGGCATGCCGGCAACGACACCCTCGTGGGCTACGCCGGAGCGGACGTGCTGCGCGGCGGTCCGGGGATCGACAAGCTGTTCGGGGGCGCCGGGGACGACACCCTGATGCCGGGCGACGCGGCGCTCGCGCGCGGGCAGGTCGATGGCGGCCCGGGAATCGACCTCCTCGATCTCTCCGACCTGACGCGGGGCGTCACCCTGGCCCTTTCAGGCGATGACGTCAGAGGGATCGAGCACGTCGTCGCCACCCGCTTTGCGGATGTCGTCACCGGGAGCGCGGGGGCGGAGCAGATCTTCGGTGGCGACGGCGACGATCGGATGACCACCGGGCTCGGCACCGACCTGATCGACGGCGGCGACGGCAACGACATCTTGGACGGCGGAGCTGACGTGGATGTCATGCGCGGGGGCAAAGGTGACGACATCTACTACACGAGCGGGGATCACTGGGGCGCCGACACCATTGTCGAACTTGCCGGCGAGGGGATCGATACGGTCATCGTCGCTCAAGGATTTTTCTCCGACTACATTCTGCCGGAGCAGGCTGAGATCGAGGTCATCATCGCGCCGAGAGACTCGTCCGTCTTGGCGATCACCGGCAACGGCTTGAACAACATCGTGTACGGCTACGAGGATCGCATGCGGCTGTCAGGCCGAGGAGGCGACGATACCGTGCATGCCCTGGGCCGTGACGCTCAGCTGTGGGGCGGTGACGGAGACGACATCCTCTATGCCGGGAGCGGGACGTGCGATCTCCGCGGCGAACTCGGCAACGACACCCTCGTCGGAGGCATCGGCCTGGACAATTTCATCTTCGGAACTCTGATCGGCCCCGACAACGTCGATACGATCGTCGGCTTCCAATCAGGGCAGGACCATATTGTTTTGAACCAGATCATCTTCGGGCACCTGCTTGCGGAAGGTGAAATCAAGCCAGCGATCCGGAGTGACCTGTTCCACATCGGCGCTTCAGCGGTGACCAGCGACCAGAGGCTCGTTTATGACGATGTGACCGGGCGGTTGCTGTTCGACGCGGATGGCAGCGGAGCGGCGGAGGCGATCCAGTTCGCGGCCTTCACACCGGGCACTGTTCTCCAGGTCACGGACCTGCTGCCCGGGGGTTGATCTGAATCCGGGCATGCTCCGCGCGGGTCTCCAGACGCACGAAAGCCCCGCTTGGTTTTCACCGTGCGGGGCTTTCCTGTGTTTTCTGAGGATTGGTTGCGGGGACAGGATTTGAACCTGTGACCTTCAGGTTATGAGCCTGACGAGCTACCGGGCTGCTC
>JAESGR010000280.1_pt1 | contig 58937 bp, 64 predicted proteins | sample 9269771 | NCBI WGS metagenome assembly JAESGR01 (sample SAMN15739572, study PRJNA653492) | algae metagenome | isolation source: Chroococcus sp. CMT-3BRIN-NPC107 and co-occurring heterotrophs from well... | place: USA: Clark Mountains Wilderness, California | collected 2010-04-18 | reverse complement strand
CTCTCAATCTTCTCGCCCAAGACTCCTCATCCAAGCGTGGCATTGCCGCCAGACGCAAAAAATCAGCATGGGATCAGACTTATCTCATCAAACTTTTAACTCAATAATTTTTATGCGGTTGCCCTGCCTTAGTTGTCTTTTAACTAGCTGGGCAATACTGTTTGTGCTATCCTTGACGATCTCATGCAGATTTTGGCATAAGTTATGTCTTTTTCCAGCACAATTCAAAGCGTCTATACCGATGGAGCCTGCACGGGCAATCCTGGCCCTGGGGGCTGGGGTGTGGTTGTTTACTATACAGATAATTCCGTGCGCGAGTTTGGTGGTAATGAAAAGCAAACCACAAATAATCGGATGGAGATGCAGGCAGCGATCGCGGCGTTAAATTTTTTAACAGAAAATCAACTAAAAGAACCTATAACCCTTTACACCGACAGCGAATATTTAATTAAAGGGGTGACTCAGTGGGTAAAAAATTGGAAGAAAAAAGGCTGGAAAACTGCCCAAGGTAAGCCCGTACTCAATCAAGACCTTTGGGAAAACCTCGACCGATTGAATAATAAACTGGTATTGTGGCAGCACGTCCGGGGTCATGCGGGAAATGTAGGTAACGAACGCTGCGACGCGATCGCGCGGGCTTTTGCCAATGGAAAAACCTTATCTTTGCAACAAGGTAAACCAAACCCACCGCAGATAACAGAATTAGCCCAAGAAAAGAGCGACAATACCACAACTGACCAACCCACTCAACCTAACTTGCTGACTATAAAAGCGATAAATATGGATTCACCCGCCCCAACCAATACTCATACAGACGAACTCCCCCGCGAGGTTAAAGTGGGACAATTGCGCCACTTGATCGATACGTTGCGAATAGCGGAAGAAATTGCTACTAAAGGCTACCTAATTACAAGTTCGGAATTAGCCGATTTGATGGATGTTCACGCCAGCGCCGTCACAAGTCGCGGAGACGAATGGCGTTGGCGCAACTGGATTGTGTCGAGAGTAAGACGAGAAGGCAATCAAATTTTATGGGAATTAGAACGGGGAGACGATGTTAATTCGGTGACGGGTTATAACTCCGACCCCGCCACTGAGTAGGAGTACGGTTAGCAGATAAGAAAATTCGCAGTACCGCTAGAGGATCGGCTAAGGGAGAAAGCCAAAACAACCAACTACCCTTTGCCGTCGAAAAATCGTAGGTAGAAGCGATCGCCAGCAACAACGCCCAGCGAATTGCCAAAAGAAAGGAATTTAACCCCAATAGCAGCAGAGGCAAAAGTGTCAAAGAATGCTGCATTAAGCTGAAGTAAAAGACGACAAATAAAGGCAATCCTTGCACCGATAGCAATAGCCATAAGTCGCCCCAAACTTGAGCCATTGACGAAGCATCTTTGAGATCGAGCGATCGCCCCCATTCTTTCCAAGTCTCCAATGCGCCTTCATACATCCGCACCTTGAATACTTTAGAACCATCTAAAAAGCCGACTTTGAAGCCAAGAGACGCAATATTTCGCGCTAGGGTGACATCATCGCAAAAAGAAGATTTCGCGCTGGTGTAGCCGCCTACGGCTGCCAAAACTGAGCGACGGCATAAAAAACATTGTCCGTTTGCCATTACTCGTTCGGCAATTTCGCTATCAACTCCAGCGCTTTCAAACCTATAGAGCAAAGTCATCAACAGCGCTGGTTGCAACCAAGACTCTCCAGGATACTTGAGGATAAATTGCGGCGATAAAGATACTAAATCGTAGCCTTCAGAACTCGCGGTACTAACGAGTCCAGCAATTAATCCGGCGCTGGGCTGCGTATCTGCATCCATACCCAAAATCCATTCACTTTGCTCGGAACTATAAAGAAATCCATTATGCAAAGCCCAAGGACGACCTACCCAATTTGGGGGTAAAGCTTCATCATTTATTAACCGAAAACGCGGATCTTGTTGCATTGCGGCTTTGACAAGTTCCGGCGTTTTATCTTTGGAGTAGCTATCGACAACAATAATTTCCCGCACCTCATAACTTTGTCCGCTCAAGCCAGCTAAACAAGGGCTAATCCGTTCGGCTTCGTTCAAGGTCGGTACTACTACGCTGACACTTGCCAAAAGTTCTGGTGTTGCCCTGCTAGGTTGAATCGGTGGGTGACGAGTTGCTCCTTTTACCAGCCGCGACAGCAAAACTGCCGTAGCTGGCAATTGAATTAGTAATAGTCCAAAAGCAAGCCCACTTTCTACAGTCAACCAGTCACTCACAATTTCATCCAATAGTAATTACTTATAAGCAACTTGTTTGACGGGCATTACAGGCAGGTCATTAGTTGTATCCGTTGTTGATTCACTTTGTGCCATGTTCCATAATGCGATCGCAGGAATGACACCTACAACTACCCCTAGCAATACGGGAACCCAATAACCCGCCGCGCAACTCATTACCGCCGCGAAGATAAAGTTAGTTAAATAAACTATCAAGGGTAAGATTAATTGCGGTTTTTGCAATTTAGCAATGGGTGTAGTTCTCCACAATAAAGCAGCTACGCCCATAAATAAAGCGCTAGTCCCAAACCAGCCAGCATAATTTCTATAAGGCGTACCAAAAAATGCTCCTGGTTCTTCCCAAAACCAAAAGGGAACAGCAGTTTGACTCATGGCGGGTTCTAAAGCAAAGTCCCAAGAAGTGAAAATCGCCGCACCTAATGCGATCGCTCCTATGTGTCTTAATAAGGTAGGTTTTTGGTCTACCTTTAAGCCGACTCTCGCTAACAAATACGCCGCCAAACCTACATAAAACCAAGATAAAGGAATAGTAAAAGGTACTAATCCAGCAATTTTATAACCCAACCCGCTCAAGTAACTATAATCTCCAAAGGGAAAGCCCGTGCTAGTTCCGAGTAATTCGCTACCTAAAGATATAACGATTGTCGGTAGCATAAATAATAGCCAAGCTTTAACGCCCAACTGCCTGTAAGCATAAATCGATACTGCGGCTATTCCGAGTAAAATATCTGATACTCCACCACCCGCCATACTCAATTGAAAAGCTGTTTGCCCGACGCTGCCCAAGTTTGTAATTACCTCCGCGTGAGGTACGACTAACAATAAACCTGCTAATCCAAAAACTTTTGCCAAAATATGACCGCTTAAGCAGAAACGCTCTGCCTTAACAAGTTGCTGCATGAAAACTCCCTAACAAGACTTGATACTCCAAAAGCATCTTTATCAGTTTACAAATCTTTAAGAGAATATTGTAAGTATTTTCTTAATTTAGTGCGATCGCTATCTGCTAAATTTGTTTGCCTCACAGGTACGATTGGCTTAAGAAGTAGTTAATTACTTTATATATTGACAATTATTAAAAAGCATGATACCTAAAATACCTTGGCTGGCATTATTGCTACTTTTAGCTACAAATATGACTTTAGGTGGATTTTTGTCCGCTTGGCACGGACATTGGTTAGGTTGGGTAGTAGTTGCCCTATGTATTTTAGTGCTAGGAGCAATGTTATCTTGTTCGTGGGCAACAATGCGCGACAGTTTTGCCCACTTACTTGCTTCAGATTTGAGAGCTTTTATAGTTGCGGTGCTAGTGGCTTTATTGGGTGTAGCAATTATCTTTTGGTTACACACCCTTGCTCATTTTTTGGTGATTATGTGTGCTTTTTTGTTAGCCAAGATAGATTTGCAAACAGCTAACTTTAGCGATCGCCAAATTTTTGGAACTATAACTTTTATATCTCTATCGGGTTTATTTTTAGGTGGGTTAATTAACTATTTAGTCTCAACTTTGATTTTAGAGTAGGGTTTTCTCCAAAAAAATCAGGCTACTTCGAGAAGTAGCCTTATCTATAAACCAAATCGCTAACTAAGCAGCAGCTAATTCTGGAGTATAAACACTTACTTTTTTGCGGGTTTTGCCTTTTCTTTCAAAAGTTACAACACCGTCGATTAGCGCATACAATGTATCGTCGCTACCGATACCTACATTGTTGCCAGGGTGAAATTTAGTCCCGCGCTGACGTACAAGAATATTGCCTGCACGTACAACCTGACCGCCATAACGCTTGACGCCTAACCTTTGGGCGTTAGAATCGCGTCCGTTACGGGTACTACCTGTTCCTTTCTTATGAGCCATGATTTCCTCTTTTTTAACTATAAAAACGAGCAGTTAGTTTAACTACTTTTTATTCTGCTTCAGTTTGAGCTAGTTCTTCGTCAACGGGGGTATCAGTTTCAGGAGCAGTAAACACTGAACCATTAAGACTAATAGAATTAATCATTAGTCTAGTCACTTCTTGACGATGCCCGCGCTTTTTACGAGTTTTCTTTTTGGGCTTCATTTTGTAGACAAGAACTTTGCGAGCGCGGAAGTGTCGCACTATCGTTCCTTCTACCGTTGCGCCTTCAACAAAAGGCTGTCCGATAGTAATTTCGTTATCGTTATTGACTAATAAAACGGTTTCTAATGTCAAATTTGCATCGGGTTCTAAATGCAGTAATTCGATGTCGTAAAAGCGACCTGGTTCAACTCTTAGTTGCTTGCCGCCAGTTTCAATGATTGCGTAAGTCATGGGATGATTTGTAAGTTTGCCGTACAGGTAGCTGGGTTGTAAATTCCAGCATTTGCCATGTGTCTACCCGATCCGAGCAGAAATTAGACAGCCGATCTAGCATTATATAAGACTGACTGAATATTTGTAAACTTATAACTTATGTTTATGTCTCAAGCCATGGATACCACCACTTCAAGTCGCCCTACATTTATTTTAGTTGACGGACATTCTCTAGCTTTTCGGTCGTATTTTGCCTTTGCTAAAGGACGAGATGGCGGGTTAAAAACAACTACAGGTATTCCTACCAGCGTTTGTTTTGGGTTTCTCAAGTCTCTGTTAGAAGTAATGACCGCTCAAAAACCTGAAGCAATGGCGATCGCATTCGATTTAGGTTTACCGACTTTTCGTCACGAAGCGGATGACACTTATAAGGCCGACCGTCCCGGTACGCCAGAAGATTTTGTTCCCGATTTAAAGAATTTACACGAATTGCTAGAAGGCTTGAACATCCCAACTTTGACCGCTCCCGGCTACGAAGCTGATGATATTTTAGGTACTTTAGCGGTACAGATGAGTAATTTGGGTTATGAAGTAAAAATATTGACAGGCGATCGCGATTTGTTTCAGCTTGTAGATCCCAACAAGCATATTGGGGTGTTATATCTCAGCACTACTTTTATTCAGCGCGGCGGTACAGGCCCTAGCGAATTTGGTACAGAACAAGTTCAAGAAAAGCTAGGAGTTTTACCTTCGCAAGTAGTTGATTTTAAGGCTTTGTGTGGCGATAAATCCGATAATATTCCTGGTGTTAGAGGGATTGGCGAAAAAACCGCCGTTCAATTGCTGACAACTTACAATAACCTCGATGAAATTTACGCCTCTTTAGACCAAATTAAAGGCGCGACCCAAAAAAAGCTAATTGAAGGAAAAGACGACGCTTACCACTCGCGTTACATGGCGCAAATCGTATTAAATGTACCGCTCGAACTTCAGTTAGAAGATTGTAAATTAACAGGCTTTGATAGCAACAAATTAGAGTCAATTTTAGAAAAGCTAGAATTTAAAACATTTTTAGGCAAAGTTAATCAACTCCAACAACGATTTGGTGGCGTGGAGGAGGAAAAACCCCCCGCAGCTTCTCCCGTTATTGAAGAACCAGAATTTTCCAGCGATGACTTGTGGTTTTTTAGCGCCACTGATACCGCCACAGCCGCACAGCAACTCATCTCGCCAATTACACCACAAATTATTGATACACAAGACAAATTAAGGCAATTAATCGAGAGATTAGAAACCTTTACAGACGCTAATATGCCCGTTGCTTGGGATACGGAAACTACAGACTTGGAACCAAGAGACGCGCAATTAGTGGGAATTGGTTGTTGCTGGGGAAGCGAACCAACAGAAATGGCTTATATTCCCCTCGGACATAAAGCTGGGACAAATTTAGATCGTGCGATCGCTTTAAACCAATTAAGAAGTATTTTAGAAAACAACGATTATCCCAAAGCATTACAAAATGCCAAATTCGACCGCTTAGTTCTGCACTGTCAGGGCATAAACTTAGCTGGAGTCGTGTTTGATACAATGCTGGCAAGTTATGTTTTAGATCCAGATAGCAGCCACAATTTAAGCGATTTAAGTCAAAAATATTTAGGCATAACAGCTAAAAGTTATACAGAATTAGTCTCCAAAGGTCAAACAATTGCCGATATAGATATTCCCTCCGTAGCTGATTATTGCGGGATGGACGTTCATTGTACGTTTAGATTAGTACCCAAACTGAGAGCAGAATTAGACAAAGTACCAAATTTACATAAGTTGTTAGTAGAGGTAGAGCAACCTTTAGAGCCTGTTTTGGCGCAGATAGAGTATGACGGGATTCGGATTAATTCAGAGTATTTAAAAGAGCTTTCAGATAAGCTAGAGCAAGATTTAGCGGCTTTAGAAACTCAAGCTTACACCGCCGCCGGAGAAAAGTTTAATTTAGGTTCGCCAAAACAGTTGAGTGAATTGTTATTTGACAAACTCAACTTAGATCGCAAAAAATCTCGGAAAATTGCTACAGGTTATTCTACTGATGCAGCAACTTTAGAAAAACTGCAAGGAGATCACCCCGTAGTTGATGCAGTTTTAGAATACCGAACTTTATCTAAACTAAAATCTACTTATGTTGATGCACTTCCCGCCTTAGTACGCACGGATACGGGACGATTGCATACTAATTTCAACCAAACCGTTACATCTACTGGGCGCTTGTCTTCTTCTAACCCTAACTTGCAAAATATCCCAATTCGGACAGCTTTTAGTCGGTTAATTCGTAAAGGCTTTATTCCAGAATCTGGCTGGTTAATGGTGGCGGCGGATTATTCGCAAATTGAGTTACGGATTTTAGCGCATTTATGTCAAGAACCGATATTAGTTGAAGCGTATCAAGGTAATGAAGATATACACACCGTAACAGCGCGATTGTTATTTGAAAAAAATGTAGTTACCCCCGATGAACGGAGATTAGCAAAAACGATTAACTTTGGCGTAATTTATGGGATGGGCGCTCAAAGATTTGCTAGAGAAACCGGAATGAAAGCTACGGAAGGTAAGGTATTTATTGAAAAATTTAACCAAACTTATCCGATGGTTTTTGCATACTTACAAACAATGCAACAACAAGCGATCGCCAATGGTTATGTAGAAACAATTTTTGGTCGCCGTCGTTATTTTAATTTTACAAGCGATCGCCTCCGCAAGTTACACAACTCCAAAATTGCAGATATTAACCTTGATGAAATTCGCGGTTTAACAGCTAATGATGCGGGTTTATTACGGGCGGCGGCTAATGCCCCAATTCAAGGATCGAGCGCTGATATTATTAAAGTGGCGATGATTCAACTGCACGATATTTTAAAAAATTACCAAGCGCGAATACTATTACAAGTTCACGACGAATTAGTATTTGAAGTTCCCCCCGGTGAGTGGGAGTCTTTGCAGCCACAAATCAAATCTACAATGGAAAATGCTGTAAAACTAAGCGTTCCGTTAATGGTTGATGTGCGAGCGGGAAATAATTGGATGGAAACAAAATGATTGACCACGATCACTTATTTAAGGAACTCATCAGCACATTTTTTGTAGAGTTTTTAGAGCTATTCATCCCCGAAGTATTAACTTATCTAGATCGAGATTCTATTACGTTTGTAGATAAGGAAATATTTACAGATATAACTGCGGGAGAAAGGTATGAAGCCGATCTAATTGTTAAAGCTAAATTTCGCTCCCAAGAATCATACTTTTTGATTCATATAGAAAACCAAGCACAGCAGCAAACTGATTTTAGCAAGCGGATGTTTCGGTATTTTTCAAGATTGTATGAAAAATTTGATTTGCCTATCTATCCAGTAGTTTTATTTTCCTACAAGTACCCCAGAACTGTAGAACCAAACTACCATCAAATCGCATTTCCCAATAAGGTAGTTTTACAATTTAACTACGATGTCATTCAATTAAATCAACTTAATTGGCGCGATTTTGTCCAACAAGCAAACCCCGTTGCTAGTGCATTGATGGCAAAAATGAATATAGCAGATAGCGAGCGCCCAAAAGTAAAGTTAGAATGCTTGCGTCTACTTGCGACATTGCGCCTAAATCCGCAAAAATGCAACTAATATCTGGGTTTATCGATAGTTATTTGCAGTTAAACGCCCAAGAAAAGCGGCTTTTTCAAGCTGAAGTTGATAAAATTGAACCAACCCAAAAGGAGGAGACAATGAAAATAGTTACTAGCTGGATGAGAGAAGGTATTGAACAAGGACTTGAACAAGGACTTGAACAAGGAAAGAAATCTGAAGCATTATCTCTAGTTATGCGTCAGCTTAATCGGAGAATTGGGACAGTTACACCCGAATTGCAGCAGCGCATTGAACAATTACAACTCGTTCAGTTAGAAGATTTAGCAGAAGAATTGTTAGACTTCTTTGAAGTTGCAGATTTAGAAGCTTGGTTGCAACAAATTCCTGTGTAATAGTTGCTAGTTTATTTAACGAACATCATTAAAAGAAAAATCATCTTCATCAAAGTCATCATCTTTGTTTTTCCTAGAACCTGAAAAACTCCACAATGGTTGAATTAGCGCCATTAAAACTATACCCGCGCCGACGCTGAAAGCAATCACTAGAAAAAATGGTATTTGAATAGATGTGAAAGTAAAAAACTTTAAAGATACAGGGGTAACGTTTTTCAACGAGAGAATCGCGATCGCAATTACCCATGTAGCCACAATTAAAGAGACGATTAAATTAGCAATAGTTTTCATTTTTTCTATAAATTAGCGATTAGCTGCTATTTTAGCTAATCGCTAACTACCTAAACTGCTACAGGTTTCAACTGACTAATCAGTTGTTCCATCTGGGAGGCAATTTTGCTTTGCTGTTCTACCGAATGGGTTTCCAAGTAGACGCGCATTAGGGGTTCGGTTCCCGAAGGACGCAACAATACCCAGCTACCATCTTCTAAATATAGCTTAATACCGTCTTTGCGCCCAACTTCTTTAACTTTAACTCCCGCAATATCTGACGGTGGGTTTTTAGTAAAAGACTCAATGGTTGCAGCTTTATGAGCATCATCTAAATGCAAGTCTAGACGCTGATTGTACAATGGGCCGCCTGCTTCGGCGATCGCTTCTTCTACTAGCTGACTTAACGGCTTACCTTCGTAAGCGATCGCTTCGGCGACTAGCATATCTGCCAAAATCCCGTCTTTTTCAGGAATATGCCCGATTACGCTCAATCCTCCCGATTCTTCGCCGCCAATTAATACAGCAGTTTCACGCATTTTTTCGCCGATATACTTAAAGCCTACCGCCGTTTCAAAAATCTCTAAGCCGTACTTAGCCGCTAGATTGTCGAGTAAATGGGTAGTTGCTACCGTGCGGACAATTGCCCCAGTTAACCCACGATTTTTGCTCAAATGACGCGCTAATAAGAGTAAAACAGTGTTGGGCGATAGCATATTGCCTTGTTCGTCAATGACACCAAAGCGATCGCTATCTCCATCGGTTGCTACTCCAATATCAGCGCCATCTCTCTTTACAGCTTCAGCAAGCTCTACTAACTGCTCTCCTTTGGGTTCGGGCATTCCCCCCCCAAACAATACATCTCGGTAGGTGTGGAAGCTTTCTAACTCGCAACCACAGTGTTCTAGAACCGTATCTAAATAACCGCGAGAAGTGGAATAAAGCGCATCATACTTTACCTTCAAGTGGGCGCTACGAATGCGCTCTACATCAATAAGAGTGTAGATAAACTTTAGATATTCGGGTTTAGGGTCAAAGGTAGAGATTTTAGCGCTAAAATCGCCGTTAACGCGGGTATCTGCGGCGCTATCGAGATTTGCCACAATCGTATCGGTAATTTCTGGGGTGGCGGGACCTGCGTAGTCGGGGATATATTTAATTCCGCAGTAAGGTGCGGGATTGTGACTCGCAGTAAACATTAATGCCCCCGCAGAATTTAGAAGACGGGCATTGTAGGCAATTACAGGGGTCGGACAATCGCGATCGCAAATCAATACATTCCATCCCAACTCTGCCAATACTTCGGCAGCAGTGTAGGCGAACTTCTCGGCTTGAAAGCGCGTATCGTAGGCGACGAGAACCGGGCGGTCTTTGGAGTAGGCGGAGTTGAGATAATTTGCGATCGCTCTAGTTACTTTTCGGACATTGGGAAAAGTAAAGTCATCGGCAATTATTCCTCGCCATCCATCCGTGCCAAACTTAATTTGATTAGAATTGCTAATACTGCTCATCCTTTGCCACTCAAGGAAGTGTTTATCATTAATAGTACAGGAAGCTTCTCCTTTTTCGGTGTAGCAATGAAATAGGAAGTGCTGGGCATTTTTCTATAACTATTCCTGTTAACCGCGATCGCTTGTTTTAGGCGATTTATTCACTGCAAGTAAGCAATGTTAATTCTTGGGCGACCTTTCGCCAGCTATCATCTATGGTCATTAGTTGCCCCGGCGCTGGGACAAGAGCGTTGGCATTGTCAAATGAAGCGGGGATTTATTAAGGCGCGACAAAAAGAACCCGTAGTTAAAGAGCTTTTAGCCCAAGCAACACCACCGCAGCGCATTGGAATTTTGGCGCAAAAAGGCGTTTACGAGTTTCACCACCACAGCGAATTATTAACCCAACCGGACGGGGTAGAAAAAGTTGCTCAGTTGCTAAAGCTAAACAAAACCACCGAGGAAGTCCAGCAGCGCGTAATTCAAATTTTAAAAAATTATTACCATGCTCCACTTTTAGAAGGCAAGCATATTGTCCAGTTAACGCGTGGTGATGAGGGCTTCCCGCGTCCAATTTTAATTAAACAAGTGGAATATCCTTTTCGGTTGTATGCAGCGATGGACTGTATTTTTAGCGAAACCAAAGGCAGGTTGCATATTATAGATTTTAAAACTGGTAAATCTGCTTTCGACCAGAGGCAAGCTTTAGTTTATTTGGTTGCCGCTCGTTATTTGTATCCTCATCATTATGCCGTTGCCTCTTTTTATAACTTAGAACATTGTAAAAAATCAGTTTTAATTACCGTTAATTCTAGTCAGCTAGATATTATTGAAAATCAGTTGGCTCAAGTAGCGCAAAAGCATCAGCAAGATTTACGCCGCTACGAACAAAAACCCGTCAATTTTAGTAAAATTTTTCCGCCTAATCCTGGCAATCATTGCCGTTACTGCGCGTTTAATTCTATTTGTGAGTTTTCTACTTTTAAGCAGCCCGTGGAATAGCGCGATCGCCTTGATGAAATCTCTAATTCTTTTAGTAACTAATAAGCCACCGCCGTTAAATGGTAGTGGCTTAAAAATTAGCAAAACACCCAGGGAAAAATCTTTACTACTTTTGGATCGAGCTTTGCTGTTGTTTTAGCCGACGTTTTAATCCTAAACCTGCTCCTACTGCCACAAATGCTAAAGTTCCAATCACCTCTGAAGGCTCAGGAATTGGTTCGCCACTAATCGCAAAGGCAGTATTAAAAGCTGGTTCTGCTGTACCATCTTCTTGATTAATTACATCAGAAATTCTTACCCAATCGGGTTCGAGGGCATTATCAAAGGGTTCGTTAGTCCGAAACCAAGCTTGCCGATCTACTACACCTGCGGGTAGAGGGTCTGGAGAAGTGGGAGGGCGATCGCCTGCTACCCAAAAATAGTCTCCGGCAGAGGGATCTACTGCCGCTACTAAAAATACAGATTGAGGAGCGAGAGTAAGAGGAGTAACCAACTGCACGTCTATCTGTTTTAGATAGCCCGTCAATGGTTCATCTACAACAACGCCGCTACCTAAACCAGGAGTGTTAGCACCAGAACCACCAACAATTGTCTGGTCAACGGTAAATTCACCCAAATCTGTAGTTGTGAAGGTAATTTGGTTATCGGCAGTGCCAAAAGCCGCAAATTCTACATCTTCTGGGCCATTGGTACGAACGGTAATTGGTTCGCGAGTCAAATCGGAAGATCCCGGAAATACCTCATAAAAAGCTAAATCAATCTCCTCAATTGTGGCATCTGCTTCAGAGAAAAGACCCAAAAAGCTTACAGTAGTCACTGTGAAGCCATCGCCAGTAACCGTAAAATCGTCGGCGGTTTCTGTGGGTGTATCTAACTGAGATGAAAAAGCAATAGCAGAATTAGCTTCTAAGGTGTTCCACAAGGTGGCTGCCTGCGCTGTGCTTGATTGCAATAGTAAAATTCCAGAAACCGTACTCGTAAATAAAATTTGACTCAAACGGGACAAACGGTTCATAACTAATTCTCCATCCTAATTAAGTGTTACTGGAGATGCTTACTAACCTGGATAAATTACTGAACCAAAGTTTCTTTACTTGAAAAATAACTTGTTATTTCAAGCAAAGTTAATGTCAACGATACAGTTATTATTAAATGCTTACAAGGTATGTTTTAATTTCTTAATTTTATTAGTTAAATAAAAACTTACCTATCAAACCCGAACTTCAACTAAACAATAAAAGTATTCAGTTTCAAGCTTTTTTCTGCTCAATTCATGCCAGGAATCTAAAGTTTGGGTACAGTTTCATCAAGAACAATACTCAAAGCAATCTGGTAAAGTTCGCGGCGAGAGTGAGAGGTAATGTTTGCTAATTGACGGCTGGCTTGGGATCTGGATACTCCCCCTTGCATAATAGTTTTTAACTCCGATTCAATTTCCAAAGCAGATAAATAGGGTAATGCTGTGGGTGTACCTGCTACGGCTAAAGTGTACTCTCCTTGGGGTTCGCGATTTTTTAGTTGAGTTATTGCCCCCTCTAAGCTTCCCCGCCAAAATTCTTCGTACAATTTAGTCAATTCCCGTGCTAAAACAATTTTGCGTTCTAATCCCAATACTTTGGCTAAATCTTTAAGCGTTTGCTGCAAGCGATGGGGAGACTCGTAAATAATTATTGTCCGTGCTTCAGAAACTAACGACTCTAAGCGACTTATTCTTTCTTGTCCTTTGACAGGCAAAAATCCTTCAAATACAAACCTATCTGTTGGTAAACCTGCGGCGCTAATTGCGGTCGTTACGGCACTAACTCCCGGAATCGGGACTACAGGAATATTAGCTTCAATGCAAGCAATGACTAATTCATAACCCGGATCGGATATTCCTGGCATTCCGGCATCTGTAACTAAAGCGATCGCTTTTCCTGCCGATAAATGCGCTAATATTTCTGGGTGGCGGCTGTGGCGGTTATGATCGTGGTAGCTAATTTGCGGTGCTTTGACTTGAAAATGATGCAATAGTTTACCTGTGTGGCGCGTGTCTTCGGCAGCAATTAGGTCTACATTTTGCAAAACTCGCACGGCGCGATAGGTAATATCTTCTAGGTTGCCTATAGGCGTACCAACTATGTAAAGTGTTCCTGGTTGGGGTTCGGTAGGCATGGTTTTAAAATGAATTGCGATCGCACTATTCGAGGATTATTTGTTGGCTTAGTAACTTTAGACTTTGTTTACCTAGCGACTAGCACTCCTCAAAGCAACCAAAAAATTGTTGCCTCTGATTATACGGTTTCTGCTGGTGGCCCGGCGACCAACGCCGCCGCAACTTTTAGTTATTTAGGCAACCAAGCCAATTTATTAGGTGTCGTAGGCACTCATCCCATTACCGAAATTATTAAGGCAGATTTAGCAAATTGTCGGGTAGAATTGCAAGACCTTGCACCGACTACTAATCAAATTCCCCCTGTGTCTTCTGTTATTATCACTCAAGGCACAGGCGAAAGGGCTGTAGTTTCGATTAACGCAGCAAAAACTCAAATGACTAGCAACAGTTTAGCCGCCGATATTTTGCATAATATTGATGTTGTGCTAATTGACGGACATCAAATAGCGGTAGGAAATGCGATCGCAAGTGTTGCTAAAACTAAAAACATTCCTGTGGTAGTTGATGGCGGTAGCTGGAAGCAGGGATTTGAAAATATTTTACCTTTTGTTAATTATGCAATTTGTTCGGCTAATTTTCATCCCCCAAACTGCAATAATAGCGAACAAGTATTTGACTATTTAGCTGACTTTGGTATTTCTCATATTGCCATCACTCATGGCGAACAACCGATACAATATTTGAGTGACAATGAAATTCGCACTTTAGAAGTTTCTCAGGTTAAAATTGTTGATACTTTAGGTGCTGGAGACATCTTTCACGGAGCTTTTTGTCATTTTATTTTGTTTAAAAATTTTACTGAAGCTTTAACAAATTCTGCCCAAATTGCAGCGACTTCTTGCCAAGCTTTCGGTACTCGGCGCTGGATGAATACTAAAGGATAACTAATGAAAGAACTATCAGAAATTCTAGAACTCGCCCGTTCTATTGGTTGGGGTGCATCTTACCTTCTCCGTTCTTATTATCATGGCGAGGTTGATAATGGAAACTTAGATATTCAAGATAAAAAAGATGGCCCGGTTACTGTTGCCGATATTGCAGTCAGTCATTACATTTTAGACAGATTAAAAACAAACTTAGGCGAACAAGATTTTGGTTATATTAGCGAGGAAACTTACAAATTGCACTCAAAGCAGTTAGAACAATCTTATGTATGGATTATCGACCCCTTAGATGGTACGCGAGATTTTATTGATAAAACTGGAGAATATGCAATTCATATTGCTTTAGTTAAAAACCATCGACCAGTATTAGCAGTAGTGGCTCATCCTGAAGCCGAAAAGTTATATTATGCAACGCTAAATAATGGAACTTTTGTAGAAACTATTGACGGAAAAATCGTACCGATTAAAGTTTCCGATCGCAACTCAATAGAAAACTTAACTTTAGTAATTAGTCGCACTCATCGAGATGACAGATTAAATTATCTTTTGCAAACTTTGCCTTGCAAAGATCGGCAATATGTGGGGAGTGTAGGGTGCAAAATTACTGCTATTGTCGAGCAAAAAGCAGATATATATATTTCTCTTTCTGGTAAATCTGCGCCTAAAGACTGGGATATGGCAGCGCCAGAACTAATATTAACGGAAGCTGGCGGACAATTTACTCATTTTGATGGTACGCCTTTAAAATACAATCAAGGCGATGTAAATCAATGGGGTGGTTTACTTGCTAGTAATGGCAATTGTCATCCAGAGCTTTGTAATAAATCAAAGAAAATTTTAGCAGAATTTGATAGTAAAGAAAAATCTAAAGTTTAATATTTTTGGCAAGGAAAGGAGCCTTTTTAACCTACTCCTTTCCTTACTCTTAATTTAATTAGAAAACCTCAGATTTAGATTTCAGCTACAGCCCGTTCAATCAAACGCCGTGCTAAAGTTTGAGTACCAGTATGTTCGTAGTAGTTGGTACTAACATCAATAAATGCTGCTAGGTAATCTAACTTATCATCAGCAACAGTTACAAATTTTTGTAAGTTACTTACAACTTTTTGCGGTGTCAAATTATGAGAAGTAACTAAGTTACTCATCCACCCTTTAACCGAATCAAAGCTTTGATTGATAAAACTAAGTTTCCCCGCCGAATTACCTCCAGGAATCTCGCTATTGATACCTTGAAAAGTAGAGCTTTTTTCTAAATCCTGCGGGGTTGTTTGACTTAGATTTGATTGCACTTTCATGATAAAATCTGGACCCAACGGAATTAAACCATCAACGCAAACTAAAGCAACCATTCGCATTAGCGACTCGCCACTGTAATCTGCTAAAGAGCCGACAAAATCGCCGATACTATCGCCAGGAATGCCGTTAATTTGACAAAAAGCAACTAATTCTGCCACCAATTTCAGCGTCAAATCGATGGTTTGGGCTTTGTCAGCTTTAGGAGTAAGTTTGTTTAAAAAACCTAACAGAGGAACTGCTTCGCCGACTTTATTTGCTAAAGCGGCTGCACCCAAAGCTTTATCGGTACTATCTACGGTTTGATAAAGCCACATTGCTCTTTGGTAGCCTTGAGAGCGATCGTTGTATAGATAAACTGCTCTTTCGCCAATTTGTTGAATCAAACTTGGATCGGTTTCACCCGTTACGGCGCGAATTGTATTATCAAAGCCGACTAAGTTGTTCCATTCTCCTGGTACAACAAAGTCAAGACTCCGCAACATGGAAACAGTTAAGTTACTCGTTGGTAATTCATTAACCAATTCAAAAATTGCTTTGCTCACATCAGTCTCCAATTTTTTGCTAAATATCTGGGGTCGAAAAGCAGGAAGTAAAATATTTTACTTTCTCGTTACTTATTAGAGCTTTTCAAGTCCTCTAAGGTTGAATTTTTGCAACCAGGCTTGGCGATCGCTCTCGGTAAAAGTCGCGTCGCGGGAGGAAATTTTCACTTGGTAGCGATCGCCAACTAACAGCGCTGTACTGTTTTTACCCTGCGTAACGGCTGGATATCCACCAATTTTTTGGCTGCTGTTTTGAAACTTGGCGGCAGGATTCGCGCCGCCCGTCGCCCCTTGAGTATCGGAAATGGACAATACTGCCACGTCTTTCCCACCTTTTTTCAACTTAGCTTCGGCAAAGCCTTTTTTCTCTTGGGTGTAAACGCGCTCAAAACCTGCTTGAGTAGCGGGAAAAAATCGATTAAAACTACTTCCTTGAGTTGCATCTTTAGCAACGGCTAAACCAGTTTTTTTCTGGGTGCTTTCTTGCTGCACTTGGTCGTAAGAGGTGGGAGCCTCGGTTGCACAAGCTGTTACTAGCAGCATTACTGACACCAACAAAGCCGCTATAACTCTACGAGCATCACGAAATATCATAATTTACCTCCTGAAGGCTTATTGGGGCGATTATTACCGTTATTTGAACAATAGTTGCTTTTTACTACAATTGTTTTAATTAACTGCGGTATGCAATTACAGCATAGAAAGGATCGCTTCCTCCTGCACCTAACCACTGGAGTAAATTAGGCGTAGTAGCTTGACGGCTAATTACTTCTGGTACGCTAAACCCCGGTACAGACTGAAAGTAACTTTTTACTAATTCTACGCGGCTATTTTCCGATCCTTCTCGCCAAGCTTGAATTGCTTTATCGTAAAACATCCGGTTAGAAAAGCTAAATATTGCTACTCCTCCCGGCTTAAGAATGCGGTAAATTTCCGCAAATATGGCTTCGGGGTACTGTAAATACTGGACGGAAACGCAGTTAAGCACCGCGTCAAACTGATTATCGGTAAAGGGTAGCTTGGGATCGGCGTTTAAATTTTGAACCACATAACTATCCAACCGGGGATTTTTTGCTAATTCCTCGCCGTTAAGTCCGTGTCCTTCTACTCGCGCAAATTTCATTTCGTCGGGTAGATGAGATACCCAACTGCTCATCATATCCAAGATATAAGTGTCAATTTTGAGCCTTTGGCGGTACAAGTCGGTAAGTTGACGAATAAATCCTTCATCTACATGAGTCACCAGTCGCGGATAGGAATAAAACTGGCGATCGTCGCTATTGTCTAATTTGGTACGTTGATCCGGGCGCAGGGGCATTATTATGAGGTAACGATTAGCTTTACTGTTTCTAGTTTAGAAAAAATTACGAAATGTAAATTTACTTCGTTAGAGTAAGTAAGGCTGACAAAAAAATTAATTCAAAAGTAAGTACCTAAATAATTTTGGAAATGCCTTCTACGCCTGTTGAGCAAACTATATGTCAGTGGCAGCAAGTTTTAGCTCCATTTAACATGGGTTATCGGATCAAACTGCTATCTCAGTTATTGACTCGTGCTTTTTCCGATCGCTTAGAACCCTTTGGCTTGACTCCTTTTCATTGGCTAGTATTGTGCTGTTTGTGGACAGAGGATGGTTTGCCAACGTCAAGTATTGGCGACAAGCTGCAACAAGTGGGTGGTACTTTGACAGGGGTACTCGATCGCATGGAAGAACGACAATTAATTCGTCGCGAACGAGATCCGCGCGATCGCCGGATTTGGCGAATTTGGCTTACAGAGGCGGGAAAAGACCTAGAAAACGTTTTACCCCCCATTGCTGTAGAGTTGCGCGAACAAGCTATGCAAGGCATTTCTAGCGAAGAGCGAGAAAAAATGTCCGAGCTTATCGATCGCGCGATTTCTAATATGTCTTAACTAGCTATTTGGTCAGTTTTTGCCGCCATAATAAAATCATTGCGATGCAGCCCACAAATAGCGTGAGTCCACCAAGTTACGGTTACTTTTCCCCATTCAGTCAGTAAAGCGGGGTGATGTCCTTCAGCTTCGGCGGCTTCGCCTACTTTATTTGTAAAGGCGATCGCACTGACAAAATCAGGAAACTGATAAGTACGTTCTAAGCGCGATTGTCCTTCAACTTCAATTATTTGCCAATCGGGAACTTGTGGTTTAAGTTCCGCTATATCTGCCTTAGTAACGCGGGGTGCATCTTTGTGACAAGCAGTACATTTTTGTTGGGTAAGATTTTCTATCATTATTTTCTAAATTTTAAGGTTAGAGGTTACTTGTAATTAAGAACTTCAATAGCTTACTGCTTCCTCTTATTACTTTAATAAAGATTTAGCTAGACTTCAATTACTTAATAACTTACATCACATAACCAATCTTAGTTAGTATTTGACTTTAACAAAAGTGCTATCGTAAACAATAAGTTTAACAAGCAAAAATTATGAGATGGGATTTACTAGGTGCGGTAAGCAAATTGGCTGAATTGATTAGTATTTTGGAGTTTGGTATAAAGCCTTTTAACGGTCGTAGAAAGAAAAGGAAAGAAAAAGAAGATTGGGAACGGTATATGAGACTAATCGAAATACAAAAGCTTGAACATCAAATCATTTCCTATGATATTCAAATAAATGCCCTGGGTATAGCCGTGTCCCCCTTAACCCTCTGGTGTTTCAGTGTTGGTATATGTGGCTCACTTTTTCCGGTCTGGCTATGGGTTAAACTAATCAGCGTGCCTTTAGGTGTCTTGGCAATCATGTTCATAGATCAATCTTCTACAAAGAAAAGAAAAAAACTAGCTTTAGTTCAAAAAAAGCAGCAAATAATGCACAGGGTTAGTGTGTTCTAAAATGATTGACAAACTTCTAATTTAACATCTAAAACAAGTTTAATTGAGTTGGTTTGTCAATCTCATTCCAGGGTAAGGGCGGAACAGGCACATCATGCTGTTGCAATAAGTGATGGAAGTAACGAGCATTGTGGGGCGACTTCTCTTCCACCGGACAATGAACAAAAAAGTAAATCTGCGTACCTTGACTCAAAGTGCGATCGCAAAAACTAACCCATTCTTCTAAATAACTTTGATTAAATTGCTGTTGGGGGTGACTAATGAAGCGAACTAAACTAAATGGTGCAGTTACGCTAAAATTTACAGGTAGGTTTGGCTTGCGTCTTTCGCTAGTTAATTGTGGGTCTTCTGGTAAGTTATAAATAGGGCGAGAATCGAGCAACACTCTACCAATGCCTAACTTTTCTAAAATAGCTGTTAGCTTACTACTGTGAGGTTCTTTAAACCAATCAGCATGACGAACTTCTAAAGCAAGCGGTACTTGAGTATCCGCCCAAGCTGCGAGAAAAGTTGTTAAATCTGTTAGTAATTCTGGGTTATAACTAGGGGGAAGTTGAGCAAAAATTACCCCCAGGCGATCGCCCAATGTCTGCATTTGTGCTAAAAAGCTTAACGCACCCCCAATAGAAGGCTGCAACAAACCTTGATGAGTCAATTGTTTGGGCAATTTTAAGCAAAACTTAAAACTTGGCGGAGTTTCGGCTATCCATCGCTTTAAAGTGTCTTGGTTGGGGATGGCGTAGAAAGTTGTATTCCCTTCGACGGTCGAAAAAACTCCGCTATAAAGCCTCAAAAACTCGCTACTACGGCTTTTTGGTGGATAAAAATCTCCTACCCAACCTTTGTAAGACCAAACAGCGCAACCAATGCGAAAATTCATACTAAATAATCCCGTAATATTAAGAGGGACAAATTAGGAGTTTTCTTCAACAGTGTCACAAAATCTGTCTCCCCAACTACCACCTACTGGGGAAATTCAAAACTTACCCTCATTAGCGTTTGAAAACTGGTTTGAGTATACAATTCGAGCGCAACCCCATCATACAGATTATTCTGGAGTTGTTTGGCATGGCTCTTACCTAATTTGGATGGAAGAAGCGCGGGTTGAATGCTTGCGATCTATTGGGATAGAATTTGCCGATTTAGTTGCTTTAGGGTGCGATTTGCCCGTTGTGGAGCTTTCTATTCGCTATCATCGCCAGATTCAATTAGGAATGGCTGCAATAGTCAAAACTCGGATGGTAGATATTAGTGGCGTGAGAATTAATTGGGATTATCAAATTCAATCCCCTGACTTTCAAGAATTGTATGTATCGGCGCAAGTAACGCTAGTAGCTATAGATCGAGAAAAAGGTAAGATTATGCGCCAATTACCGCCAGTAATGGCAGAAGCTTTAGCACGACTAGCAGCTATGGGCGAAAAATAATTACGTTATGTCATCTCTAGAAAAACGCTTAGAAGCCTTCCGTCAACTACCCCTACGCGCTCAATTATCGTTAATTAATGCCACTGCAAGTAACGAAGTTTTGAGTCAAAATCAGGAATATTTGCAGAGTTTGAACCGCATTCACCAAGAATGTCTAAACTCTGCAACTCCCGAACAAAAAGCTGCTTACGAAAGATTCATTAAAAATACGCCCACCTAAGTCCAGTACAAAACGTGGGCTTGAGGAAATCTTTTTTGAATTTCTCCCTCAAAAAAGCGGCGCAGTATCTTCATCGTATCGGCATTGTATACATACTTCGTCCCGCCAAACTTGTTACGCTTGACGCTACGCTTTTCTTCATCCAAATCTAGCTTGGTGTTGGGATACCAACTCAATAATACTTCCTTGGAACCAGGAGTAAAACGGTGAGAAATTAGCTCAAAAGTTAAATCGCAATCAAAATCAAGCGCCGCCGAAATTTCATCAAATAGCTGGGTATAATGCAACTCCCAATCTTCGCCCGGCATAATTGGCGCAATTACTATTCCCACCGGATAACCACCCCCACCAAGACTTCGCGGCAGTGCCAATTTTCGCAAAGCCTCAAGCCGTGCTGTTACCTTAGCTGTACCGCCCTCAAACCGCCCAGAAACTGGCGCAGCATTGACACTCACTCGGCAGCGTGTATGACCGTTGTGAGGCAAATCTAATAAATTATCTACTGCATCAAACTTAGAAACCCAACGCAGATAGCCATCGTCCCGCGTGCCAAAATAACGAATAGCTTCAGCCAAACTCCCAGTTAAATGTTCAATGCCCAAAGGATCGGTATAACAACTAACTTCAAAGCTTGTAGCTTCTCCTGGGTTCTCGTAGTTAGCTAAATTTGCTAATATCTGTGGCAAGTTGGCAAAGACGCGAATTACTGGTGGCCCTTGCAAACTTCCGGCTAAATAACAATACTGACAGTGGGCTGGGCAGCCTTCAGCAATGTGAAACTGCCAATCTGCCGAAGGGGGAATAGGACTGAGTTTAAAGGCGCTAGGAGGTGCGGTAACTACGGCTAAAGTCCGTTTAGCAAGGTCGTAAGTTTCGCGCGGTGTTTCGCCCCGGATGCCCGTTAAGCGATTGCGGGGTAGCTCCTCTATAGGCAAATTGAGACTTTGCACCCGCTCGTAAAGCTGCTGTCCCCAAGGTTCATCTAAGGCGGCGGGAGTAAATATAACGCGATCGGGCATCCACAACTTATATGGCGGTGTCTCAAGGGTGGGAATATTTTGAACTATGGTTCCTGAACTCATTTAATTTAAAAATGTAGAGTGCAAACAAACTAGAATTGATAAAGAAGCTTGGCAGCGCAGAATTATTGTCCTGCGCCTAATATCTTAATTTTCTAGAACTTCGCGGATGCGTTGCTCTAATCTTTCTAAATCTAAACCGCCCTCATCACGAGCAATTCGCCTTACCGTCTTATTGACATTATTCAGGTCTAACAATAGGTCGTGGAGAATTTCTTGTTGCTGGCGCGATTGGGTCACTTCCCGGGGTTCTTGCACTAAGTCGCGCACGATGGAATCTTCAGCGCGGGAAGCTACTACCGGATCTTTTTGACCTTGTACTTGTACAAAAGTCCGTCTACCTGGTCCTCTATCTTCTTCGATGGGAATGACGGCAGTAACTTGGTCGGAACGTACATACTTACCAATTCCTAAATGTACCAATACCGATGACTGTATTCTCATTTAGCTGTTGCTTTTCTCTTTGACTTATCTCTATTATCGAACATTTAAAGATAAGCTAGAAGCTATATATGTAATGGCTTTTACTACTTTTTTGTAGGGTTTGCCGCACGGCGATTATGCTTAAAATTTTGGGTTATCAACGAACGATCGCCCGTTGATTAAATTAAACCCCGCCGGAGGGATTTGAACCCCCGTGGTACAACTTAGAAGGTTGTTGCCTAATCCACTCGGCCACGGCAGGATGCTTTATTAGCTGCTAAATTATAACTTATTTTTACCAGCATCGGCATTACTTAATTATGTTATCAAAATGATGAGCCTGGTTGCTTAAGAAATTCGGCTTCGGCGGGTGTATTCTCTCTACCAAGAATTTTGTTGCGATGGGGAAAGCGCCCAAAACGTGCGATTACCGCCTTGTGACGCAAAGCATAATCGATAGTATTTTTACTAGCGGGGTCATCAGACAAAGTTGTAAATAGTTCTACGCACCGCTCTTGATCGGCAAGGTTTTCGCTATGCTCGAAGGGCAAATAAATAAACCAGCGCTGTACTGGCAGTAAAGCGCGATCGCACCCACTCTCTACAGCATTTTTAGCTACCGATAGTGCTTTAGCATCGGTAGCAAAGCTTTTTGGCGTTCCACGGAACATATTGCGCCCAAACTGATCTAATAACAAAATCAGTGCCAAATACCCAAGGGGTGAAGCTTGTAAGTAATCTAGTTCACCCCTTGCAGCTTGTTCGTAGTCTAGTAAAAAGTAGTCGCTTAATTCTTGATCAAACTCTGGATTTTTTTTAAACCAAAGTACTCGCTCTTTACCGTAAACTTCTGATTGGGGACTACCAAACCAGAAATTTAAAATCTTTTCTACCTTTGCCATGCTTACTGCAATGCTAGATTGGAGTTTAAGGTTACAGATAAGTCTGTATTGGGTTCAATCACTACTACATCAGCTTTTCTGTTGCGTAGCAATGCGCCACCCAATGCACCTGCTCCCGTACCTAATAGTATTTCTTCAGTAGCAATAGCGCGATCGCCTATCAATGCTCCTAAAGCGGCGGAAGCGGCTGCGCCTACGGCTGCACCTTTTAAGATATTTCCAGTTTTAGAGCCTTGTCTAACGGTTGTTTGGCTAATTACTCTAGATGTTGCATTGATTGACTGGCGACGGTTGTTTGTAACTAAGGTTGTAGCGACAAATTGAGAGCCATTGGTTGCAGGTTGCAACTCGCCTTCAATGGTGCTTCCGGCAGGAATCAATATAGTACCGCTGCGGTTAATAATATTGCTGGCTACCGTCAAAGTTACTGCCATAGTCTCTTTAGGACTAACAACAATTTTTTCGGCTTTGTCGTAGCGCACGGGAATCGTTGTTCCCGAAGGAATCGTTACTTGGCTAGTAGTGGTACTTCTTGGCGATGTTGGGAAAAGTTGCGCCGAAACTGATTCTGTTGTAAATAGTGGAACGCTTGTACCTGTTGCAATTGCTAACGCCATGAACGCGGCGGTTCCAGATTTCCAATTAGCCATAATTACCCTTTTTATTTCGTAAACTTTTTTGTGCGTCTTGATTAAAGAGACATTTCTCTACAAAAAATGTTCCTTTCTAGGAGAATGACAAAGTTATTTACTTGACTATTTATATTGTTGATGGTAGCAGCAATTAAGGTTGCTCAAAGCCCAATACTCGCGCCTTTGTTTCCTCTACGGTACGCGGATCGGTTTGAAAAGTTACCCAGCCTTCGCGCTTAGATTGGCGGGGAAGAAAACCAATTTCTAATTGAGCGCTTTCTTGCTCTATGCCAGAATTTTCGAGGGTTACTTCAATTTGGACGGTTTCGGCGGTAGTATCGCTGTTGTTTGTAACCGAAACAGGAATTATAAAGCGGTTTCTTTGCGGCTGTGGTTTACCTAACTCTAATTCAATATTAGCGGGGGCTGTGGCAGAAGTTGCGCCCTCATAGACTAAATAACTTAACGTCCAAATTACAAGAACAAGACTCAACCCAAAAACTAGCCATTCTAACCAATTTTTTTGTAATTTCATTGCAGCAAAATTCTCCCCGCCGAAGCGCCTAAAGTAGCTGCAAGTCCCAGTACCACTGTTTCCGACAAGCAAACGATCGCACTCGTATCGTCAAAGCGTCCAAACACCCACAAAATAGCCGCCGAAACTAATAAAGCGATCGCATAAGTAATTACTGCGCTACCAAATACCGTTTTTATGCCTCTGCTTTTAGTGAAACTCTGCGTGCCGCTAAAGTCGCTATAAAACAAGATTAGCGAACCAAAAACCATTGATAGTATTGCCATTCCTACCAGCTTAAAAGTTGTAGTTTGAGTAGCAATAATGATAATTTCTTCGGTGGGTGCAACATTTGCCGCAAATAACACCGCTCCACAAGTTGCGATCGCAACTTGTGGCATTAAGTCGCTGTTTTCCAATAGAAATGGCGTTAATTTATCTTCCATTCCGGTATCGCCATTATCTTTACTACCGCCTAATTGAGCCGTTCCCACCGAAACGCCAATTGCTACAGTCATTGATTCAATAATTATTTTGCCTGCAACTTCACTTCCGGGCATTGTGGTAGTAATTTGACCCAACAGCCAAAGCACAACGGCGGAAATCGCCATTCCTAACCCCATTTCTTCCACCGAATCAATGGCTACTTCTAAGGTTGTAAAATCGCACCTTAGCCCCGCATAGCGGTTATATCCTAGCAACAGTGTGAAAGTAGCTAAAACATACAGTAGTAAGCGCAAAGGGTTCATGGTAAAACCTGCCCACCATACTTCCATTGTGTACAGTAAGGGCAAGCTAAACATAACTCCCCCAGCAATTCCCCGTAGGTATTCTTGAAGACTTCGCCCGATCGAGCGATCTTTTTGAGCGCGATTCATAACAAAAGAATTAGGTATAATTTATACCGCTTTTCTCATCATCCGCCCTTAGTAGTTTGTTATCCATCCATCTCTTGGCTTATTTACTTTTTTTAGTAAACAAGTCAGTAAACATCATCAGTAAACCGCCACCAAAAATAGCGATCGCAAGTCCACCAGTAATCAAGTCTAAAGTATGAGTATCCATGTTTAAAAATCAACGCCAATTAAATATAGAAATTTTCCCGTAGAGACGTTCGGGTGGAACGTCTCTCTAAAATTGAGATTGAATAAAATCATTTTCATCCCAAACTAAAAATCAACGCCGCGTTTAAGTTCTACCCCAGTATCAGCATAATGTTTGTGACAAAATACTTCCGAATGCACTCCTGCTAAATCAAAGTAAGCCGGGGGGTTGTGACAGCGCCCAGTAATCACAATTTGAGTATCGCGGGGCTTGCGGAGCAAAGATTGCACAATTGGTTGAGGATCGAGCAATTCTAAATCTACCGTAGGATTAAGCTCATCTAAAATAATTGTCTTATACAAACCCGATGCGATCGCGGCTCTGGCAATTTCCCAACCTCTTTCGGCTTCTACATAATCAAGCTCTTTTTGCTGTCCCCGCCACACGATCGCATCTTGTCCGCAGCGTTGATGATCGACTAAATCGGGGTAACTTTGTCTTAAAGCGGCGATCGCCGCATCTTCAGTGTAGCCCGTTCCACCTTTGAGCCATTGCATAATTAAAACGCGGTGGGATTTGTCTTGACTGATACCTTTACCAATGGCTTGCAATGCTTTACCAAGGGCGCTAGTAGACTTACCTTTCCCTGCGCCTGTATAGATTTCTATCCCCGTAATTCCTTGGGCGGCGGCGGTGGGGTGATAGTGGGGTTTCATTTCGGAGTGCAAATCGGCAATTTCTAATAATTGCGGCGGTGCAGCCCTTCCTGTCGCAATAACTTCTAGCTCCTCTGGCTTGGATTTTAGAACTTTGACAACTTCCTCAACATCCAACAAGCCCAAATCGAGCATGGGGTTGAGTTCGTCTAAAACTACTACCGAATATAAACCACTTGCGATCGCGCCTTTTGCCACATCCCAGCCGCGAATTGCCTCTTGGCGATCGAAACGGGTAATTTGTTCTTTATTAAAAAATTCGGCTCTACCCGTGCGGACTTGATCGATTAAATGGGGAAAACCTTGTTGTAATGCAGCAATTGCGCCATCTTCATCGTAGGCACGTTCGGAGCCTTTGAGGAATTGCAAAAGCAAAACGCGGGTAGCAATATTACTATTTATCCCTAAGCCAATAGAGCGTAAAACTACCCCTAAAGCCGCTTGAGATTTACCTTTGCCTGCACCATCGTAGACATGAATTTGACCTACAACTCGATGAACTCTAAGTTGCGCCGTGCGAATACCGATACCGTTTCTTGTCATTGCTCTATAGGGATTGTGCCAGGTTTTTATCTTAACAACTGACCAACACCAGAAATTACCAGGTAGATATAATGTAAATTAAAAATCGAAAAGCGCACATCGCAGTATATAAATACTAATTTCTGCCTTTTACCTCAAAACCCTGCTAATGTTTGCCTTTGTTTTCAATATTTTGGCGCTGAATGGTTTTGCTCCACTCACCCAGGCAGATATTTGGCTGCGATTATTGTCAGTTTTAGTATTGATTGCCATCAATGCGTTTTTTGTGGCGGCGGAATTTTCTTTAGTTACCGTCAGGCGATCGCGCATTCATCAGTTGGTAGAGGCGGGAGACGTGGAAGCAGTAGCGGTGCAAACTCTGCAAAAAAGTATCGATCGCCTATTATCAACTACGCAGTTAGGAATTACACTTTCAAGCCTAGCGTTGGGCTGGATTGGCGAAAGTACGATGGGCATATTGGTAGCTTCCGCCATTGAAAACTTGCCGATAGAGCGACGAATGCGGAGCTTAATAACTCATTCGATATCCGTTCCCAGTGCATTCCTATTAGTGGCTTATTTGCAAATAGTTTTAGGAGAATTATGTCCCAAATCGGTAGCTTTGCTCTATCCAGAACAGTTGGCGAGGTTTTTGGCTCCTCCGGTAAAAGCGATCGCGCGGTTATTTAATCCGTTAATTTGGATAATTAATCATTCTACCCGTTTGCTATTGAAACTAGGAGGAATTAATTATACGGGACAAGGCTGGAGAACCCCCGTATCGCCCCAAGAATTGCAGCTAATTATTGCTACCGAGCGCGAATCTACAGGTTTAAAAGCTAGAGATAGAGAACTACTAAATAATGTCTTTGAATTTGGCGATGTAACTGCCGCCGAAGTTATGGTACAACGCAATAATATTGTATCTTTACAGATTAATAGTACTTTTGAATCGCTGTTGGAAGTAGTTACAGCCACCGGACACTCTCGCTATCCGATAGTAGGCAAATCTTTAGATGATGTTTGTGGAATTATTGAGTTTAAAGAATTAGCAACGCCTTTAGTTACCGGAAAGCTGGCTTTAAAAACACCGCTAAAATCGTGGGTTCGTCCAGCTAGGTTTGTACCAGAACATACACCACTAAGCGAACTATTGCCGATGATGCAGCGAAGTCATTTATCTATGGTGATGATAGTAGACGAATTTGGCGGCATTGTAGGATTAGCAACCATTAAAGACTTGGTGGCGGAAATTATTGGCGATACTAGGGAACCAGGAAGCAGCGATGAATTGATGATTGAAAGCTTGGACGAGCAAACTTATTTAGTGCAAGCGCAAATGAATTTAGAAGACCTCAACGAGCTATTAGATTTACATTTGCCATTGAAAAACGAGTATCAAACCTTGGGCGGCTTTTTACTGTATCAGTTGCAAAAAATTCCTGCTGTAGGGGCAACTTTAATCTATGATGGCTTAGAATTTACCGTGATTTCCGTTGACGGGGCGCGTTTGCATCACATTAAAATGTACCGTCAAATTTAGTAGCAAACGCTGCATGGGGCAAGGCATTGAGCCCCTACGGATAATGTTGATGAATTTGCTATGTACTGTCAAGAAAGTTGTTTGGGGTTCAAAAACTGGAGGTGTTTTAGAGGTGTTGATGGAGTATTAAATTGATAAACCAAATTCTTCGTAGCGGTTAATAAACAGCCCGATTACAAGCTCGTGCATAAAAACCGTCTAGGAAAAGCAAATTGTTCTCCGCGCCAAACGTTTAATCCGCCTTTGCAAATTTAAATGCTTGTTTGCTATTTTTTGTGTATTTTGTTTACCGACTTCATGCTTTAAAGGGTCTAAATGACGTTTATATGCTCCCCAATCATCAGTATAAAAGCGGCGAATTCTAACAGTTCGGTGGGTTGCCTCGTTGGGAGAACGCCGGGCGGTCACAGGAAATTTATGAATTTAGTTAAATCTGACTTTCGGTATAAAAAAGATTGTTCCTTCATCTTCACCACTACAATTATTTCTGATTACGAATTAACGAGATTATTTCCTGGGGATTCTTTCTAAAGCAAATTGAATTAACTTATCTACTAAGTCAGGGAAAGAAACGCCGCTTTTTTCCCAGAGTTGCGGGTACATACTTGTAGCGGTAAATCCTGGTAGGGTATTGATTTCGTTAATTAATACTTCGCCTGTAGCTTCTTTGTAGAAAAAGTCTACTCGTGCCAATCCCGCCGCATCGGTTGCCATGAATGCTTTTACAGCCATCTCTTGAACTTTTTGGGCAATATCTGTGGGAATATTTGCAGGAATAAATAAGTCGGCTTTGCCTTGACTGTACTTTGTCTCGTAGTCGTAAAAATCGCTATTATAAGTAATTTCTCCCACTACCGAAGCTTGGGGGTTGTCGTTTCCGAGTACCGCACATTCTAATTCTCGCCCTACTACTGCCGCTTCGACAATAATGCGCCGATCCAAACTTGCGGCACAATCTAAAGCTTGTTCTAATTCGTTGCGCGATCGCACTTTAGCAATACCTACCGACGAGCCTAAATTAGCTGGCTTCACAAAACAAGGATAGCCAAGTTTTTGCTCGATTTCGTCTCCTAGTTTGGGAAATACACAAGGATTTGACCATACTTGAGAACGGTTGATTGCCATGTATTCTACTTGCGCTAATCCGGCTTGAGCAAAAACCATTTTCATCGCAATTTTATCCATCCCCAGCGCCGAACCTAATACCCCCGAACCGACGAAGGGAATTTGCATTAAAGTCAATAATCCTTGCACCGTGCCGTCTTCACCATTGGGCCCGTGCAAGATCGGAAACCATACATCAATTTCTCCTACTTGAGAAGGAGATTGCCAAGGGCTAAGTTGTCCTTTGATAGTTAGGTTTCTAGTGGTATCTTCGGTTTGTAGTAGCGGTATGCCAGATTCAAGAACGTTTTGGGGTGGTTGTCCTGATAACCAGTTACCATTTTTTTGAATATAAAAAGGTAGTATCTCGTATTTGTCGGTATTTTGGTTAGAATTTAAAGCCTTGGCGATCGCTTGTGCCGATTTAATTGAAACTTCATGTTCTCCCGAACGCCCGCCAAACAGCAACCCTACTCTTAATTTTGTCATCCTCACATTACCTTTAGCCTATCGATGGGCATAGCCTACCATAGCTACTTGTCGCACTTCTACCCAAGGAAATGATATTTGACTAAAAGAGTTTCTTAGTCCCCAATAGGATGATATGTTATCTAAGCGAATTTTACTTATTTGGGAAATTCGTATGGTAATACCGTCGGGTCGAGATGCTTGACAATTTGCTGAGGATTGCCAATAACTACTACATTTTCTGGCACTGACTGGCGGACAATTGTACCTAGCCCTACTACAGAATTTTTGCCAATAACTACACCTTTTAAAATTGCGCTTTTACTAGCAATCCAAACATTTTCACTGATATAAATTGGTTTTGTTTTTGTTATTGCTTTTGGATTCCAACGATCTATTTCTACACTATGAGCGTCGGTATCCATAATTGTAGCGTCGCTGACTATACACAAATTTCCTAGGTCTATAGAGCTTTCTGATAGCAGAGTTGTACCATTGAAATAGCACTTATTACCAATAGTAATAAATCCAGAATTACCCCGCGATACAAGGCTATTTGGTACATTATAGTAGTTGGCAAGGTGACAATCATTACCAATCTTTATTGCTCCTTTCCCTTCTACTTTTATAATTGAACCCGCTATAGAGCAATGATTGCCAATCGATACACAAGCTGATATATCTTGAGCAATGATTTTAGTTGGCAAGTTTTTAGTGCCTACAAAACAAGAATAGTCTCCAATTACTACTTTTCCTTTGCCTTCTATTGAAAACTTACCTTTAATTTTGACTCCCGAACCAAATTTTACCTGGGGATATTGCAGGCGATATCTAATTAAAATAAATTTGGCAATAATTAAATTTATTAATTCAAATACCGATTTATCTTTAGCGCGCTGCACTAATTTATCAATAATTGAACTACCAGGTAATTTAATACTAGAATCTGTCATAGTTATTCAATTAAAAAGCAAATATATTTAACTTATACTAATTAATTGAAATGTAAAATAACAATTTTATCGCTTAATATTACATATTTATTGCTATTTGGCTAAGATTAAATATGTATCCAAAGTTGCTTTTAGCTCAAACAATACGGGGGTTGGAGTTTTGGGGTTTTGGTCTTCACCTAATACTTTTTCAACTCGATGTAGATAACGCTGATTGAGCATCTCTGCTTTACCGATACTAAATTATTTAACTTTTGTAAGCGATCGCCCTTTAATTGTCCCACAGCGCCGCCGCAGTACCAGGACGAAGAAAATAAGCGTTGATACTTATGCGATTAAATACAATATCTGTTATCAGTTTGAGGGTAGTTACAAGTTGTGCCTTAGTTTCTCTGGAAAAACCAGCGAGCGCATCGGTCGATAGTATTAATATATACATTGGTACTTTTTTGTCTATATCCCTGCGATAACGGTATTTATTAAAGCTTCAACTTTAGTATAAAGTTTTTATAGTTAAATAGTCGAAAATATTCGCATTTACTCCCGTTTAAATAAACAAAGTAGCTCTACGAGTTTATAATTGCTTTATTAAAAATAATAAATAATTCCGTATATCCTCTGTTGTTTGGTTAGCTAAATATGCAGATAATAAACTTAATTATTAATAGTAATCTATTTACCTAGTTTATATAAAGTATTAAATAGCTATTAATTACCTAGGTTGCAAAATATAGCTGCCTTTTTTAGCCACAAATGCTCGTACACTTTTTCACTTTTACATCTGCTCAATAGAAATACTTTGTCAAAAGTATTTATAAAAACCTCGTTTTAGATTGCTATATGATATTTAAGCCAATAGTCCGAACTGCTGCTAAAAGCTTCAATAAAATTCCTCTACAAACTATCCTAGTTGTTCCCTTTGTTCTGCAAATATTTGCGGCGGTAGGGTTAACTGGTTACTTATCATTGCGCAATGGAGAAAAAGCTGTCCAAGACCTTTCGCTACGACTGCGTACAGATGTAACTGAGCGCGTGCGCCAGCATCTCGACGTTTACTTGGCAATTCCCCACCAAATCAATCAAATTAATGCTGGAGCAATTGAACAAAACTTGCTAGATGTCAAAGACTTGCGCGGTATGGGGCGATACTTTCATAAGCAAATGCAAACGTTTGAGGAATTTGGCTACATCAATTTTGGCAGTCCTCAAGGTGATTTTATTGGTATTTATCGCTCTCCTAATGGTAACTTGCGGATGGATTTTATTGAGCAAGCTTATTTAGGCGAGTATCATGGATTCGCCACTGATGAAAGGGGCAATCCGACTAAGCAGATTATTGTTGATGATTTGAATTTTCGGGTAGATAGCTGGTATGTAGATGCAATTAAAACTGGTAATCCTTTGTGGAGCGATATTTATAATTGGGACGACGATCCAGCAATTATTTCTATCTCTGCTAGTTATCCACTTTACGATCGCAATAAAAGCTTGGTTGGGGTAATCGGCATCGACTACATACTGTCACTACTTGGTGACTTTCTACGTCAATTGCATATCAGCCCCTTGGCAAAAATATTTATTTTAGAACCCAATGGGCTAATAGTAGCGGCTTCAAGCCGTGAAAAATTCTTCAATATCGAAAATGGTGAAGCCAAAAGAATTAAAGCAGTAGATAGTAAAGATCCAGCGATCGCTTTAACAACCCAAGATTTACTCAAGCGTTTTGGGAAACTAAGTCAAATTCACAATAGCCAACAAATTGACTTAGATGTTGCTGGAGAAAAGACTTTTGCTCAAGTTACTCCTTGGCAAGATAAATATGGCTTAAATTGGCTGATTGTCGTAACTGTTCCTGAGTCGGACTTTATGGGACAAATTCATGCCAATACTCGCACTACTATACTTTTGTGTGGGTTAGCTTTGCTACTAGCAATAGCGCTCGGCATTTATACTTCTAGCTGGATTGTTAAACCGCTTTATCTTCTAAGCCAAGCATCTTTGGCGATCGCTTCGAGAAAACTAGAAAAGCAGGTAGAAGTGTCTAGGATTGAGGAGTTAGGGATTCTTGCTCAAGCTTTCAACCGCATGGCTCAACAGTTGCGCGAGTCTTTCAATGCCTTGGCTGAAACTAACGAACAATTAGAAATTCGAGTTGAGGAGCGTACTGCTCAATTAACTGTAGCCAAAGAGCAAGCAGAGGTTGCTAACGAAGCTAAAAGTGAATTTTTATCAAATATGAGTCACGAGTTGCGAACACCGCTTAACGGCATTTTGGGCTACGCGCAAATTCTCAAACGAGATCGCACCTTAAACACCGAACAATCGGACGGTTTGCAGATTATTTATCAAAGTGGCACGCATTTACTGACTTTGATTAATGACATCTTAGACATTGCCAAAATCGAAGCTCGGAAAATGGAACTCAACTGCACGGACTTTCATTTTCAAATCTTTATGCAGGGGATAGTAGAAATATTCCGGATGCGGGCATTAGAAAAAGATATTGAGTTTAAATACGAAGAGCGCAGCAACTTGTTAGGTAGAATTCATGCTGATGAAAAACGCCTAAGACAAATTCTACTCAATCTTTTAAGCAATGCTGTTAAATTTACCGAACGCGGACAAGTCATCCTGCGAGTCAGCGTAGATGAAAGCTCAAAAGCAGTATTATCAGATGCTTTAACGCAGCAAACGATTCGCTTTGAGGTCATTGATACAGGTATTGGTATGAATGCCGAGCAGCTAAAGAAAATTTTTCAACCCTTTGAACAAGTTGGCGCTCTCAAGCATCAACTAGCAGGGACGGGTTTGGGTTTAGTGATTAGTCAGCAATTAGTTGAATTGATGGGCGGAAAACTTAGCGTTACTAGCGAACTAGGTAAAGGATCTACGTTTTGGTTTGAAGTTACTTTACCCTCAACAGCTATACCCGTAGAGACAAAACAAGAGCAGGTTCTTCAAATCGAGGGTTATACAGGAAGACGACGCAAAATTTTAGTAGCAGACGATAAACTAGAAAATCGCTTAGTTTTGCTAAATATGTTGAAGCCTTTTGGTTTCGAGCTAGTTGTAGCCGAGAATGGTCAGCAGGAAATTGAACTTGCCTGCCAAACTCATCCCGATTTAATTTTCACCGACCTAATAATGCCAGTCAAAACTGGCTTTGAAGCATTACAAGAAATTCGCCAGATTCTAGAACTGAGCGATACAACTATTATTGCTGTCTCCGCTAGCGGGATTGGTATGAGAGATAAGTGCGATCGCGCTGGGTTTACAGACTATTTGCCTAAGCCTATTGACGAGCAACAGCTATTTGCTTTGTTACAGCAACATCTGCAATTAGAGTGGGTTTACGCCGAAAGCCCCAAACCGGAAGTAGGGCAGATGTCAATGACAGCAGGCAATGGAGCTTTAATTGCACCGCCTTCTTCAGAGATGGAAATACTATACAACCTAGCAATGCTCGGTAGTATGCGGAAAATAGGCGATCGCGCCGACTATTTAGAGCAATTAGATAAAAAATATATTCCTTTTGCCCATACTCTTAAAGAACTAGCCGGGGGATTTCAAGAAAAAGCGATCGTTGCCTTTGTCAAAAAATATTTGCCTTCAGGATTGCCATAATGAACGCGAATTATATCAATACTGGCATTCTTGAGCCAGAAAAATTTACAGTTTTGATTATTGACGATAACCCAGTTAATTTACGATTAGCTGTCGATTATTTGGAAGCAAGTGGTTTTGTTGTTTTGGTTGCTCAAGATGGTGAAAGCGGTTTGCAAAGGGCAAGCTATGCTAATCCGCACATGATTTTATTAGATGTAATCCTGCCAGGCATTGATGGCTTTGAGACTTGCCGTTTATTGAAGGGCGATCCTCAAACTAAAAATATTCCCGTAATTTTCATGACGGCTTTGGCAGATACCGAAGATAAAGTCAAAGGATTTGAGACGGGAGCCGTAGATTACGTTACTAAACCTATTCAACAAGAAGAACTTTTAGCTCGGATTACTACGCATTTGCGGGTTCAGGCATTAACCTATCAGTTGCAAAAACAAAACGAATTATTGCAACAGCAAGCGCTCGAACTCCAAGCCGCCAGACAGGAAGCGGAAGCTGTAGCGCGCGAATTGCAACGGCTCGTTCACTTAGACGGCTTAACAGGGGTTGCCAATCGCCGCCATTTCGACCAACATTTGAGTGACGAGTGGCGGCGGCTAGCGCGAGAACAAGCACCTATATCTTTGATTTTGTGCGACATTGATTACTTCAAAAAATATAACGATTGCTACGGTCATCAAGCAGGAGATGCTTGTTTACAGCAAATTGCTCAAGCTATAGTCCGCGTTGTCAAACGTCCAGCAGATTTAGTTGCGCGTTATGGTGGAGAAGAATTTGCAATTATTTTGCCCAATACCGATACTGAAGGGGCGGTGCAAGTAGCTCAATTAATTGGCGCTGAAATTGAACTACTTAATATCCCCCATGCCGAATCTGACGTTAGTAAGGTGGTGACTGCAAGTTTGGGCATTAGCAGCCAAGTTCCACGCCCAGAAATGTTAGCTGAATCGCTAATCTTTACCGCCGATCGCTCGTTATATGCAGCAAAAAATCAAGGGCGCAACACTTACAGGCTGCATAATGTAGTCGGCATTTGTCCTGGTAAATAGGGTGGTTGGGCTTCGCCTGTCAAGCTAAAAGCACGGGCTTCAGTAATTTTTACTTGAACAAGTTTGCCCTTGAGTTCGTTAATGTCGCCAGTAAAAAAGGTCAAACGATTGCCGCGAGTTCTACCCATTACTTGCGTTGGAGTTTTGGGGTTTTGGTCTTCGACTAATACTTCTTCAATTCGATGCAGATAACGCTGATTTCGCATCTCAGCTTGAATTGATACTAAATGATTTAACCTTTGCAAGCGATCGCTCTTTACTTCTTCGCTTAATTGATTATCCCACAAAGCCGCCGGAGTACCGGGACGAGGAGAATAGGCGGCGGTGTTGGTGTGATCGAAGACAATATCGGTCATCAGCTTCAGGGTATTTTCAAATTGTGCCTCAGTTTCTCCAGGGAAACCTGCGATCGCATCGGCACTAATTGCCGCATCGGGCATATAACGCCGAATAGTATCAATTATCCGCCGATACTTCTCGTGGGTATATCCCCGCGACATCTTTTTTAGCACTTCATTATCCCCAGATTGAAAAGGAATATGGAAGTGTTCGCAGACCTTCGGCAACTCGGCACAAGCTTTAATTAAACGCTCCGTAAAATAGCGTGGGTGGCTAGTAGCAAAGCGTAAGCGCTCGATTCCCGGCACGTCATGGACGACATAAAGCAAATCGGTTAATGTGTGCTGATGCCTGCCTTCTGGGGTTGTTCCGGGCAAATCTCGACCGTAAGCATCAATATTTTGACCGAGTAAAGTTATTTCTTTATAACCCATCTGCGCCAACTGTTCAATTTCGGCGCGGATAGCTTCAGGAGTGCGCGATTGCTCGATTCCCCGAACATTTGGGACAACGCAATAAGTACAACGCTCGTTGCAACCATAAATAACATTTACCCAAGCTGTTACCGTACTATCGCGGCGCGGTGTCGTGATATCTTCGGCAATATGTACTGACTCGGTAGCTACTACTTGACTGCCGTTGTATACCTGTCGCAACAAGTCTTCAAGGCGGTTGGCGTGTTGCGGCCCCATAATTAAATCTAGTTCGGGAACTCGTCTAAGCAATGCTTCACCTTCTTGCTGGGCGACACAGCCAGCCACGACTAAAGTTAAATTAGGTTCGCTATGCTTGCGCTTGGCTTGTTTGCCTAAATAAGAATAAACTTTTTGCTCGGCGTTGTCCCGAATAGTACAAGTATTGTAGAGAATTAAGTCTGCATGATTCGGGTCTTCTGACCACTCAAAGCCCATATTTTCTAAAATCCCCGCCATACGCTCGGAGTCGGCTTTATTCATTTGACAGCCAAAAGTAGTGATATGGTAGCGTTGCTTTGTAGTAGTCGTGTCCATTTATCAGCCAAGAATATTAAAGAAGTTGCTCGTGTTATTAATTATAGTTTTTGCTGTGGTGTAGTAGGGTACTAAGCTTTTATAGTGCTACCTCTCTCCACTAAAGTCGGAGCTAAGACAAATCTCTCCATACTCATTTTAATCAGGCGCAAGCAAACCCAAAAGATACTCATTTTTTTTTTGTATTTTGGGTTTCGAGGCTCTTTAACGTTTAAAAGCAAAAATACTCAGTAGCTTTAGAGCAAAAGATATTAACCTTCACTATCTTTAAAACTCTGTACTATCCGCGATAGCTCGCTTTTTTCATCAACAGTAATCCGGCTAGGAGAACCGCTAATAATGCGTTCGTAGTTGCGGAACGAATCAGTAATTTGCGGCCCGGCGGCGCTAATTGTATACTCGCGGATGCCTTTATCGTGCCAAGAACCGCGCATTTTAAATACATTTATTGCCCGCGACATTTCGCCGCGAATTTCTACGTATTGCAACATCAAAATTGTATCAGTGATAGTAGAAATATGAGAATCAGTTATCGAATTTGACCCCATAAATTGCTCGGATGTATTGGTAAAAAACCCGGTAATTTCTTCTTGTTTGGCGTAACCTGTTACCCCAATTACAAATTGACGAAAGGCGTTGTTGCTAACTCCCCGCGCCAATGCTGACAGCGAATCTATAGCAATTCTTGATGGTTTAAATTCGCCAATTTCTGACTTAATAATTTGTAAGTGATCTTCTAATCCTGTCGATTCGGGGTAAGCACAAATAATTTTTAGCAACCCTTTGCGTTCGAGTTCTTCAAAGTCTATTCCCCAAGAATAAGCATTACGCGATAATTGAGCGCGAGATTCTTCGTAGGCAAATACTATTGCGCGATCGCCGTTTTTGCAAGCATTTTCTAAAAACTTACTTACGAGTAGAGTTTTACCCGTTCCCGTTGCTCCGGTTGCTAAAATAATTGAATCTTTGAAAAACCCGCCGCCGCACATCTTATCTAAAGTTTCCACTCCCGAAGATACCCTAACATTAGATGACCTTTGGGTTAGTTGCATTGCCCCCAAGGGGAAAATATTAAACCCTTCATTACTAATTGTTAATGGATACTCACCTTTCATGTGAGTAGCGCCGCGCAATTTTAAAATTTCAATTGTCCGGCGGCGACGTTCTCCTTCTAAAACGTTACGTACAATAGTTACATTATCTGATACAAATTCTTCAACTCCAAACCGTGCGACAGCCCCATATTCTTCGGTGCGTTCGGTAGTCATAATTGTGGTCACGCCGATTTGTTTTAGACGCGCTACCAACCGAAAAATCTCTCGCCGAACTACCGAAGACGCTTCGTATTGTTGAAATAAAGCGGTAATTGAATCAATAGAAACTCGTTTGGCTTTATATTTAGTAATCGCGTATTGCAATCGTTCTATTAATGCTGAAAGATCGAAGTTTCCGACAACTTCTTGTCCTTCTGGGTCGGGAGAAGCATCTAATATAAATAACTTTCCGTCATCAATAGTTTTTTGCAGATCCCAGCCTAACCCCCAAGTGTTTTTGATTATATCTTGAGGAGTTTCTTCAAAAGTTACAAACACTCCTGGCTCGTCAAAATAAATTATTCCGTTGTAAAGAAATTGTAGAGAAAATAAAGTTTTACCTGTACCAGAAGTACCACTCACTAAGGTTGTTCTACCAATAGGCAAGCCTCCATGACTAATATCATCAAAGCCTTCAATCATTGTCCGCAGCTTTTGTACGGCTTTATTATGAAATAGTTGAGAACTTAAAGCTTGACTATTATCGTTCATTTTTATAAAAATCAAATTTATTAAATATATCTATTATCAGCTAAATTTTATTTTATTCTTCGTCTTCTTGTAACGCCTCGTAAAATAAGTTTAAACCAATTAATACCTTTTCTCGATCGGAAAGGTCGCCAATAATTCGTCGTACTGGTAGGGGCAAAACTTTAGATAAAGTGGGAATTGCTAAGATTTTATCTTCTTCGGCTAAATGAGGATTCTTGACTATATCGATTACTTTAAGAGCATATACGCCTTTAAATTCTTGTTCCATAATATTTTTGAGCATTTTTAATGCTCGAACAGAATTAGGGGTATTACCAGCTATATAAAGTTTGAGAATATAGGTTTTTTTTAAAGTGTTCATGGGGCATATAAAACCAAATAAACTAACAAATTAAATAGCAGAATATTTAGATGGGTAGCGACGATACATCTCACACAAATGCGCTAGAATCTCTATCAAAGTCAGGCGGTAGTCAAGTAATATTTCTTCGCTTCTGCCTTCTAATCTTAGTTGTTTAGCAAATTCATCTATTAGCTCCATGTGAATTTGAATAACTTGCGGTACGGGAATGTTGCTAAAAAAAACTTTATCAGTAAATTGCTCGATCTCAATTTTAACGCCTAGGTTTGTAAAATAACTCAAAATAATTTGTCGATAATCGCGCTTTAGTTCCTGCAAAAAGATATTTTGGTCGTCTAACGACATCTGTTGAAAAAATGCTTGCTTTTGCCCATTTTGATAGCTAAAACGCTCCATGAATTTTTATTAAAAAATAATAAATCTAGTTATGACGCTTTAAGATTTTGAAGGGATTTGACCGTTCTCAATAGTTAAAAAAACATTAATATATAAGCAATAAGGTTTAGGAAGATTTCTTTAGATAATATATAAGTAGTTAGTCAGGGTTAGAGCTACAGAAATATGTCATGGAGCTAATAGGCAACAGCAAGCCAAAAAGATATCGTATTTTATTATAATTGCTAAAGGCGATCGCACTGAAAGCTGTTTTAGCTGCACCGGATTATAAATACCGCAACAAAGAAATGGAAGTAGTTATCGAAATGATAGCGACAGGCTGCGCCAAAGAATATAGCATTTACTATACCAAAGGGCGCAAAGTTTACCTGTTATCAATGTCTAAAATTTACGGCGCTGCATGACATTAATGCTAAGACCTATACTGAGAAATTTTATAGCGCTCGTACCTTGGTGCGAGGAGACAACCGTTGTAGCCGCAGCGTTAGAGATATTAGCACAGAGAAAAAGCGATCGCTTAGTTGTAGTCAACGCTCAACAGCAACCTATAGGAATAATTTATACAACTAGGCTTAATCTGCACTTAAGCAATTTGACCAATAAGAAAAAACAACATTTACTAAGTTCACCACTTCATGACTGCCCCTACCTTGTAGAACCTTTGGAGGTATTACCTGGAAACTGGAACCTCCAACAATTTAACTTATACTTGCAACAAAATAGTCCTAGCATTTGGGAATGGGCAGTAGTAGACAATGATGCTAAATATTTAGGGTTAGCGAACAATTCGCAATTATTACGAGAATTAGCATCGCCACCACCAGAAAATAGTGTAATTCAACTAGCTTTAAACTTTTTAAGCCAAATAGTAGAAAAGTTGCCCTGGGCGGTAGTTTTACAAACAAGTTCGGGAGAAGTTATTGCTCAATCAGCAAACTGGCAAGAACACTTCGGCTTGTGGAGAGATTCAGTTGCCGTCCGGCAAGAAATAACAGAACTTTTAGCAAACGAAAAACCAGAAATAAACCAGCAACCAACAACAGAAAATATACTTACTGACGAGCCACAGTCTAGTTTTAGTCGCTGTCAGTTGGGAACAAAGCCAGGTACTTGCGTCTGTAGCTGTCCGACATCAGATGGACAAGAAAAAGTATGGGAATTTGTCAAAATTTCTCTTGCCGACTCTAAGGGAGATTTATGGCTATTAGTGGCTAACGATATCAGCTATCAGCAGCAATTAGCATCGGAACTTGCGGCAAAAAATGCCGAGCTAATTCAATTGAACCGCCTTAAAGACGAATTTTTAGCTTGTATCAGTCACGAATTAAAAACCCCCATTACCGCCGTAATGGGGTTATCAACTTTATTAAAAGATCGAGCTTTAGGACAACTAAACCCTCGCCAAGAGCGTTACGCGCGCTTAATCCATCAAAGCGGTCGGCATTTGATGACAGTAGTAAACGACATCTTAGACTTGACGCGGATGGAGACAGGACAGCTAAAACTTACTCTAGAACCCGTACAAATTCGTTCGGTTTGCGATCGCGTGGTCGAGCAAGTAAAGTCAATGTCTTTTAAACCTCACAACGAAACCTCCACCCCCAATGAAGAACATCGATTTACTTTAGAAATTGAACCAGATATGGATATTTTCATTGCCGATGAACCGCGCCTGCGCCAAATGCTTGTAAATATGCTCAGTAACGCTTACAAATTTACCGAGCTAGGAGGCGAAATTGGTTTGCAAGTAAATCGCTGGGAAGGTTGGATTGCTTTCACAGTGTGGGACACGGGTATTGGAATTTCCGAACAGCAACAACACTTAATTTTTCAAAAATTTCAACAACTAGAAAACCCTTTAATTCGCCAGTTTGAGGGCGCAGGATTAGGACTTGTACTTACAAGAGCGCTGGCGCGTTTGCATGGTGGTGACGTAACTTTTTTATCTAAACAAGGCTGTGGTAGCTCGTTTACTTTGCTATTGCCTCCCAGTCCTCCCCAAAAAAGTACCGCCGATGAGGACGCTTGTCCGAGGACTTATCCCACCCCCGGACAAGCCCCAACATCTCTGCTACCAACGCCCCCAACCTCTCCGACTCCCTTATCGTTTAAAAATGGACGCGTTACCGCCTCTATTTCGCCTGTGCAATTGCGCCCCAACTCGTTGATATTAGTAGTGGAGGCTGCACCCCAATTTGTAGAAAGTCTTAGCGAACAACTAAATACTTTAGGCTATCGGGTTGTGGTAGCGCGATCGGGAACAGAAGCTTTGGAAAAGTCACGCAGATTGCAGCCTGGATCTATATTTCTCAATCCAGTTTTACCTATGCTTTCTGGTTGGGATGTCTTGACACTGCTTAAAGCCGATCTTGCTACTAGCCAAATTCCTGTAATTGTCACGGCAACAGGCGCAGAAAGAGAGCGAGCCTTTTTAAATCAGGCAGATGAATTTATTAGCCTCCCAGTTCAAAATCAAAACTTGCAGCAAATTCTGAATCGTTTTTGCTCTATAACGCCGATTTTTCCATCAGAAGATAGTGTTAGCGATCGCCCCCGGTGCGATTTATTGACAGTTTTGTGGTTGATTACGCCTTTTGAGTCTTCTTTATTGGCTTCTAGTTCGTTGCAACTTCATCATCGCGTTATTGAAGCGGATGACTTAGAGCAAGCAGAGTTATTAGCTAGAATCTGGCAGCCGAATGTAGTTGTGATCGACGGTTCAATTTTGGAACCTTTAGACTACGTTCAGCAACTTAACAAATACTCGAAATTGAAACGCTTGCCTTTAGTAACGTTGAATGCGGCAACTACTGAGGCTGTAAACCAAGTACCGGGATTAACGGTATTTCCTTGCTTGACTACCGATCGCGATTTAACTGTAAATTCTTTATTAGCAGTTTTGCAGGTAGCCGCAGGTATTAGTTGGCAACCAAGCTTATCGATCGTCGATCTTACTAATTTGCCCGACTTGCAAGCGCCGCCAACGGTTGGAGAAAATGAACAACCTACTGCCAAAAATGAATGGTTTCAAGCTTTAGTTCAGTACCTACAAACGGCTGGATTCAGAACAACTATGAGTCAGTCGTGGGCGGAAGTAATGCCGCAAGTTCAATCTTCTAGTGTAGATATCATGCTAGTTAGTTTGGGTAATAAGCCTTTCACACCTCAAGTAATTGAAGCCCTTATTGCTTTAAGCAGGGAAGAAAACCTGCCACCAATTTTGATATTAGACAGGATAGAGCGAGATAACGTCAAACCTCAGTCTGTCAGGCTGCGTCAACCAGTACCTAGTTACAGCTATGCTTTTGAGCGGCTTCATAGTACCCAATCGTCTACGCCTGTTGACTTGGAAAATATTATAAATGCGATCGCCACTCGAATTTTGCCCTCTTCCTTATCAATGGAGGAGTTGTTAAATTACCTCCACGAAGCCTTGATTGTTAAAGAGCAAAGCTAAATTATTTAGTAACGCGGAGGAGTGTATAAGCTCCAGCTTCTCCTAATTGTTGAGAATTGAGTGCCGGATCTAACTTGACTAACTTTTTAGGTTGAGCTAAAACCATTGCCGAAAAAGATGCAGATTTAGTTTTTATCAGTTTTTCCACGTAACTTATCCCTGCATTAGTTTCTTTGATGTAGGTTACGGGCAATTGACTGTAAAATACTACACTCGGCTTTTTGAAGCCAATCATGATTATTTCTTCGTTAGGTACGTGGGCAGCCGCCGCGATCGCCGATAATTCTTTTAAGGGTACTTGCCTTGCTTCATCAATTAAAAAAGCCGCAGGCATCATCACAAAAATTACAAAGGCAATAAAGGCTACTATATTCAATCTCAACAACCATTGCCCTTGACGACTTAGAAGTAAAACCGCGCCGCCAATTCCACAAACCGCCCAAATTATCCCACCAATTATAGGTAAACCCGATTGTTCGACAAGTTGGCGCAAGTTAGGAATAGCTGGATCGACACCTACGAGTCTTGGCAATAAAAACATTGCCACCCCTAGAATTAATAGCAATCCTACATTCAACCAACGGCTGATATAAAAAAATCTGCGGTACTTCCAACTAGGTTGATAAGGAATAGGTTCGCTCCAAGGCAATGCTACTAAAATCGCCGAAGCTGGCATTAAAGGTAATACATAGCTGGGTAACTTGGTAACGGCGATCGTGAAAAAGCAAAATATAGCTAAAAACCAAAATAAAGCAAACAAACTCAACTGATAACCGCGTTCTTGTTTTTGCCAGTGCGATCGCGCTTGGAACTTAATTTTAGTAACAGCTAAGGGTAAATAAATTGACCAAGGCGCAAAACCTAGAAAAACCACTATAAAGTAATAATACCAAGGTGCAGAGTGATGGTTAACAACTCCTGTAAAGCGTTCGAGATTGTGGTAGCCAAAAAATGAATTGATATAAGCGCTGCCATTACGGGCAATAACTAACCCAAACCAAGGCAAAGAAACCGCGCTGACAATCAAGCTACCAAGTATTAAGTGCATTTCCTTGAATACTTCCCGCAAGTTTCCCACATAAAACAAGAACGAGACAATTATTAAACTCGGTATAACAATACCTACAGGCCCTTTAGTCAAAATTGCCGCCGCAATTAAAACATAAAACGCCACATACCAACGTAGTTTTATTTTCGCCACAGAATTTGCATAGCCGCAAAACCAACACAGTAGCGCCGAACCCATACACCCGCTTAAAAGCATATCCGACACCCCCGTTCGCGCCCAAACAATGGTTTCTGGGTTTAGTGCCATTATTGCCGCCCCAAGGGACGCACTAAGCCAATAGCGGCGATTTTCTATCTTCACCATTGGGGCGGAGGTATGCAGCCCAAATAGCCAAATAGTATAAAAACCTAAACCTACTAAACTCATCGCCGCCAGCGCTGAAGGCAAACGCACCGCCCACTCATTTACCCCCAAAACGTGATAAAACAGCGCCATTAACCAATAAATCAACGGTGGCTTATCAAAACGAGTTTCGCCGTTAAAAAATGGTGTAATCCAATCGCCTGTTAGTTTCATTTGCCTAGCTGCTTCGGCAAACAACGGCTCGGTTTCGTCAATTAGGCTAATACTACCTAAATGCCAAAAGAAGGCTATTATCCCCACAAACAGTAGCCACAGCATCGCTAAAATTAGAGCTTGGCGGGGACGATTTGCAGTGTTATTTAGCCAACTAATTAGCGGGCGGTTGAGACTTTTTTTCATGTAGCACGTAAAAATAATGAGCGATCGCCGGAAGTTTAGCCGATAGAAATTTAAAAGCTATTGCAAAGTTAAATTCCATCTTAAGAGCTTGGCATCCCAAATAGGTGCATCGCTCTCGCCAACTACATAAGGACCCCAATACTGACCTGAACCATCTTGAGCAAAGGCAACTAAAACGTCTCCTTTCTCCAGCTTAAAGTTCCCTTCTGGCAAAGAAAGCACTAATCCTTCAGTGCTACCTTCAAGCGGTGCAAAGTCCCAATGAGCAGGTTCTACCGCTTTTTTACCTCTTGCAAGCAATGCCACTCTTACAGGTAAATCCGTTTGATTGCTCAATATTAACGCCCCCGGAACTCCTGCCATTTTAGTAGCAGGTGCAGAAGTTTGTTGATTTCCTTTAGGAGTAGCAGAACTTATTGGACGGGGTACGACCTTTTCGGCTAATTCTGTAGGTGGTGGTTCAATTGATATGCTAAATTGCATTGCCCCCAACACTAACACCACTAACCCAAATAAAGAAGCAATCATGACGGCAGGGTATGCCGACGACTTAGCCTTCATAGTTTTATAGATATGTAGTTTTTTTTATGCTTATCATGTGTCAGTCTATAACTCTATTATCTATTGGTATTATTAGAAATAACGTCTTTTGGACTACTGCCATAGGCTAAAGCTTGTAATATATCTTTGGTAAGAGCCTATTGTCAGATTGCAATCTGTCACACTGGCACGGGGGTCATTTTAGCGATGCAAAATACTCGTCTGAATAATTTATTTGATGCTATTGGCAGACAGTTCGGCAGATGGCTATTTAATCCTTGGCGGCGGCTATCTATGCTGGCAATTAGTCTGCTATTTGGCTTCTTTTTAGGGTCAGCAGTTTCTACAACCACCGGACAAGCAGCCGACTTGGACATTGTTGCGGCAGGAATTTTAGTGATTTTGAGCGAAATAGTGGATCGAATTTATTACCGCCGCCGCGTGGGAGCGCGAAGCTTTTGGGTAGAGTTTTTAAATGCGCTAAAAATTGGGCTTACCTATAGTTTGTTTATTGAAGCGTTTAAACTAGGTTCGTAATTGCTCAAACTCTGTGCAAAAATGTCAGACTAGATGAACGAGGAAGCCGATCGCATCTATATCTTTGCGGCTCTTTGGTAGAAAAAATTAAAATTTATGGCAAGTCTGCGCGTTTTATCGGGAGTCCAACCCACCGGAAATTTACATTTAGGAAACTATTTAGGAGCAATTCGTAACTGGGTAGAAGGGCAAAGTCAATACGATAATTTCTTTTGTGTAGTCGATTTACACGCAATTACAGCGCCCCACAATCCCGCAACCCTAGCTACAGATACTTACACGATCGCAGCTTTATATTTAGCCTGTGGTATTGACTTAGCTTACTCAAAGATTTTTGTGCAGTCTCATATTTCGGCTCATAGCGAATTAACTTGGCTGCTAAACTGTATTACTCCCTTAAATTGGCTGGAAGATATGATTCAGTTTAAGGAAAAAGCTATCAAGCAGGGCGAAAACGTCAATGTCGGATTGTTAGATTATCCGGTGCTGATGGCGGCAGATATTTTACTCTACCAAGCTGATAAAGTGCCTGTGGGTGAAGATCAAAAGCAACATTTGGAACTAACCCGCGATATTGCGGCGCGATTTAACTACCAATTTGCCCGCGAAAACCCCGTTTTAAAGTTACCCGAGGCTTTAATTCGTTCTGAAGGCGCAAGGGTAATGAGTCTTACCGATGGAACGCGCAAAATGTCTAAGTCTGACCCTTCTGAAGCTAGCCGGATTAATTTACTAGATACTCCAGAGCAAATTCAGCAAAAAATTAAACGCTGTAAAACAGATCCAGAGCGGGGGCTAGTTTTTGACGATCCAGCGCGCCCAGAATGTCACAATTTACTAACGCTGTATATGCTACTATCGGGCAAAACTAAACAAGCCGTAGCCGATGAGTGTCAAAATATGGGCTGGGGACAGTTTAAGCCATTACTCGCCGAAACGGCGATCGCATCTTTGCAGCCAATTCAAGCAAAATATCAGGCAGTAATGAGCGATCGAGGCTATTTAGAATCAGTATTGCGCGATGGCAGACAAAAAGCTGAAGAAGTTGCTAATAATACCCTAAGTAAAGTTAAATCGGCTTTGGGTTATTCTGTGCCAGTTTAGAAGCTTAAGTTTTTCGCTGAAGCTCAAATGTATTTAGAGGTTTTCTATCTTGTTAGCTGTTAAAACAGATTCAAGGTAGGTAACAGCCAACACCAAAAACGAGCCAATGAGTAACATATTTCGCACCGCCGTCAAAAACAAAGAATTTTTAATTACTGCCGAGGTTGCACCCCCTAAAGGCGGCAATCCTAGCCATATGCTCCAAATTGCCCAAACTCTCAAAGGACGAGTTCATGCGGTAAATATTACCGATGGTAGTCGGGCGGTGTTGCGGATGTGTCCTGTCATTGCTTCGGTACTTTTGTTGCAACAAGGTATAGAACCAATTTGTCAAGTAGCTTGTCGCGATCGCAACCGTATTGGCTTACAAGCAGATTTAATGGGCGCTCACGCTTTAGGTGTTACCAATATCTTAGCTTTGACAGGAGATCCGGTAAAAGCTGGGGATCACGTAGAAGCAAAAAGTGTATTTGACTTAGAATCGGTACGGCTATTGCAATTAATTAGCAAGCTCAATGGGGGTTTTGATTACAATAATATTCCCCTTACTGATGGCGCAACAGATTTATTTGTCGGGGCGGCAATAGATCCGCAACTAGCCAGTTGGTCGAGTTTGCAGCGTCGGTTTGAGCGTAAGTTAGAAGCTGGGGCGCAGTTTTTTCAAAGTCAGTTAATTACAGATTTTGAGCGACTAGAAAAATTTATGAGTCAAATTGCCGTAGTTTCTGATAAACCAATTTTGGCGGGTATCTTTTTACTTAAATCTGCTAAAAACGCCCAATTTATCAACCGTTGCGTCCCTGGGGTGAATATTCCTCAAGCTACCATTGACCGTTTGGCAAAGGCTTCTGATCCTTTACTTGAAGGAATTGCGATCGCTGCCGAGCAAGTTAAGTTAGCCCAACAAACTTGTCATGGTATTCATATGATGGCTGTAAAAAGAGAAGACTTAATCGCGCAAATATTAGACAAAGCCAAAATTGCTCCATTGTCAAGTTAAATAAATTTTTATAAAGGTAAACATGAAAGTAGCAATTACTGGTGCAACCGGATTTGTAGGCAGCCGTTTGGTAGAGCGATTGCACTATTTGGGTCATCATCTATTGGTATTGACTCGTAACGTTACAATGGCTCAAAAAACCTTCTCTAGCTCCAAGTTTCCCAATGTTGAAATAGTTGCTTATACTCCCGATTCTAGCGGCTGGCAGCAAGCTATATCGGGCTGTGACGGGGTTGTAAATCTAGCTGGCGAACCCATTGCTGACGGACGATGGACGGCAGAGCGCAAGCAAGAAATTTTGCAAAGCCGCAAAGTAGGGACGCAAAAAATTGTGGAAGCGATTACCCACGCCAACCCCAAACCTCAAGTCTTGGTGAATGCTTCGGCAATTGGCTATTACGGTACGAGTGAAAATGCGATTTTTGACGAAACCAGCGCGGCGGGTAGCGATTTTTTAGCTCAAGTTTGTTTAGATTGGGAAGCCGAAGCCCAAAAAGTTGTCAATGCCGAAGTTAGGTTAGTAATTATCCGCTTGGGTATAGTTTTGGGCAAAGGTGGGGCTTTAGATAAAATGGTGACACCCTTTAAACTCTTTGCTGGCGGGCCCATTGGTACAGGTAAGCAGTGGTTTTCGTGGATTCACCGCGACGACTTAGTAAACTTGATTATTCAAGCCCTAACGCGCCCCGATATTACTGGCGTACTCAACGGTACAGCCCCCAACCCCGTGCGGATGAATGAGTTATCGCAAACTATGGGACAAGTTATGAATCGTCCTTCTTGGTTGCCCGTACCTGGTATAGCAATAGAGGCGTTGCTTGGCGATGGTGCGATCGTTGTTTTAGAAGGACAGCAAGTTATCCCCAAGCGTCCCTTAGACTACAGCTTTGATTATCAATATCCCATGCTAACTGAAGCGCTGAAAGACATCTTGGGGAATGGCTGAATATATTTAGCTGTTGCTGCGAAGTTGAGTAATTTTCCCGACAATGCCGCTAATAATTGACCCCGCCATCAAAATTCCGATTGCTGGCGTAAATACTGGTGTCCAAAGTTTGTACCATAGGTCTAAGCCAAAGGGCAGTTTAAGGGCGTGACCAATTACGGCGATCGCTAACCAAAAAAAAGCAAACAGCACTAAAAAGAAATCTGCTACTAAAGCTAAATTAATCCATTTGACAAACATATTTTCTTGGCGGGTTGGGTTAGTCATATATTTATCGAAAAAGCTTAACGATTACACCTCAAACAGCCACTTGTTAACTCTTTCCAAGCTTTTCCAGCCGGGTTTGCGACTAAACCCATCGGCGATACTCTGTTTAATTTCGTCCCGCACTTCATCATCAATCATAATTAGCTGCATTGCTAAATCGATGTGTTCGCGCACGCCTTTGGTGTTATTTTCTAACATTGCCAAAGCTAAATTAATCCGCGATTGCGCGTCTTGAGGATTTAGTTTTACTGCTTTTTGGGCAGCTTTATAAGCCGGATTCGGCTTATTGTCCAACATATACAGCCAAGCCAAACAAGCCCAAGCCGCACTACTTTTGGGAGCGCGATCGCACACCTCCTTAAAAGCTGGGATTAAAGTTGCTACTTCTTCCCCAGCTTTGTAACGTTCTAAACTTTCTTCAAATAAAGAGCCAACGGTTTCGGTCATCGTTTCCAATCAACAAAGGGACATGGGTAGAGGCGTTGCGGTGCAACGCCTCTACCATTTTAAACACCAAAAGATTTGCCACAGCCGCAGGTTTGCGCCGCGTTGGGATTGGTAAATTGAAACCCACCCCCAATTAAAGCATTGCTGTAATCAAGCATTAAACCATAAAGGTATAGCAAACTTTTGGGATCGCTGACAATTTTAAAACCATCGTAATCAAAAACTTCATCTTTCTCGCTAATATTACTTTCAGCTTCAAAATCCATCATGTAAGACATTCCCGAACAACCTCCTTGACGCACGCCCACGCGCAAATATAAATCGCTACCTTGTTGCTTTTGTAATGCCTGCAAATGTTGTAAGGCGGCTTGACTGAGTTGAATTCCGCGTTTTTCTGCTTGGACTGTAGAATTTGTCATAATTACGAACCTGCTTTAGGGTTAAAGTGAAGTAATAACAGCTTTTTAGTCTATTTTAGCGAGTTGTAGAGCTTTTAACTGTTTTAGATATTAGCTACTATCAATATATAATGTGCTAATTACAAGCCTAGCTTGGTATTGTGGCGGTTTTAGCAATTGTCAACAATCCTGTAGTTACAATGGCTAAATGCTGCATAGTCTTAAATTAAGGAAGGGCGCAAATTGTGGAAAACATCAGCAAAGTAGGCGTTCATCTTAGTTAGAAGCGAGACGTGACTAACAACTTGCTGCTAAAAACTTCCTCCCTCTTAAACTTCTGGTGATTGGTTTGGTTTATGACAATGTCTTTGAATAGTGCTACCCGTCGTCGGTTACAACAATTAAACCAGATTTCTAGTGTTTGGGAGGGCGATCGCCGTCCATTTTCGCCCCCAACATCGGCGTTAGAATCCAATTCAGAATCAAAAGGTGAGTGCATCCTCTGGGTAGATGGTTCTCAAGGCGTTGTCCGAGCGATGGATGTGGTAGCCCAAGACACGGGCCCGGAGGCAATTGTCCGGACGTTATTAAGAGCCATAGAGCATCCCAATAGCCCCGCTAAACCCGCCCGTCCCCAAAAAATTGTCGTCCGCGATCGTGAAATTCAGTTTTTTTTACGTGGCGCTCTCCAAGAGTTAGATATTGCCATCGATTACGTCCCCGATTTACCATTAATTGACGAACTGTACCGCAGCTTTCAAGAAGTAGTAGACAGTCAAATTCCCGAATTACCGCCCCAGTACGCTCAAGCCCTCAATCAAAAAGCCTTTGAAATTTGGCATAGCGCCCCTTGGGAAATATTAGAGGAGCATCAAATTATCTCCATTGAATTAAATCAATGGGATATTGACACTCTCTACGCTTCTGTTATGGGAATGCTGGGGATGGAGTACGGAATTTTGCTTTATCGCTCCCAAGAGTCTTTGAAGCAATTTCGGGCAAAGGTATTATTAGAAGACGAGGCTCCGGGAAATTTAGAAGAAGCTTTTTTACAGCAAGATTGCTTGTTTTTAACTTTTGATACTGATGATGACGATGATGATGAGGACAACGAAGACGATATTCTCGATTTAGCAGATTTACCTCTAGCAGAAATACAGCCATCTTTCGGGAATATTCATCCCTTAGAGGGCTTGCGCTCGGTATTGTATGAAGAAGAAGCGATCGCTATGTATGTAGCGTTAGAGGGTCTAAATCGCTTTATTCGAGCCGAACGCGAAGTTTTAGCCGAAGAAATAACCCCTCTCAAACATAAATATAAGATTTCTCTACCACCTACAGAGGCAAAACCTAAAGAAAAACCGATTGCTGTCACCGTTGCAACAATGCCCGAACTCACCGCCGAATTAGAGGCGATGACTTTTGATGGTGATGATGACCTAGATGAAATGCCAACTTTTCAATCATTGCGAGATGACTTGATCCCCGAAGACTCTTTTTTAAGCTTGGGTGTAGTTTCTTGGGAAATGGTGGGTTATCTGCGTATTGGCGCAATTCACCACCAAGTCGGACAACCGACTCAAGGGGGCGATGGATTGCCAGTAATTTTAATCCAAACATCCCGCCCCAAAGCCGTGACAATAATTACCGCTATTCAAGAAGCGGGTGGGCTTCAAGGCATTGGTTTTAATCCTGGCGCTGACCCTTTTGAAGGGGAACGTTACGATTTAGGAGTCTTAAAAACTGAAAACAGCGAAATGTTTTTGTTTGGCGAGTTTTTAGACCAAGATCCGGTTCACGTTGCGGCGCGAAAAAAATGGGACGAGCGGTGTAAAAATACTGGTGGTTATTGCGGTTTAATCATTGCTAGGGGATTAATGGGAGCTTCGCGGGGAAAGCCGCATTTAAAAGATATGATGGCGCTGTTTGAAGGAAAAAACCTCTTGCCTCAAGATTTAGGCATTGGGACGTTGCAACTAATGCCGCAATTTGAGTAATTTGGGGTAAATTAGACTTTGAGTAAAGTTTCGGGTAAATGATTGAGGACGCGCTCGAATGGTTTTGTGTCATTTAATCCCCGCGCTAGTATTAATGAACCCTGGATTTGTAAAATGGCATCTTCAGCCCTGTAAAGTGCTGTTTTTTCGTCTAAGCCAGCTTCGATTAAAACTTTAGCTAAAGTATCAATCCAAAGTTTTAATGCTTGCTGAATTTGGTTGTGAAATATATCATTAGATTCCCCCAGCACTAGCACAGCTAATATACAAGACTTTTGACCGCAACTATAAAGCTCGTTGACTTTTTTTGTCATTTCCTTAATTTTTGACAACCCTTGACGCTCTTTGTCGCCCAAGGGAGCGATAATATTTGCCGCCATCCAATCGTTGGTGTAATTGAGAACTACGGCAGCAATTTCTTCTTTTCCTTTGGGGAAATGATGGTAAAGACTAGCTTTGCCTAAACCTGTAGCTTCGGAAAGCCGCGTCAAAGTAGCACCTTCATAACCGTATCGTCGAAATACAGTTAATAGTTGAACGATCGTTTCGTTTTTAACCATTAGGTAAGCGTAATATTTACTTGCTATTGTACCGAACGCTTGTTAGAGTGGTTTGTACCGAACGATCGGTATAAAAAGTTTTGGAAAAAAGGCAATGCTGAAGCTGTACGACCTAAATTTATCAGGAAATTGCTATAAAGTTCGGCTGATGTTGTCTCTATTACGATTAGAGCATGAGCTTGTAGCTGTTAATTTGCAAGCAGGGGAACATAAGTCAAGCACGTTTTTAAAACTAAATCCATTTGGACAAGTACCAATTTTGATAGATGGAGACGTAATTATTCGCGATTCTCAAGCAATTTTGGTATATTTAGCGCGGCGCTACGGTGGTGAAGACTGGCTACCTGTAGAAGCAGAAGAAATGGCTAAAGTTGTGCAATGGTTATCGACAACAGCAAATGAAATTCAACAAGGGATTGCTGCTTCTAGATTGCATTTTATATTCAACGCCCCTATAGATTTAGAATTAGCTCAAAACAAAGCCTATAAAGTCCTACAAGTTATCAACGAAGCTTTGCAAGGGCAAAACTGGTTAGAATGCGCTCGCCCAACTATTGCGGATATTGCTTGTTTCCCTTACATAGCCCTAGCCGCCGATGGCAAAATTGTTTTGAAAGATTATCCTCATGTAATTGCTTGGATTAGCCGCATCAAGCAACTTCCCGGTTATATAAGTATGCCAGGTTTATAAATTACTCAAACAAACTTATTAGAGGATTAAGGAATGATTTACCATGCTGGAGAAATTGCAGTCCAAGCGCGTGTAGGTGTTCAAGCAGAAGCTGAAAGTTTAGCACAGGGAATGGGTGGGGCAATTATTAAACCAGCCATGCAAAATTTCTTAGCTAGTCAAAGATTAGCGATCGCCTGTACCATTGATGCTAATAATCGCGTTTGGGCTTCTTTGCTTACGGGTAAACTAGGATTTTTGCAAGCTGTAGCTGAACAAATAGTAAAAATTGATATTGACAGCGATGAGTTAAAAGAAAATTTACGCCTTAAAGATGAACTTGGTTTATTAGTCATCGATTTAGCCACCCGTAGACGGTTGCGGTTGAACGGTAAAGCTAAAGTACAGGATAAAAAGATTTATTTGCATACCCAGCAAGTATATTTCAATTGTCCTCAGTACATTCAAAAGCGAGAGATTAAAGCTACTACTAATCGAGGTAAGCCAAACATCCAAATTGGTGCAACGCTATCGCCTCAGCAGCAGCAATTTATCCAACAAGCCGATACATTTTTTATTGCTAGTTTTCACCCCCAAAGCGGCGCGGATGCGTCCCATCGTGGTGGCTATCCAGGCTTTGTGCGAGTTTTGCAAAAAGACGAGTTAGTTTTTCCCGATTATGCTGGCAATAATATGTTTAATACTTTGGGCAATTTGGTCGAAAATCCCCAAGCTGGACTATTATTTATAGATTTTGCAACGGGGGACACGCTTCAGCTTACAGGAAAAGCTGCGATCGCCTGGGATAGCCAAATAGCTCTAGAATTTGCTGGGGCTGAACGTTTGGTAGAATTTCAAATTGAGAAAGTAAAGTCTCTTTCTGCTACTACTCCCTGGCAATGGCAGTTTAAAGAATATTCTCCTTATTTACCCATGAAAACAAAACCGCTAACAGATTAAAATATGTATTGAATGCAATAAGGATTAAATACTAGATGCGGGTTGCGATCGTTGGGGCAGGGCTAGCAGGGCTGGCAAGTGCTGTAGAATTAGCAGATGCGGGCTGGAACGTAGAAATTTTTGAATCTCGTCCGTTTGTTGGCGGCAAAGTTGGCAGTTGGGTAGACACAGATGGCAATCATGTAGAGATGGGATTGCACGTCTTTTTTGGCAACTATTATCAACTATTTGACTTAATGAAAAAAGTGGGGGCGCTAGATAACTTGCGCTTAAAGCAACATACCCATACTTTTATTAACGAAGGCGGACGCATCGGCGAATTAGATTTTCGTTTCCTGACTGGTGCGCCCTTTAATGGTTTAAAGGCATTTTTTACTACTTCTCAACTATCTCTACTCGATAAAGCCCAAAATGCGATCGCACTCGGTACTAGCCCCATAGTTCGCGGTTTGGTAGACTTTGAAGGCGCAATGAAAACTATCCGCAATTTGGATAGCGTCAGCTTTGCTGATTGGTTTCGCCGCCAAGGAGGTAGTAACGGTAGTCTCAAGCGGATGTGGAATCCCATCGCTTACGCCCTCGGCTTTATCGATACCGAAAATATTTCTGCTCGTTGTATGCTAACAATTTTCTTGATGTTTGCAACTAAAAGCGAAGCTTCGGTATTGCGAATGCTAGAAGGTTCTCCCCACGAGTATTTGCTTAAACCAATTGTGGAATATTTGGAAGCTAGAGGGGTAAAAATCCATACTCGCCGCCGTGTTAGAGAAATTCAGTTTGCAGGGGAAGACGAACAAACAAAAGTTACGGGCTTAGTAATTGCTAAAGGCGAAACAGAAGAAACAGTTTTAGCGGATGCTTATCTATTTGCTGGCGATGTCCCAGGAATTCAGCGAGTTTTACCCCAACAATGGCGCAAATGGTCGGAGTTTGACAAAATTTACAAGTTAGATACCGTACCTGTTGCTACCGTACAGTTAAGATTTGATGGTTGGGTAACAGAGTTGCAAGATGCGACCGAACGAACTCAATTAGACCATGCTACAGGGATAGATAATTTACTTTATACGGCGGATGCTGACTTTTCTTGTTTTGCAGATTTAGCTTTAACTAGCCCCAGTGACTACTACATTCCTGGAAAAGGCTCGTTAATGCAACTGGTACTAACACCGGGAGATCCATTTATTAAACAAAGCAATGAAGAAATTGCCCAGCACGTTCTTAAGCAAGTCCACGCCTTATTTCCTTCATCGCGGGAATTAAATATGACTTGGTTTAGCGTTGTCAAACTCGCTCAGTCATTATACCGCGAAGCCCCTGGCATGGATGTGTATCGCCCAGCCCAAAAAACACCTATAAGTAATTTCTTTTTAGCAGGAAGTTACACGCAGCAAGACTATATCGATAGTATGGAAGGCGCAACCCTTTCTGGTCGTCAGGCAGCGAAAGTAATTTTGGCTAATGTAGTAGAAAATCCCCCGCAATTATCTACCGTAGCGTAGCTCAAAAAAATAATAGAGGAAAACTAGATGGCTGATTGGTTAGAGCATAGCGTACAGGTTGAAGTAGATGCTCCTATAGATTTAGTTTGGCAGCTATGGGCGGATTTGGAGCAGATGCCTTTATGGATGAAGTGGATTGATTCGGTAAAAGTTTTACCAGAAAATCCGCAGCTATCGCGCTGGAAGTTAAAAACAGGTAGTTTGGAATTTAGCTGGATGTCGCGCCTGACAAAAATTGTCCCTCACCAAATTATTGAGTGGGAATCGGTGGATGGGTTGCCCAATCGGGGCGCAATTCGCTTTTACGATCGCCCCAATAATAGTAGTATTGTCAAACTCTCTATTGCCTATGCGATTCCGGGAATTTTGGGCAAAATTATGGACAACCTATTTTTAGGTAAAGCCGTAGAATCGACGATTAAAGCCGATTTAGAACGTTTCCGCGATTACGCCGTGCAAGCAAAAGCTCAAAGAGTTGGGACGCATCCTTATTAAAGGCTAGTTTTTAAAAACTTTTATTTTGCTGTACGTTAGCATTGTTGCTGGTTTAGGCAATGATGTTATTTTTTAGTGGGTTTAAAACTAAAAATCACATTGTAGTAAAAAATACAACATAAAATTTTCTGCTGCAATGGGAGTAATTGAAGATAGTTTTTAATAACTCTGAATCTAGAAAATTCTCGGTCATATATTAACTATTTTTGTGGTTATTCATACCAACCATCCACTAGACAGATTTCTATGAAAAACTAAAATGACAAAATAGTTTTATTAAGATTTACAAAGCTATTTCATGTTTTGCGATCGTAGAAAATTGAAAAAGTGCTATGGGCGATGAGCGCATAGAGTTATTGGCAAATTTAGCAAGTAGCTTACCTCAAAAGTCTCCGGTGCTTCTCGTACCAACACCGCCCTTAGCTGAATGCGAAGTTTGCGTTATCGTCCCCGTTCGCAACGAAGCCCAAACCCTAAAAGCCACTCTTAGCGCCTTAACTTACCAAATCGACTTAAACGGAAATAAACTCAATTGGCGGCGTTGTGAAGTTATTTTATTAGCGAATAATTGCAGCGATAATTCCGCCGAAATTGCCCGTCATTTTGCCAGATGGCATCCTAAATTAGTTCTGCACGTAGTCGAAATAACTCTATCTCCGGCGGAGGCTTATATTGGCAAGGTGCGGCAAATTTTGATGGATGAAGCTTATCGTCGTTTGGTTTATTTAGGACGCAAGCAAGGAATAATTGCGTCAACCGATGGCGATTCACAAGTTAGACCGACTTGGGTTGCTGCAAACATCGCCGAAATTGCGGCGGGTGCGGATGCTGTAGGTGGGAGAATTTATACAACTAAAAGCGATCGCGCATCCTTAAATAACTACGCCAAAGCTTGCTATCTGCGCGAAGTTGGCTATCGTTTTTTAATTGCCGAATTAGAAGATTATATCGATCCCGACCCCTACGATCGCTTTCCTCGCCACTATCAACATTATGGTGCAAGCCTTGCCGTAACAGCCCAGATGTATCAACAAGCAGGACGCTTACCCGCAGTCCGAACCCCGGAAGATGTAGCTTTTTACCAAGCCTTATTGCGGGTAAACGCGCGTTTTTGTCACAGTCTCCTAGTAAAAGTTATTACTTCAGCAAGACAAACCGGACGCGCCACTTTAGGGTTAGCAAATCAATTAAATCAATGGACAACGATGGGTATTGACGGGCAACCGTTTTTAGTAGAACCTGTAAATGCGATCGCGCTTCGTTTGCAAGTGCGTCACCAATTGCGAATACTTTGGTCGGGAATTTTAGACGGTTATCAGCCAAATATAGCTCAAATAGCTCAAATGGCGGCAGATTTAGGGGTAAATGTTCAATAGTTAGCAAAAGAATTGACTCAACCCTATACTTTTAGTTTATTGTTTGAGAAAATCGAGCAACGCCAACAACAAGAAGGGATTTGGGCGCAAGTTGGCAAAAGGTAGAGATTAGACAAGCGATCGCCCAATTACGAATATATCTTGATGAATTAAGGAAAAAATGCGATCGCGTTTCTCAATATGACTCAATTAAGTTATCTAGTCCTTCTCCCCAAGATTTTCCTAATTTGCGGATTGAATTATTAATTCCTTCATAGCCGTGGGGAGCTACTAACATTTATAATTAATATTTAGGGCGTGTCATCGTGTCCGGTGTTTGCCATGACTGCAATTACTCTCAACCTTAAACCTTTTGTAGAACTGAGTGACGATCAGTTTTACCAACTATGTTTAAACCATCGGGAATTAAAATTTGAACGTACCGTCGATGGAGAGCTAGTAATTATGTCACCCGTAGGAGGTGAAGGAGGCAGCCGAGAAGCTGACTTAATAGCCGATTTAGTCTATTGGAACAGGCATTCACAACTTGGTAAAGTTTTTAGTTCTTCAACTTGCTTCAAACTCCCTAATGGTAGCGATCGCTCTCCCGATGCAGCTTGGATTGCTAAAGAAAACTGGGATCGACTTACAACTGAGCAACAGCAGAAGTTTCCGCCAATTTGTCCCGATTTTGTGATTGAATTGCGATCGCCAAGCGATGCCCTTGCAGCATTACAGCAAAAAATGCAGGAGTATCTTAGTAATGGTTTGCGTTTGGGGTGGTTAATTAATCCCCAAGATCGACAAATAGAAATATATCCAGCTAATCAACCTAAGCAGATTTTCAACTCTTTGCAACAGATTGATGGAGACGATGTTTTGCCAGGTTTTGTTCTTAATCTTTCGTCTTTTTGGGACTAATCTAGCAGCCAGTTAAATAATTCGCCGACAGTAAGCTCTAAATCTTTAGCAAAATCAGGTACTGGTAAACGTACCTCTAGGCGCTCGAAAACAGTTGTTGGTTTATCTGGTAAGTAAACAAACACCGATTGCTCTTTAGGAACTATTAGCCAACCCATCTGAGTTGAGTAATTTAGACAATGCAGAATATTTTTAGTAACTTTCGTTTGGCTTTGGTCGGGTGAAAGAATTTCTATCGTCCAATCTGGGGCTTTAGCAAAAATATTAGCAACTCTACCATTTTCTTGACGGGGGATTTGCTGCCAAGTAAATATAGAAATGTTTGGAACAAGCGATCGCTCTCCAAAAGTACAACGAATAAATAAACTTCCACTGGACGAGTAAAATTTGCCAACATTTCTGGTGTCAGCCGAAACCCCTGGGGATCGTCATCAATTAAATTAGTGATTTGCGAACGATAAGAGGCGATCGCTTTTTGTTTTAATTTCAGTACAAAACTAATATCTAATCGCCAGCTACTAAACCTCGTCTTATCCCAATTACCCCTTTGCTGTACATCCCAATCCCAGATTGGATACTCAACTTCACGCAAAGTCATCTTTAAGTTATTTATTGCCTTGCTAACCAATTGGAAACTAGCACGATGCTCGGGGTGAGGATCGCAGCGCAGAGGTAAAAATACAATCTCTGGGGCAATTTGCGCTAAATAACGTCAGTTCGGGATAAGAAAAGGAGGAGGCAAGTAAGCTGAAATGAAGTTAACGTATTCAGCGCCTCCATCTATGTCTAGTTTAGAAGCTTTATTTTGTGAGATTGATGATTTTTGCAC
>JAESGR010000279.1_pt1 | contig 59482 bp, 56 predicted proteins | sample 9269771 | NCBI WGS metagenome assembly JAESGR01 (sample SAMN15739572, study PRJNA653492) | algae metagenome | isolation source: Chroococcus sp. CMT-3BRIN-NPC107 and co-occurring heterotrophs from well... | place: USA: Clark Mountains Wilderness, California | collected 2010-04-18 | reverse complement strand
GCTCAATTACAACAGAAGTTAACCCAGGTGCTAGAAACAATTACACCAGAAACGATTGCTTCTCTCACTTCTTATGATTTCATTCTTGAAGCTTTGTTTGGCGCAGCTTTATAAAGAATTGGTATAAAGTGTTGTTCTGCGGTAGTGATGAATAGTGCTACCCCAGAGGATTTTTTGAATCTTCCTGGTAGTGAAGTACGGCAAAAGTTTGATGAAATTCGGACAGGTATATTTAGAGCTATAGACTTTTTAAAAACTGACTTAAGTATTTTCTCCCTAAAACCTTTACCTATGGAGAATATCTTAACTGTTTTAGTATCGTTCTTTGCTTCATCTCAAAAACAACCGCCTCCTATTCCTCAAGAGCAATATGAAGTTATTAAAAAGTGGTTTTGGCGTGCGTGTTTTTCTCAGAGATATGCAAGAGGAGGGGCTAAGAGTACTGATATAGATTTAGGAGAAGTGCAGAAACTTAAAACTGGTAGGCCTCATAAGCTAGGAGAATATGATGTATCTTTAGACACTGATTTGTTTCTTAAAAATGTCTTTCGGATGTCTTCAGTTGTAACTAAAACGTTTATTCTCCTTTTGGCACAAGGTAAGCCTTTAAACTTTATTCAGGGTACAAATATATCCTTACAGCAAGTTTTATCTCAAGGCAATCGAAAAGAGTTCATCATATATTTCCTAAAGCCTACTTAGAGAGCTTCGGGAACAAGTATAAAGATGAACAAATTAGTTGCCTAGCCAATTTTTCAGTACTTGCCAGAAGCGATAACAACAAAATTAAAGCTCAACCACCTAGCAAATATAGGGCAGAAATGCCCACTGATAATCAAATTATGGACAAAATACTAATAACACATTTTTGCCCAGATAATGTATTTACAGATGATTATGAATGTTTTTTGACCTCCAGGGCTGAATTACTATTAAAGAAAGCTAAAGAACTATCACAAATTAGCTAGTGTACTAACATTGATGTTATTTGCTGTGTCAATTGATGTATTTACCGAACCTATACCCTCAATAGTAAACATAATAAACTTTTATCCGTTGTTGGAATCGGCGTTGAAAAACTAATTAGGGCGTTCGTAAGCTAGGTTTCCTAGAATATAAGTAGCACAAATAGAGCGATCGCTTCCTACCACCATTAAGGTAAATACTTTTGCTGCTAATTGCTCTAAGGTTGTGGCTGTAGCTTCAGCGTTACGAAAAGCTAAAAGTTCTGTGGATCTTGGATCTATCACAATAAAATCTGCTTCTTTCCCGACTTCAAAGTTGCCGATTTTGTCTTCTAACGCTAATGCTCTTGCGCCGCCCAAAGTAGCTAAAAACAAAGCCTGAAAAGGAGATAGTTTTTGTTTTCGCAGTTGAGCAACTTTGTAAGCTTCACCCGCCGTTTGCAGCAACGAAAAACTCGTCCCCGCGCCTACATCTGTACCTAAACCCAATTTAACGGGATGCTCTCTAGACTTGGCTTTTTCTAGTTTAAATAATCCGCTACCCAAAAACAAGTTAGAAGTTGGACAAAAGGCGATCGCACTTTTTGCTTCAGACAATCGCGCAAATTCCGCATCGGTTAAATGAACGCCATGAGCGAATATAGAGCGGTTTCTCACTAATCCCGCGCGATCATATACATTTAAATAACCCTCATTTTCGGGGAAAAGCTGCCCAACTAAAGCAATTTCGTCTATATTCTCGGATAAATGAGTATGCAAATAAACATCGGGAAACTCATCTAATAGTCTACTTGCGACTCTTAATTGTTCAACGCTGGAAGTTACGGCAAAACGAGGAGTTACAGCGTAAAGTAAACGCCCGTTTTTGTGCCATTTTTCAATTAATTGCTTGCTTTGTTGGTAAGAAGTTTCGGGAGTATCGACGAGAAAATCTGGTGCGTTTCTATCCATCATTACTTTACCAGAAATTGCCCGTAAGTTGCGACGATGAGCTTCAGTAAAAAAAGCCTCCACAGATTCAGGATAAACCGCCGCAAATACTAAGGCTGTGGTTGTACCATTTTTGAGTAGTTCATCAAGGAAAATTGCCGCCACTTTTTGAGCATAGGCAAATTCTTGAAACTTTCTTTCGGTGGGAAAGATATACTTATGCAACCATTCCAGCAGTTGTTCGCCGTAAGATGCGAGTACTTCTGTTTGCGGGAAATGAATATGAGTGTCGATAAACCCTGGCATAATCAGCATTCCAGGATAGGAAACTATTTCAATTCCTACATATTTAGCCTGTAAACTCCCATAATCTCTTAGTTCTTTGACTAAACCATTTTCGATAACTAACAAACCATCTGCAATATAACGAACGCTCTCTAGTTCGCTTGTATAAAATGGATCTTCTATAAAGTCCAAAAAGGAGCAACGAAAAGCTTTTAGCTGGGCTGACATCTGTTTAAAATTAGTTGCAGGTGAAGGGCAAAAGGTTTAGCTATTGCCCTTCACTTTTTTAGTTTGATTTTACAAGCGCAACTTTACTTATAGAGTTCTGTTGACAAGCGCAAAGCCAAAACTCCAGGAATTAATGCAACAAGCAGCGCTGCATAGATTTGGATGTCAGATATAGAAGACATGGTTTAAACCCTCGCATATGAACGGATTTCTCTTTTATAAATCGTTCCTTACTTTCGGCTACATTGCCTAATTAGAGGAATATCTTGTAACAAGTTGAAACAAAAAATGAATTTTTACTTGGGTATAGACTTCGGAACATCCGGCGCAAGAGCAGTTGTGATTGATGAAGCAAGTATTATTAGGGCAGAAGTTGAGCAATTTTTTGAAATAGCGCCGCCGGAATCTTGGATTGATATGTGGAAAAAGGCGTTATTTAACCTCATTGCACGGCTACCTTACGAGTTACGCGCCGAGATTAAAGCGATCGCAATCAATGGCACTTCCTCCACTGTAATGCTCTGCGATCAGCTAGGAAACGTTATAGATAAACCTTTGTTGTACAACGATGGGCGCGGAGTTGAGGTATTGGAAAAATTGCAGGCGATCGCACCTGCTAACAATATTGTCCTCAGCGCCACTTCTAGCCTCGCTAAACTGCTGTGGATGAGCAAACAACCCTTTTTTAATCAAGGGCGATATTTACTTCATCAAGCTGATTATTTGGCTTATTTATTGCACGGCAAATTAGGAATTAGCGACTATCACAACGCTTTAAAGCTGGGTTATGACGTAGAAAAGTTAACCTATCCAGCTTGGTTAACGAATTTAGCTGTAATGCCGTTATTGCCTCAAGTTTTAGCGCCTGGTAAGCCCATAGGAGAAGTTACGCCAGCCATTAATCAAACTTTGGGTTTGCGGAACGATTGCCTAGTTTGTGCAGGTACAACCGATAGCATTGCGGCATTTTTGGCTAGTGGAGCTAAAAATCCGGGGGAAGCGGTGACTTCTTTAGGCTCTACGCTGGTACTTAAACTACTAAGCCGCACTCGCGTAGAAAATGCAGAGTTGGGAATTTATAGCCATCGTTTGGGGGATTTATGGCTAACGGGTGGCGCTTCTAATACAGGTGGTGCGGTGTTGAGGCATTTTTTCACGGATACAGAGTTAGTAAGCCTCAGCAGCCAAATAGAGGCAGATACAACCAGCCTTGATTATTATCCCTTGTTAAAAATGGGCGATCGCTTTCCGATTAACGATCCTCTCTTACCACCGCGTCTAGAACCGCGCCCAGATAGCGATGTAGAGTTTTTACATGGTTTGCTAGAAAGTATTGCTCGAATTGAATCGCGGGGTTACGAACTATTGCAGCAATTAGGCGCAGATAAATTAACTTGCGTTTATACGGCGGGTGGTGGGGCAAAAAATGCTGTTTGGACAAGGATACGCGGATTCTATCTCCAAGTTCCAATGCTCTCTCCTATTCACACCGCCGCCGCTTATGGTACGGCATTATTAGCAAAAAACAATTAGTGTTGAGCTAATTGTTGCCTTAATTGACGAATTGCTGTGCTTGTATTGCGATCGTAGGCAATTTGTCTATATTTAATAACTAACTGTTGAATATCGAGTTCCGGAAAATATCGACTGTGAGCAGAGCGCAAATATTCTGTTTCTTGTAGCTGATAAATACCTAACCTATCTTGTCGAAATAGCCAAACTTCAGGAACTCGATAAGGTAAATAATCATCTATCTGCGTGTAACTTGTGACATCAATTTCTAGCACTAAATCCGGGGGAGGATCGACACGCCAATCAATACGTTCTTTGCCCGATGCTGCTTCCCAGTTGTCAATATAAAAACAGTAGTCTGGCTCAATTCCACTTTCGGCGGGAAGTTCCATTGTTACAGGTGTAAAAGAATCGTATTCCAGTTTGTTGAAATCAAGTAAAACTTTGATAATATCGGCAATAAGACTAGCATCCCGTCCATGTTTGGGAAGTGGAGACATTAGTAAAACTTCTCCAGTACGATACTTGATACGAGGAATGGAATTATCGCCGCGTTGCTGACATAATCTTTGGTAGTTTTCCCAAGTTGCAGGCATTCGCAACAAGCTACCAGGTGGTAAGTGGATTTTTTCAGGTGAAACGATCGCAAACATGGCGTTTCTTTGGTTATACCACCCCAATCATTACCTATTTTACTAAAATTAAAACCAGATAAACTTTAAGTAGTCTGTACTTACTGTGAATAAAGCATGACTACCTTACTAATTCAAAGCGAAAGCACTTTGCTATCGGTAATTCTTCCCGGAAGCGAATCGATGACGACAGAACAGTTTTATGAATTCTGTCAGGAAAATCGAGATTTACGCATTGAGCGTACCGCTAATGGAGAAGTAATTGTTATGCCGCCAGCTTTTTCAGATACAGGTAATCGTAACCTTAAAATTAGTCAACAACTGTCAAATTGGGCAGATAAAGAGGGTACAGGCGAAACTTTTGACTCTAGCGCAGGCTTTACCTTACCCAATGGTGCAATCCGCTCTCCCGATACCTCGTGGATTAAACTAGAACGCTGGAATGCGCTAACAGAACAGCAAAAAGCCTCTTTTGCGCCAATTTGTCCTGATTTTGCCATTGAATTGCGTTCTAAAAGCGATACTCTAAAAAACTTACAAGCCAAAATGCAGGAATATATAGATAATGGTGCATCCTTAGGTTGGTTAATTGATCGCCAAAATCAAAAAGTTTATATTTATCGTCCTAATCGGGAAGCAGAAATGTTAGATAATCCTAAATCCGTGAGCGGAGATCCAGAATTACCGGGGTTTGTGCTACAAATGGCGAAAATCTGGTAACTAATTTACTTTTTCTAATTGAGCAATTCTCGGATCGATGATTTTCTTTTGATTTAAGCTCGGAAATGCGATCGCTAATGATATCTTGCTCCCAGAACCTAAAATATGCGTAATCTCCCCAATGCCAAAACTTTTGTGTAAAATGCGATCGCCTACTTGCCAAATTTGATTTTTAGAGCTTGTAGTACGCGCACTTAAAGGCTGTTTTGTCGCTACCCGCGTTTCTTTTTTTGCTGTTATTAATTCCTCTGGTAACTCAGCCAAAAACTGCGATGGAACTGCGCTTTCCCGATTACCATACAAACGACGTTCGCGGGCGTGAGAAATATATAATCTTTCTTCAGCGCGAGTTATGCCAACGTAACACAATCGTCGTTCTTCTTCCAAAGATGCCGGATCGTTTAGCGAACGGAAATTAGGAAATAAACCTTGTTCTAATCCGACTAAAAATACTACTGGAAACTCTAGACCTTTAGAAGCGTGTAATGTTAGTAAAGAGACAGCAGTCTGTCCTTCTTTTAAGTTATCTAAGTCAGAAGTTAAAGCTGTACTTGCTAGAAAAGAGCCAAGATTTGGTTCTTCGGTTTCTTCTTCAAATTGACGTACCGCGTTATAAAGTTCTTGGACGTTTTGGAGACGATCTAAACTTTCATCTGTCCCTTGATTTTGTAAGTCTTTGACATAACCTGATTCTTCTAAAACCCCTTGCACAATCTCTGAGGGTGACGCTGTATCTACTTGGGCTTGCCAAGTGCTAATTATCCGCGCAAAATTATTTACGCCTTTTGCCGAACGCCCAGCTAAAGTATTTACAGAAGTTTCATCGCTTAATATTTCCCATAGTGGTAAACCTAGTTCTTGGGAAGCTTTAACGAGATTGTCTATAGTAGCTTTGCCAATTCCGCGCCGGGGAGTGTTGATTACTCGCAATAAACTTACCGTATCGGCAGGATTTGCGATCGCTCTCAAGTAGCCTAGTATATCTTTAATTTCTTTGCGATCGTAAAACTTCAAACCGCCCACAATTGTATAAGGAATCCCCCGCCGGACTAGCAATTCTTCAAAAGGACGCGATTGGGCGTTAGTTCGATACAAAACAGCAAAACTACCCCAGTGCATTTCTGAGTGTTTACTTTCTAAAGTCCTAATTTGATTGACTACAAAATCAGCTTCAACTGTTTCATCTTCTGCTCTATAAATATAGATTTCTTCTCCAGCACCCCTAGTAGGCTTGAGAACTTTATCAATGCGTTGGGTATTATTTGAAATGAGTTCGTTAGCCGCTTCTAAAATATTATCTCTAGAGCGATAATTTTCTTCTAACTTGACCATTGTACGCGTATCGTCATCGGGCAAACCATCGCCAAAATTGTTCTGAAACTCTAGCAAAATTGTAAAATCTGCCATGCGGAAACTGTATATAGATTGATCGGCATCGCCTACTACAAAAACTGAGCGGTTTTGCCAATTCCATTTACTTTTATCTGTTTCTCCATTCGTTACGAGTAGCCGAATTAGATCGTATTGAATCCTATTTGTATCTTGATATTCATCAACTAAAATATGTCTAAACTTTCTGTGCCAGTAACTTAATACCTGCTCGTTTTGCTCAAATAACTTAACTGGAATTAAGATCAAATCGTCAAAATCTAAAGCATTATTTTCTGCTAATTGATCTTGGTAATGACTATAAACTTCAGCAATCACCCGCCCGCGATAATTTGGCTGATCTTGTTCAAAATCTTGCGGTGTAATTCCTTGGTTTTTGGCGTTACTAATCGCATAGCGAACTGAACGAGGTTCAAACTTTTTGTCATCCAAGTTTAGCTTTGTAGTGACAATTTTTTTAACTAATCCTTGCGCGTCGGCTTCATCAAAAATAGAAAAATTCCGGTTCCACTTACGCCCTTTTTCATCTTGGTATTTCTCAATGTCGTAGCGCAAGATGCGAGACAAAAGGCTGTGAAACGTCCCCACCCAAAGGTTTTTGATATATTCTTTGTAAACGTGCGATCGCAATTGAACTTGTTGACTTGGTGGCAATTGCTCTAAAGGCTTACCATAGTTGGTAATAGCCAATTGTTCGGCAAATAACTTTTGAATTCGATCTTTCATCTCCCGTGCGGCTTTGTTGGTAAAAGTAACCGCTAAGATATTTTCGGGATCTACTCGATGCTTCAAAATTAAATTAGAAATTCGATAAGTAAGCGCTCTAGTTTTGCCCGAACCCGCACCTGCAACTACCAATAAAGCACCGCAATAATGCTCTACTGATTGGCGTTGGCTGGGGTTAAGATGGCTGAAAAAATCTGTAGTTGTCATAATTATTATCTATAAAATGATTTAGTTTACAGGCTAAATAGCCTGTAATGATTTAGTTAAGCTGGGTGAAAGTAAAAAGCTGCGCCCAAAACTATATAAGTTGCCAGTAATAATGTTCCTTCTAGCCAATTAGATCGTCCATCTAAACTTATTAAGTTAGCAACCGTAACTGCAACTGCAACTGCAACTACTTCAAAGGGATTGAAATTTAGATCCATTGGTTGACCGATTACAACTCCAACTAAAACTAGAATAGGTGCAACCAAAAGCGCTACTAGCAAGCTAGATCCCATTGCTACTGAGACAGATAAATCCATATTATTTTTCATAGCAACGCCTACAGCCGTCACGTACTCAGCAGCACCGCCAACTAAAGGTAAAAGAATTACACCTGTAAATAATGGAGTCAAACCCAGTCCTTTTGTAGCTTCTTCCACCACACCTACAAAGATTTCTGATTCAAAAGCAACCGCCAAAGTAGCAACAACTAATACGCCAATCCAGAGTGTCAAGTTAGGTTTATGAGCGGGAGTCGCTACCGCGCCAGCTTGCGGTTCTGCTTCTAATTCTACCAATCCCACTTCATAAAGGTAGCTATGAGTTTTTAAGGAAAATAGCAGCGTTAAGGCATAAACGACAATTAATACTACCGCGACGGTAATGGAGAGATTGCGAATTGCCTCATTTTCAACTCCATTGGATGTATAAATTACCGTTGTCGGCAGAATAATCGCGGTAACAGCCAGCGTCATCGAAGAACCATTTACCCGCGCGACAATTGGCTGAAATTCTTGCTCTTTATAACGCAAGCCCCCCAGCAGCATAGACAGCCCCATTACCAACAACAGGTTGCTGATAATAGTTCCGGTAATACTTGCTTTAACGATGTCAACTAAGCCTGCTTTTAGGGCAACTAGAGCAATAATTAGCTCCGTCGCATTGCCAAATACGGCATTTAACAGCGCCCCAATAGATGAACCCGCCACAACGGCGACTTCTTCAGTTGCCGTACTCAACCATATCGCCAAAGGCACGATCGCAATTCCCGAAGTGATAAATACTGTCAGCGTACCCCAGTGCAAATACTCGGCAGCAATCGAAATTGGTACAAAGACGAGTAAACCGATAGAAAGAATTTTTTTGATGCCCATGAGCTTGTTTTGGCTCTAAACAGCGTACTTATCTATTTAACCCCGTGCGATCGCTTATTTCACACTACAACTTCTCTTTATCGGCGCTGCTTCCTATCATGTACTTACTTCCTTGACGCTTTCAGACAAAATATAGGTTTTTCTCATCTGTGCAATCCCCGATTATTGCTATCTATTCCTACTCCAAGCTGCTTCAAAATGCGAACCATTTTAAACATAAGCTGCAATCCAAAATCCTGTCGCTCCCGATTAGCAAGTGCCACAAGCGTCACTCTACTTTCGACTAGGCTAGAAAAGTGGAAGGCAGCAACAGAGTATCCAGAACCTTCGCCCACGTGTCCCCCTACTGTTCCATAGGGCGAGTCTAAACCCAAAAAAAGTCCCATCCCGTACCCCAAAAGACTCAATAAAGAATGCTTTCCTAAGATATGGACAGGACACAACATTTGCTCAACCATGAGGGGATTTAGAAGTTTTCCTGTAAATAGCGCATCCATCATTTTGGCAAGTTCTGGTGCAGTTGAGACAATAACACTATGCGCCACCCAACCCGGATGGTAAAAGCGAGCCACATCTTGAAGTTGATTTTCATTGAAAAAGTCGCTATATCCTGGTGTGAGTTCATTAACATCATCAAGAGTGCTAGGAACAAAAGTTTTCTGCAAAGAAAGAGGTTTAAAAATAACTTCTTGCAAAAGTTGCTGTATGGATAGACCTGTTACTGTTTCAAGCACACACCTCAGTAGCAAGTAACCAATGTTTGAATACGCCCACCCTTCACCAGGCATAAATTTTAGGCCTTCGGCTTTGGCGAAGTCAAGAAACGTTGCCACTGACCAAGGAGAATTGGGAGTTGCTTTCACCGCATCTCTGTAGATAGCCGTTTCGCTGTAGTCTGCAAGTCCACTGGTATGACTCAAAAGTTGTCGCAGTGTCATTGAGGTATCGAGAGAGAAATCAGGCAGGTAGGATTGCACAGAAGCATCAAGTTTAAGTTGTCCCTGGTCAACTAAACTCAGCAAAGCATAAGCTAGAAGGCTTTTGGTAATGCTGTAGATATAAAACTTAGCATCTTTTGGCAGCGATACTTCACGTTTGAGATCCTGGTATCCCACACTTGTTTCTAGAAAAGGTTGACCGTTGATATATACAGTGATCGCAGCACCAGGGGTTTCGGACTCATAAAGACTCTGCTCGACAATTAACTTAAGTTGCTCGTGCAAATTTTGATTCACAGTGAAGTGCCATTCAATTTGGAGCAGTTCAAGTCCCTATGTTAAAAGGTTCTTCCTAAAATTGCTTTCAACCACGCAGCACCAAACGACTGGTTTAAATATTAACAGTACTTTACTTTTAGAGATTTTGTGTAGGTCTGGAATATGCTTTAGTTCTTAGCATTCTTCAGAAGTTAATTTAGTTTTTCTTTAAGCAGGGTTCGCAGAAACGCTTTACCTAGTCAGGTTTTAATAGAGGTACAAATTTTCTAGCTCGTAATTTAACCAAATATATTTTTTAGCCAGACTACTGCCCGAATTCCGAGCAAAAACCACAAACAAATTACAATAATTGCAGCTACCCAATTTGTCGGCTTCCCCTCAGCCATAGCTGTAGCAGCTTTTTCTCTACATTCAGCCAATACTTGAGGCGGAACATTTTTATTACTAAAGCAATCCCTAAAGGAACCAAAATTAGATCGTCAAGATAACCAACGATCGGAATTACATCAGGAATTAAATCGATAGGACTAAAAGCATAGGCAACCACCGCCGCCGCCAGCAACCGCGCATACCAGGGAACGCGCGGATCTTTGCAAGCAATATAAATAGCATAGGTTTCTTGCTTGAGGAGCTTTAACTGTTGTTTCCATCTCTGCATCATAAGTAAAATACCCCCTTGCGGGGGTGAAATAGAGCGATTGCGATCTACGCAGCGCAAATGTGCGATCGCACATTTGCGACAATTTAAGCGCGATTATCCCACTCTTGGGCTGCATCAGTAACGGCTTGAGCTACGCTTTTTTCCCCTAGCATGGCTGCTTGCAGGTTTTCATAAATTGCCTTTTGCAAAACATTGATATTCTTCATCGCCGGAACTAATACTTCTGCTTTTGGCAATTCTCCAGCGCTAATTACCCGCGCCTTCTCCAAAGCATCCGCATTTGCAGCAACGGTTTTAAAGTAACTATCGTTAAGGGCGGCGGTTGTCGAAGGTAAAACATTAGCAGCTTTAGCAAAACTTAGCTGATTTTGATTATTGGTGACAAACAAGGCAAATTTAAGCGCATTATCTGGTTGTTCGGTATCGCGGGGAATCACTAAATTCATTACCGCCACGTTCTTTTTACCCGTTTCTCCGGTAATTTGCGGGGCTGTAGCAGATACTTTAGCAATTTGTGGGGCATTAGTTGCGATCGCTGTTAAAAATTCTCCTCCCGACGCTAACATCGCTGCCTCCCCAGATTGATACATCTCTATTCCATGTCTATGACCTTGGGTCAATACTTCTTTTGGTAGTAAACCATCTTTGTACAGATTTACCCAATAAGCAAAAGCAGCTTTCCCTTTAGGATTATTAAAAGCGGCTTTTCCTTGATCATCTACCAAAGTTACACCCATTTGCACTAAAGACTCCAATACTTCGGCGGAATCTTCGGCAACAAAAGTCGTAAACATGGCATATTTACCAGTTTTATCTTTAAGTTGTTTAGCTGCTTGTGCAAGTTCAGTGTAATTTGTCGGCGGACTACTCACCCCGGCTTGCTTCAACAAGTCAGTATTATAAATAGTTAGGCGTGTAGTTAAGTACCAAGGAATACCGAAGCTTTTACCCTCCAAGGTACTAGCTTGCCAAATATTCGGTAAATAAGTCGATAACACCTCTTTTGGTACTTTTGTATCCAAGTCTAGCCACGCATTGCGAGTTGCTAATTGCGAAGCAAAATCTGGGTTAAGATTCACCACATCCGGTGCAGTTTTGGCAGCTATTGCCGTTAAAATTTTGCTTTCCATTGCTGACCAAGGAACATCGACCCAGTTAATTTTGATACTAGGGTTTTCAGTTTCAAACGTACTAATCAAGTTTTGGAAATAACCTGTAAACTCTGGCTGTAACTGCATTGTCCAAAACTCAAGGGGCGGATTATTACTACTAGACTGCCGGACTTGTGTATTTATATTACCTGTATTACAGCTAACAACCCAGCTTAACATTAAGCCTATCAGGGCAAAAATTCCCAGCTTTTTCCAGGACTTGATTTTATTTTTTAACCTTTGTATTGTTGACATTTGTTATAACTTATGAATTGATTGAGGCAGTTAGACATTGGTGGGCTACATTTTCGTAGCAGGCATTAATATAAATATCTCATCTAGTTTAGTTATCAACCTTTAGACAATTGACAAAACTGTGGTTAATCGTTTTAAAAATTTATTGACAAAACGTAAAGTAGGCGTTGGTATTGAGCTTTCTCCTGAGAAAATCAATGTAGCGCAGTTAAGCAAGCAACGCCAAGGGTTCAAACTAGGTGCGTTGTCATCTTTTCCGGTTCCTGAAGGAATTTTTCAAGACGGACAAATTGTTAATTCTCCAGCACTAGCAGAATTAATCGTTTCAGCCCTAGCAGAAAGCAAAATCAAAGCCCAGCGTGTCGCAACGGCTGTACCAGGGAGAGAATCTTTAGTTAGACTCATTCCCTTACCTGCCGAACTTGACGATCGCGAACTTAGAGAAATGGTGCTAAATCACGAAGCAGGTTTGTACTTACCCTACCCCAGAGAAGAAGCCGACGTTGATTATCAGAAATTGGGATACTTTGTCGATGAAGACGGTATCGAAAAAGTCCAAGTGCTGCTAGTTGCCACGCGCAAAGAAATTACCGATACTTACGTGGATACTTTTGCTCAAGCAGGCTTAGAAGTAGACATTTTGGAAATTAATAGCTTTTCTTTGATTCGGACAATTCGCGAACAACTAAGGCAGTTTGCTCCTCAAGAAGCAGCCGTTTTAGTAGATATTGAATTTGACAATACAGAAATTGCGATTATTGTTGATGGAGTGCCGCAATTTTCTCGTACCGTACCCATCGGAACTTACCAGTTACAAGCGGCATTATTGCGAGCTACCAAATTACCCGCAACTAGAGACACGCGGATGCTACAGACAATTTCTATTCCTCATACCAAAAGCGATGAAGTTGAAGACTCTATTACATCTACCAATCCAGGGATGGCATCTTTGCTGAGAGTTTTAGGAGAGCTAACAGACGAATTACGCCGCTCTCTTGATTTCTACTTAAATCAAAATGGCAACTTGGAGATCGTGCAAATTTTATTGGCGGGGCCTGGAGGCGGAATTAACAACCTAGAGGAGTTTGTTCGCCAAAAGTTAAACCTACCCACAGCGCAAATAGATCCGGTGTCTGCTTTGTCGTTAGAAGTAAACGAAGACCAATTTAGCAAAGCTCAAAGACCAGGGTTAGGAATTGTACTTGGCTTAGGACTTAGAGAGGCGTGGGGCGATGTATAGTCTTGATGTCAATTTTATTAAAAGTCGCAAACCTGTAAAGACAGATACTGTTGCCAGAACTTTTAATACTTCCCAACTATCGGCGGGAGACATGACCCCTATTTACATAGGGTTAGGTGTAGGGTTAGCATCTTTAGCTTTGGTATCCGCCGGGTGGGTAATCTTGTCAGCCCAAAATTCCCGATTGACAACCGAAGTAGCTCAGTTAGACCAAACCCTGACAGCGCTGGGTATTCAAGAGCAAGAGATTGAAAAAGTAAAAGCGAACCTAGAGCAGATTAAGGGACAAAATAGAGCTTTAGCTACGGTATTTAATCAGATTAGACCTTGGTCAGCCATTTTGCAGGATATTCGCGATCGCATTCCTGCTAATGCTGTGCAAATTCAAAACATCAAGCAAATCACCCCCGTAGCGGTTGCCCCTGCCGCCTCTCCAACTCCTGCCGCCTCTCCAACTCCTGCCGCCACCCCAACCACGCCTCCGGTGGCTCCGATTCCAGTTGGTGGCATAGAAATTTCTGGGATTGCTCGCTCTTTTAACGATGTAAACGATTTGCTCTTGACTCTCAAGCAATCTTCTTTCTTGCAACCTACAGAAACTAGAATAATTACCGCCACATTAGTGGATAACCCCGTTCAATCTAGCGCTACCGGAGTTAAACTTCCCCAGGTAGTAAACTACACTATTCAATCAAATTTCAGCGATGCTGGTGCTACTCAGCTATTACGAGAGTTAGAGCGTAAAGGTTCCTTAGGTTTGGTAACAAGAATTCGCACACTGCAACAAAGAGGACTCATTCAACAATGACGTTTAGTGATGATTTTATTACGGTCGGCGAAGGGCAAGAATTGCCAGGGGCAGCTAACTACCCCATTTTGTTTGGCATCCAACTTACACCAAAAATTATCGGTATTTTGATTGCAGTAGCTCTCGGAGCCTTGGCTGCATACATTGCCAGTAGCTATGTAATGCCAGTATGGCAAAGGTATGGAGAACTAAGCGCAGAGCGCGATTTAAAACAGTCGCAAATTGCTCAAAAGCAAGCAAACCTCAAGCAAGGGGAAAAATTAAAAACTGATTTAGTTCAAGCCCAACAACAGCAAACAGAAATTTTATCTCTATTTGCCAATGAAAAAACCTTAGATACTCTACTGCTAGACATTAACCGCCTAGTAGAATCGGGTAACGTCAGCAATAGGGGAGTAGTTTCTAAGCTACAAAAATTTGAGCCAGCAAACCAAACAGCAGAAATAATCAACGATGGTTCTTTTGGCTCAGAAGTAAACGGCAAATTAAAACGCCGGATAATTAGTATTGCTCTTGCCGGAAATTACGAACAAACACAGTCGATATTACGCAATATGGAGCGCTTGCAACCATTATTAATTGTGAATGATTACGCCTCAGTTTTGCAGCAAGATCCCGTCGATCCTGCTACGGGACGCTTGCCTCCATCATCAATTAATACAACGTTCAAGGTGCAAGCTCTAATTCCAGCTAGTCCAGAAGAATCTGCTGCCGCCGTTGCTGCTGCCGCCGCTACTCCAAAATAGCTAATAAGCGATCGCACTTTGTGCAAGCAATCTAACGTAAACAGAACTATTTGCAATTGAATTTAAGTAATAGTTCTGTTTAATATTTCTTTGGACAAAATGATATTTTACATTGCTAAAGTAAGTAGGTCAAAAACTTACGTATATCTACTTAACAAAAATACCTTTTTAGATAAACATAGAGTGAAGTTATCCGTAAATTCTCGCTTGTGTATTTCCTGTGAATAAAGATAAGTTCTTGATAAAGTTTAATAGGTGAAAATTATAAAAACATTCTGAAAAAAGGTAGCATAGTAATTTTTGAATAGCCGCCAGTGAAATTAGTATTTAATGATAAATTGAGGAATTAAATCTAAATAAATAACTAAATTTGGCATTTTTAGTTCAATTTTCAAGTAAGAAATATCTATATTTAATAAATTAGTGAAGAGTGAAAACGTGAAAAATCCTTGGGTTAATAGCAGTGTAATAGTTGCGAGTGCAACAGTTGTGTTGATGGCTGCCCATCCGGGGTTTGCCCAAATCGCCAAAGTAACAAACGTTCAACTAAATCAGACAAATAGTGGCTTGAATTTAGTTGTAGAAACTTCTACAGGCAAGCGTCCACAAGTGTTTACCAGTAAGCGAGGAAATAGTTTTGTTGCAGACATTGTAAATACGCAATTACAGCTAGCTCAAGGAGATACTTTTCGGCAAATAAACCCTGCCCCAGGAGTCGCTTCAGTAATAATTAATCAGCTAGACACCAATAGTATTCGGATTGTGGTTACAGGTAGCAATAGCGCTCCCAACGGTCAAATTAGCGATCGCACAGATAAAGGATTTACACTAAATTTGGTTCCAGGAGCAACTAGCAACCCTACTCCAGGAGCCAGCCCCACCCGAAACACCATAGCGCAAACCCCAAAACAGGGCGAAGTAATGGTTCCAAACCCCAACATTACCATTGATGGAGCGCCTGTCCCAGGGGGAGTTGCACCAGTATTACCTAGAGCCGTTGCCCCACCAGTAGGCGATATTGCCATATCTAATACTGATTCTTCGGCGGCACAGATTGATTTAGGTACTACGGAGCGCGTTCCGCGTTTGGTATTAAGAGAAGCACCAGTTCGAGAAGTTCTGGCATTACTCGCCCGTGCCGCCGGACTAAACCTGGCTTTTAGCGCTGCCGCCGCCACCGGACAACCAAACCAACCTGCCGATGCTGCCGCCGCCGGGGAAGGGCCGAGAATTTCTTTAGATATCGAAAATGAATCGGTACAAGACGTTTTTAACTACGTTTTGCGCTTAAGTGGATTGCAAGCAAATCGTGACGGGCGGACGATTTTTGTAGGCACAAGACTACCCAACCAAGCCCGCGACTTAGTAGTACGTAGCTTTAGGCTCAATCAGGTTACAGTAGGCGTAGCCTTGAATTTTTTAGTAGGCATGGGCGCAGAAAGTGCTGTAAGTAGAGAAAGGACAATTACCAGCGTTAATGCCGTACCCGTAGGTGGTTCTGCAACTCCCGCCACTCAAACCCAAACCAGTACAGAAACCAGAATTGAACTGCAACGCATAGAATTTCAAGACTCCACACCACTACTAAGAGGGTTGCAGGCTCTAGGAGACGAGCGGACTAATTCTGTCACCTTAATTGGTACGCCCAAGCAAATTGATGTGGCAACCTCTCAATTAGTGCAACTAGATTCTCGCCGTCGTCAAGTAGCAATGAATGTCAAAATTGTAGACGTGAATCTTTTGGCGACAGAAGACTTTAATAATAGCTTTTCCTTTGGTATTGGTGATAACTTCTTTTCCAATGCTGGAGGTTCGGCAAGTGTAAATATTGGAGGATTTAGACCGCCCAATTCTGCAGAAGTGCAAAATAGTTTGACAAGTCCAGCGACAATTATTAACCCAATTACAGGCGCACCCTTTTTAGATCCAAATAGCAGTGTGGGAATTTTGGGAACCACCCCAGGGACAGTACTTATCGACCCAAACGGTAATATTAATACAATTCAAGATCGTAGCACTGGGCAATTTTTGACACCTATTGCTCCTATAGGCGCAGACGGCAGCCCTCTAACACCAGGTTTTTCAGCCATAACGCCCGCAACCGATAATATTATCACGCAGACGCTGGTAGACGGTAATATCGTTACAACTGCGACCCGAGGTACAGTAGGCACTGCTACCGCATCCTTACCAACTTTGTTTCAGTTTCCGAAAAAATTTCTTTCCTCGTTGCAAGCTCAAGTTGTCAATGGCAATGCTAAAATTTTAACCGACCCAACTTTAATTGTTCAAGAAGGTCAAACAGCAAACGTCAATTTAACTCAGGAAGTAGTAGGAAATATTACGAGAACTATTACGGATAATGCTGGGGGTTCAAGAGAGACATTAACCGTTGACAAAGAAAATGTTGGTTTGACTTTAAATGTGCGAATCGAGCGGATTGACGATAATGGATTTGTTTCTTTGTCGGTCGCGCCTGTTGTCCGCGCTCCCCAAGCACCAGCACAAACACCAAACGGACAAATATTTTTAGTTTCAGAGCGGAGTCTTAATTCTGGATTGATTCGTCTGCGGGATAACCAAACTTTGATTTTGTCAGGAATTATTCAAGATAGCGATCGCACCACCGTCTCTAAAGTACCAATTTTGGGTGATATCCCTATATTAGGGGCATTATTTAGAAGCACCAATAGACAAAATCAACGCCAAGAAGTAATTGTATTGCTCACTCCTCAAATTCTCGATGATAGCGAGCGCAGTACAGCTAGTTTTGGTAGTTATAATCCCGGTGCGGATGCTCGTCAGTTGCTAGAGCGTAATCGATCCGGTCAGTCGCCTGCTAGTAAAAATTTGAAAGGGCAAAACGTTAAATTCAAAAACTAATAGCAGTCTAAAAAAGAGCAGGAGAATTGCTTTCTCTGCTCTTTTATTTGCATCCCAAACTCTCTCTAGTTGCGATTTCCGTAAGGGGATTTGTCCCTGTGGCGCGATCGCACAACAAGTTTACCTGATACCTATCGATTAACGCATCGGTAAAGTCTGCACCCGTAATATCAGCATCAAAAAACCGAGAACGAGTTAGAGTTGCGCCTGTAAAATTAGCATTCTTTAAGTTGGCGTTATCTAGCGTTACCCGATCTACCAAAGCACCGGAAAGGTTTGCCCCTTCTAAGTTTGCTCCAAGTAAAACTCCTTTAGTCATAATTGCATTAGTCAAGTCTGCACCCTGAAAATTTGCCCCCCGCATCTCTGCGGCGACAAATACCCCACCAGCTAAATTGATATGAGAAAAATCGCGATTTTGTAAATTGGTATTGTTGTAGTTAATTGTATTATCTTGGGCTAAAGCTGGTTTTGCCCCTATTAGTACCCATAACCAAGCAAGACTTAAAATTAAAATTAGACTAAGTGAACGTAATAAAGCTTTTTTTAAAGCAAGGAATTTAAAAGCATCCCTAGAAAATATAAGTTTGGTTAATAACATAACTAATCTTGCCAATCTTTACCTAAACGCAGGGTTAAATAAGAATCAAGATCCCCGGTAGCTGCTACTTCAACTTTACCTAAGCCTAAAACTTTTTGCAGCCCTGTAGCCGCAGTCAAGTCGCCTCGCTGGGCGACAATTTCTGTTTGCGCTAATGGATCTGACCAATCAGAACTTACATAAACATTTTCAAAACCTTGAGCTTTGAGCTTATCTACAACGCTACTGCTTAAACTAGGTTGACCGGAAGCATTTTGAACGGCAATTTTTAAACTAGCAAGCGATCGCTCTTTGGGGGTACTAAATACTTTTGCTCCAAAATACTCGCTCATAACTCGATCTTGCCCGCCAGGATCGAGCCAATAACTACTAGGATCTAGACTAAGCGTACTAAGATTTCCTGGTAACAGCACCATTTGCAGATTTTGAGCATCTACTTTCGCGCCAAAATTGGCTAAAGCCAGCATTTCCTCTGGGCTAAGATTAGTATCGACATAATTTTGGACAATGCTAACAATTTGCGGCAATCGAGCAATAATTGCTGGATTTGTCAGCCGATTTTTGAGAGCTTTAATTAGTAATTGCTGCCTTTGGATGCGTCCCAAGTCGCCATTTTTGTTTTCTTGGAATCGAGCAAATTGTTGAGCCTCATCGCCATTTAAAGTCTGCCATCCGCTTTCAAGAGCGATCGCTAACTTTTGACTATTATCTCGATAAAACATTGGTTGCGGAACAAATAATTCTATTCCACCCAACGCATTGACTAATTCTCGCAATCCATCTGGGCGGAGGCGCAGGTAGCGGTCAATGGGTACGTTATTTAAACTTTTACTTACTACCCGCGTGGCTGTAGCTGCACCACTAGCATTTGCCAAAGATATTTTTTCTAAGCCAATTTCTGGCAAGACTACCATGCTTGAGCGGGGAATCGATAAGACTTTAATTAGTTGAGAGTTTGGGTTGACCCGCAATAATAAAATAGTATCGCTGCTGGCAGTCATATCTAAAAACGATCCATCGCCTTTGCGAGCCACAGGATCGATGCCCAAAACTAAAATATTTACTGGTTGGGCTACTTGATAAGAGGAGTTGGCAAAGGGTACTTTATTGCCTGATTTTTTTAATAACTCTGCCAATTGTTGTTCTTGACTTAAGGGCGGGCGATCGCTCCATAAAGGAGTTAGTAAAGCAACATTACCTCCTAGCAACACAAAAAAGGTAATTAAACACGTCCAAGATAGCAACGGATTTTTGCGCCAAGTTACTAACAAACGATAGCGCCACGTTTCCATAATGCGTTTAACTACTTGACGATCGAGGTGACGCGATGAATTATTTGTTCTTTGGACTCCCTTAACCACAACTATTCTCCCTAAATTCAATCGCACTACAGGTATAGTAATGCAAGCTGTTAATATTGCCACTGGTAAAGTAAACTATCCTTGCAAATTGTGGCGGTAAATTAATTATGACTAGCTCTTTGATACCTGTAATTTTAGCTGGCGGTAAAGGCGAACGTTTTTGGCCTCTCAGCCGCAAGCATCGTCCCAAGCAATTTTTAAGTTTGGATGGTAGTGGTAAAAGCTTGCTTCAAGCCACCGCCGAGCGCTTGTTACCCCTTGCTGGTGGTTGGGATAAGTTGCTGGTCGTAACTTCTATTGCCTTAGCTGAGGGGGTGATAGACCAACTCCCACAGTTACCTAGAGAAAACATCCTCGCCGAACCTGAAGGCAAAGATACCGCACCCGCCGTTACTTGGACTACTTTAGAAATTGCTCGTCGCTACGGTGAAGATTCAGTGGTTGGCTTTTTTCCTGCCGATCCTTGGATTGAAGATCCGGTTAGTTTTCAACAAACTCTACGAGCGGCGGTAGAGTTAGCAGCGACAGAAAATGCGATCGCAACTTTAGGGGTAAAGCCAAGTTACGCTTCTACAGGCTACGGTTACATCGAACAAGGAGAACAAACCGGGACTTTTGGCGGTTTACCAGTCTATCGCGTCAATCGTTTTACTGAAAAACCCGATCGCCAAACTGCCGAATCATTTATTGCTACCGGGCGCTATAGCTGGAATAGCGGGATGTTTATTTTTAGGGCTGGAGTCGTGCTGCAAGAACTCTATACCCACGCTCCTGAAATTATCCAACCCTTAGCAGCCCAAGGAGTGGCAGCTTACGCCAGCTTACCCAAGATTAGTATTGACTACGCCTTGATGGAAAAAACCAATCTAGCTTATGTATTACCTGTAGACTTTGCTTGGGACGATTTGGGCGATTGGAATGCCATTGAGCGGTTGTTAAAAACAGATGCGCCTAACGTAGAAGTAGCGAATCATGTCGGCTTAGATACTACCGGATCTTTGCTTTATGCCACCGATGAAGCTGAAGTAATAGTTACTATTGGGTTAGAGGATGTGGTGGTAGTGCGCGATCGCAATGTAACTTTGATTGTGAAAAAAGACCGTACTCAAGAAATTAAACAAGTCTTAAAAATCCTTCAAGAGCGTCCAGAATTTAGAGATTTACTATAACTTTCTCAAAAATAAACTTTCAGACAGAGGTACTAAAGCAGGTTTTTGAGCTACAACCAAACAATCTTGAAAGGGCGATCGCGCAGTTTGGGCAATTCTGCTAAAAAGACGCTTATATAAGCCTCGTTTGCATCTCAAATTACTTGCTGTATAACCATAGTAAGTTCTACTCTAAACTTACGATCTTTTTGTTTTCCCAACTATTGTTCCCCTTATTTAATTCAACTTGTGTTTTTAACTCAAACGACTTCCCGTCAACGCGAAATTATTGAAGTTGTCCTCCGCAATGGGTGGGACTATATGCGTCGCCTCTTAACTGGCGGCAAAGCGGATGAGCCCCAGTTGCCAACTCCTGCCGTACTGCGGAATATTTTGGTAGACCTAGGTCCCGTATATGTCAAGCTCGGTCAATTGTTGAGTACGCGCCCAGACTTATTGCCCGCAGCTTATATTGACGAACTATCAACGCTACAAGACGAAGTACCCCCCGTACCTTGGGCAGACATTGAAGTGCTATTGCGGCAACAACTGATCCGACCAATGGACGAAACTTTTTCTAGTTTTAGTGCGATTCCAGTGGCGGCGGGTTCGATTGCTCAAACTCATCGCGCTACTTTAGTAGATGGTCGAGAAGTTGCTGTTAAAGTGCAGCGTCCGGGAATCGACCTTACCATTGCTCAAGATATTTCGCTAATTCGCGGGATTGCCGACTTGGTTGCTCGGACTGAATTTGGGCAAAGTTATGAGGTGGATTCTCTAGCCGAAGAATTTACTACCGCCTTGCAAGCAGAGTTAGATTTTAAGCGCGAAGCTAGTTTTACAGATCAACTGCGGCATAATTTGGCAGATAGTCCCTGGTTTGACTCCAAACGCTTGGTTGTAGCCGAAATTTTTTGGCATCTAACCACAGAAAAAATTATGGTGATGGAGTGGTTAGATGGAGGCCCTTTACTAACTGCTACCCTAAATAGCGATCGCGATGGTCTTGATTCTAGTATCGAACGCGGACAAATTACTTCTTTGCTGTTTCGTGCCTTTTTTCAGCAAGTATATATTGACGGCTTTTTTCACGCCGACCCCCATCCAGGAAATTTATTTTATCTCAAAGATGGGCGCGTAGCTTTGTTAGATTGTGGGATGGTCGGCAGGTTAGATCCGCGCACCCAACAGATTTTAACTGAGATGTTGCTGGCAATTGTCGATCTTGATGCTCAAAGATGCAGCCAACTAACATTGCAGTTAGCCGATTCTGCTCAACCTGTAATTTTGTCGCGCTTAGAAAATGACTACGACCGGATGCTGCGGAAATACTACAATTTGAGTTTGTCGCAACTCAATTTTAGTCAAGTATTTTATGAGGTTTTACAAGTTGCTCGTAATAACAAAATTCGCCTACCTGGTAATTTAGGATTGTACGCAAAAACCTTAGCCAATTTAGAAGGTGTTACTCGTAAATTTAACCCAGAAGTTAATTTATTAGATGAGATTAAACCACTAATTACAGATTTATTTAGAAGGCAATTGTTAGGTGCAAACCCCCTTCAATCGCTGTTAAGAACTGCTTTAGATATTAAAAGTTTGTCTCTCCAATCGCCGCGACACATAGAGTTACTGTTAGACAGAGTAACTTCTGAAACTTTGCAGTGGAACTTGTCACTGCGCGGGCTTGATGGGCTGCGTGCGAGTGTAGATGATTCTGCCAATCGTTTATCTTTTAGTATTTTGGTAGGTTCGCTAATTATGGGGGCAGCAATTATTTCTAGTAAAGCTCAAACAAGCGATTTATCTTTGCCTAGTAGTGTCTTATTTGCTGCGGCTAGTTTGTTAGGATTATGGTTGATTTTCAGTATTATGCGTTCTGGTGGTTTAAAGAACTCTAAATAGGAAAATTAAAATTAAACAGCTAATAGGCAATTATTAGATTCTAGTAATTGTCTTTTATTTTTATAGCAATATATAAAGATGTCAACTAAAAAAAACATCGAAATTTTTGCTGCATAACTGTATACCTACATGAATAGGTATAATATTTACTTAGTACACGAACCTTAGCTAGAGTATAGCTTGATTACGCAAGACGAATAATGTCAATAAAGTAATTGAGAAGCCCTCTAGCGCGATCGCGGTAGAAACTATAATAAAGCTCCGAAATGCTTTGAAAATCAGTATTTAGAGCAATTTGTGACCTATAAGACTTGCAAGTGAGGAGAAGTGGTGAGACAAATATTTAATAGCTTTTGTTTAGCTAGTACCGTAATCGTATTTATAAATCAGTCTGCTAAAGCCGAGGAGGGAGAAACTAATTATCTTGAAGGCACTGCTAGCAATCCCCAAGTTAAACTTGAGGGGAGCAAATCTTGGCAAAAAATCAAACAAATTCAGGCATCAACCATAGCTCAAGCTCAACCACCTGCAACTGTACCAGGTTTTCCCCAAAATTTGCGACTTCCTAATCCAAGCCCTCCGGCAACTGCGCCAGGTTTTCCCCAAAATTTGCGATCGCCCCAAAACCCCCAGGTCACGCCGTCAGCTACTCCCCCACTAAGTAAGCTTAACCCCAGCCCAAATCCGTTACAATTTCCAACTAAGCCCGAAGAAGTGCGGCTTGAAGCAGCAGAAGCAATTAGCTTGCAACAGGCATTGGATTTAGCGCGGCGCAACAACCGACAATTGCAAGTGGCAATACTTACTCTAGAGCGCAGTCGTGCCAACGTGCGCGAAGCTCAAGCAGAAGAATACCCAACTTTAAGCATCCAAGGGGGATTAACCAGTAGAGGAAGTAATGTATTTAGCGATGTCAGTAGTTCGACTGGAAGTAGCAATCAACTAAGTCAATTAATCAACCAAAATAACAGTGTTAGTAACGCCTCTAGCAATGTCAATAGTTCGACTGAAAGTGGCAACACTCAAATAAATCAATCGGTCGACCAAAGTATTAGTAATAGCGGTAATAACAGTGACAGTAATGTTAATAGTTCAACTGGAAGTAGCAACACTCAAATAAATCAATCGGTCAACCAAAGTAGTAACAGTAACAATATTATCTCTAGCAATAGCAGTGGTGGTAGTTCCACGGCATTAACTGGAACTATACAACTAAGCTATAACGTCTATACCGCAGGTGCTAGAACTGCCCGTATCCGCGCCGCCGAAGAACAACTACGCTTTGACCAACTAGACGTTGAACGCTTAACCGAACAACTGCGTTTGGATGTATCTAACGATTACTATGACTTGCAAGCCGCCGACGAACAAGTACGAATTAATAGAGCCGCCGTTGCTAACGCCGAAGCAAGTTTGCGCGATGCTCAAGCGCGAGAACAAGCTGGAGTAGGAACTCGATTTGATGTCTTGCAATCGCAAGTACAACTTGCCAATGCCAATCAAGATTTGACAAACTCCTTAAGCCAACAGCAAGTTGCTCGTCGCCAGTTGGTCAACCGTTTGAGTTTAGCTCAAGCCGCCAATGCGATCGCCTCAGATCCTGTAGAAATAGCTGGAGTTTGGAACTTATCGTTAGAAGAAAGCATTATTGCAGCTTTTCAAAACCGTGCAGAGCTACAACAACAGTTAGTACAGCGTAATATTAGCGAACAAAATCGGCGGATTGCGCTGGCGAGTATTAGACCAAGAGTGGGCGTTAGTAGTAGCTACAACCTCCGCGATACTTTTAATGATGATGCAAGCTTTGGCGATGATTATTCCTTGGGCGCAAATGTAACTTGGAATTTGTATGATGGCGGTGCAGCAAGAGCTAGTGCTAGAGCGCAAGAAGCAAATATTGCGATCGCCGAAACAAATTTTGCCGATACTCGCAACCAAGTAAGGTTTGAAGTAGAAGAAGCTTATAGTAATTTGCAATCTAATTTGGCAAACATTCAAACTGCCTCCGTTGGTTTAGAGCAAGCTAGGGAAGCTTTGCGGCTAGCAAGATTACGCTTCCAAGCTGGGGTAGGTATTCAAACAGAAGTCATTGATGCGGAAGATAATTTAACCCAAGCAGAAGGTAATCGAGTTACAGCTATCATAAACTACAACCGAGCTTTGGCAAGTTTGACTAGAGCAATTAGTAGTAGTTTCTCTCAATAATTTGCTGAAGGCAAAACAAGAAATTCTCATCTAGAAGTTCTCTGCTTATCTCTATCAGGATGCTTTAATGTCATAATTCCTGTAGAGATCGAATATTTTATCTAAAGTTGGTTGAGGCGTTTTTGTGCCGAATCGGAATTATTGGCTATCATTACTGGTTATTTTTGGCTCGTGGGGAGTAAGCTTACCTGCTAAAAGTCAAGCACTTGTTCCTTATACCGTGCAACTCAATAGTACAGAACTAGAAAAGCAAGGCTTAGGTTTAGCACAAGAAGCGGCGCAGTTAGCACAGTTTCAACAGTACGAACTAGCTTTACCACGAGCTAGGTTAGCAACCCAATTAGCACCCAAAAGTTACCAATCGTGGCTTTTATTAGGTGGTTTGTACCTGCAAACTAATAAGTTCAAGGAAGCGATCGCGCCTCTACAACAAGCCCGGACTCTAGATCCCAAAAATCCGGCAATTTTGTTTGCTTTGGGTTCGGCAAATTTTGGTCAAGAACAATACCAAGCAGCCGTTGATAATATCATTGCTGGCTTAAAGCTCAAACCCAACGATCCAGAAGCTTTGTTCGATTTGGGTAATTCTTACTACAAGCTCAATCGCTTACCAGAGGCGATTTCTCAATACGATAAAGCTGTGGCTGGCAATCAAAAGTTTTGGCCAGCAATTAATAATATCGGTTTGATTAAGTACGAGCAAGGAGATACTAAGGGGGCGATCGCCTCTTGGCAAAACGCTTTAAAAATCGACAAACAAGCTGCCGAACCTCAACTTGCTATAGCTGTAGCTCTTTACGCCCAAGGCGAACAGCAGCGAGGTTTAGCCGCCGGAGTAGCTGCCTTAAAAATAGACAGTCGTTACGGCGATTTGGAGTTTCTCAAACAAAACCTGTGGGGAACTCGCTTGCTCAACGATACAAGAAAATTGCTGGCTTCTCCCCGCATTCGTTCTACTTTGCAAGAACTCCCCACACCACAAGCCAATCCTACCCCTACACCGCAATAATTAGTAGCAAGTCTATAAATTTATGGGCTTGCTATTAACAAAATTTGCAGCAAGTAAGCATTTCGAGCTTGATAATTGGTAATGAAAGAAGGCGAGATGAAAATTTCGTCTTTTTCTAAAACCACCCTTGAAAATTATTACACTTTCAGCAACTTCCCAAATTGAAAATATAAGCTATATTCAATTAGTCTTGATTGGCTATACAGTCAAGTAGGCATTCTCATACCAGCAGCATAAAGAACTCTTAATAACTCAAAAAATAAGCCAAAGCAAATTATTTTGACTATAATTATTATGTTTTATTAACAAAAAAATATGAATGAAGCAAATATATCATTAGTCGAATACGAAGACAGAGATCCAGAAACAGGGAGCTATATTGTCAAAAAAATAGCAAGCGGAGAAGTATTACTCGTACCCGCTATTTCTAGCATATATATTTTGACGTTAGAAAAAGGGCAGCCCTTATTATTAATTCAACTGCCCGCAGGAAACCCTGAAGGCTATTTAATAGCACCGATTTAAGAAGTACCGCCTAAAATTTTGTAGAATAAGGCGGTACTTCTTAATAAGTATCCGCCGCTTTAGATTTATTTTGTTTGCGCCACCAACGATCTAAAGAAAAAATATTATATTGGCACGTTGCCAGCAAAATAAATAGCACGATACCGTAAACAAGTTGGCTTCCGGCGGCTTGCCAATTTTGTACCGATGTTACTCCCATCATTAGCATCACCATTAAGGCAAAAGTTACCACCAATGCTAGGCGGGTTGCGAGTCCTAGAGTAATTAAAATGCCTACAACTAATTCAATAATTGGCACTAAAAAGGCATTAATGCGTACTAAAGGTTCGGGGAAATACGAACCGTCTAAAGTTTTAACGGTTTCTTCGACAAAGCCGGGAATATTGCCGATACGGGTAAAGCCATGATTGAAAAAATTAACACCAAGGAGCAATCGCAAGAATAAGTGAGCTAGAGCGAGATCATTGGGTTTGAAAACAGTATTTGTTTTGTCTAGCATAAATCAAGTCTCCAATAGTAATTATTGATGCTTGTTTGATGTTTTAATAGCCGCTGTTTCGAGGAGGCGATGGGAAGCTAAAATTGACCGTACCGGGCGATCGCCTAATAAATAAGTTTGCAGCCAAGAAATTAACACAACTAATCGATTCCGCAATCCGGGCAAATACACTAAATGAACTCCAAGCCACATTGCCCAAGCGAGGATTCCTGTAAGTTTCCATTTGCCAATTAAGCCAACTCCTGAATAACAACCAACGATCGCTAATCTTCCTTTATTAAAATAGCGAAAGGGTTTGAGTTTTTGACCTCGCATTTGCCTAGTAATATTTTGAGCTACGGCAATACCTTGCTGGAGAGCAACAGGTGCAACACCACTTAAGGGTTTAACTAAATGTTCGACATAAGCCGCATCGCCTATTGCGTATACATTTGGGTAAGTGAGAGATTGGAGAGTTGCCTTGACACACAATTTACCTTTTGTTGCTGTTATTAGCTCCTGTGATGAGTTAGGAATTGCGGCTTCCAAGCCCGCCGTCCAAATAACTGTGGCGGTAGAAATTTTTTGCCCATTACTGAGGTAAACTTCTTGCGCCGAAATCTGTTTGACGCGCGTTTCTAGACGAATATCAACCCCTAGTTTTTGTAGATACTTTTGGGCAGCGCCACCAAGTTTAGCCGGAAATTCTTTAAGTAAGCGATCGCTCGATTGCAATAAAATTAGCTTAACTTCGCGCCAGTTTAAGCTAGGATATTCGCGGCGAATGCGACTGCGTACTAATTCTACAAAAGCCCCAACTATTTCTACTCCCGTTGCCCCACCGCCCACAATCGCAAAAGTAAGTAAGTGTTGGCGATGTTCGGGTTCAAGGCAAGAAGCGGCTTCAAAACAAGAAAAAATGCGATCGCGCAGCGTCACAGCTTGCTCTAGAGTCCGCATAGGCAACGCAAATTCTGCCGCTCCTGCAACTCCGAAATACTGCGTTTGGCTTCCCGTTGCTACAACTAAATAATCGTATTGAATATCTAATTTGTTTGTACGAACAACTCGATGAGAAAAATCAATTTCTTCTACTTCTGCCATGAGAAAATGACCGTAGCGACGACGTAATATAGTCCGCACTGGGTAGGCAATTAGTTCGGGTTCTATTTGCCCGGTTGCTACTTGGTACAGTAATGGCACAAAGGTATGATAATTATTGCGATCGATAAGTAAAACCTCTTTGCCAGAACGAGCTAAAGATTTCGCCGCTTGCAAACCTCCAAACCCTGCACCAATAATTACAATTGGAAATTTTTGCGGCATTGCCGACTTGTATCGCTGATAATTCATTTTATCGATAATCTCAAGTCAACTGGCTTTAATATTAGCCAAGCTACTCAAATATTTCCGTTAAAATCAAACTATTTTGCTCGATATCTATGCCAAATTTTTGAACTAGAAATACAAGTAATTAACCATACTAGCCCCGCCGCATACCCGGCGATGATGTCGGTGGGCCAATGTACGCCCAAGTACAGCCGACTAAAACCAATTGCTGTAATTAATATAGTAGTTAAGCTAATAATCCATACTTGCTGGCGACGATAGCGAACAGCCAAAATATAGCCAATAAAGCCATAAATTACCACTGATACCATCCCATGACCGCTAGGAAAGCTGTACTGACCCACATCTACCACCCGCTCCCATAATGCCGGGCGATCGCGACTAAATAGTCGTTTGAGTAGTACATTTAATCCAATTGCCCCCATAGCTGCGATCGCTAAAGTTGTAGCTTCCGACTTCTGTTTGCGTTCTAACAACCAAGCGCCCAAAATTACACAGCTAATTAATAATCCGAAAGGATCGCCAATAAATGTAACGCCTAGCATTACTAAATCTAATAGCGGCGTGTGCCAACTCCTCACCGTCAGTAATATACTTGTATCAAAAGCGTAGCTTTCTGCTTCTAAAACTTCTTCGGCAATTTGAGCAAATACCCACAAAGCCAAGCCAGCTAGTAATAAGCCGCCGATTCTAATTTCGATTAAAAGGGAAAGTAATCGCGATCGCACTATATATTTTTAAGTAAAGCTTTCCCAGACATTCGCCACCAGATCGCTCAACCATTGACGTTGCTGCATATCAAGTAAACTATCATCGGCTAACAACTGTACGGTTAATTGTTCTAATGACTGCCCTTTAGCACTGACAATTTTAATTACACCTGCGATCGCGGCGGCAACCATTTCTTCATCAATAGGCTTTTGGTGAAGGGCAACAATTTCTTGAGGACTAGCGGGAATTGGGTAAAGCATGGCGTAACGTTAGAAGTAGAAGTATTTTAATAAACTTGTTTCAATTGTAAACTTTTTTAAACAAATTCTCATTTATCTTGTAAGGGAAGTGTAGCGCAATCTGTAGCTTTGTCAACTCTGCCTTTCTAAGTAATTCACTAAGAGTTAAAATCGCCAAATGAAAGAAATTTTATATATAGAAATTCCTACCCCCGAAACCGCTCTTGTCCGCCAGTGGTTGCGTGAAGATTGGCTACCCGCTACCGGAGAAAAAGCATCAACTCCTGTAGGCGTAAGATTGTTGCCCAATAAAACTACAAGCCCTAAATCAAGTATTCCCCAAATATCTCAAGAACTTTCAATTTTTACCTGGTCGGTACAACGCACGACTTATTTAAAAGTTTTCCGTATGGGCGGACTTTTCCCTAACGAGCAAAAAATTCTGTCGCAGTTGACAAATCAACTGCGCGTTAGGTTTCCTCAGCAATACCCCGAACCTCCAAGTATCGATTTAGCTAGTAATAATATTTTTGAAGCTTTAGCACCTTATTACCCATTAACGGCGAAGTATTTTCAACAAATGCCTAATGGCGAAAAGGATCTTCAGCGCGTCTACTGGTGGGAACAGCGATGGCGTGAAGGAGTGCGTAAGGACGAGCAACCGAAGCAGGTAGTATTTTCTCATCAAGGACAAACTGAGCAAAAACCTGAATACGATCTAATTTATATTGGCGGCGCTTTGGGAGTGATTCACGCTGCTGTTATGGCGCAGTTAGGCTATCGCGTGTTGTTGCTAGAACGCCTACCTTTTGGCAAAATGAACCGGGAATGGAATATTTCGCGCTCTGAGTTGCAAAGCTTGATAGACCTTGGTTTGCTAACTCCTGCCGAAGCTGAAAGTATTATTGCTAGAGAATATATTGACGGATTTAATAAGTTTTTTGATGGGAATAATCCCAACTATTTAAAATCGGCAGTGCTGCATACTCCTACAGTATTAAATGTTTGCTTAGAATCGGAAAAATTGTTGCAATTATGCGGCGAAAAGCTCAAAGCCTGTGGTGGCGATATTTGGGATTCTACAGAGTTTGTGCAAGCCGATGTTGATGAGTCACAAGTTACAGTTACAGTCAAAAATTTAAAAAACTTTACAGAACGAAAAGTAAGCGGACGTTTATTAGTAGATGCGATGGGAACCGCCTCGCCGATCGCCTGGCAATTGAATGGTAAACGAGCTTTTGACAGCGTTTGTCCCACGGTAGGAGCGGTGGTAGCTAGTGGTTTTGAGCCTGGGGTATGGGATAGTGACTACGGAGACGTGCTAAATAGTCACGGTGATATTTCGCGGGGAAGACAGTTAATTTGGGAGTTATTTCCGGGAGCGGGAGAAGAATTAACTATTTACTTATTTCATTACCATCAAGTAAATAAGACTAATCCCGGCTCGTTGCTAGAAATGTATGAAGACTTTTTTGCAATTTTGCCAGAGTATCGGCGCTGCGATTTAGATAAGTTGGTATGGAAAAAGCCGACATTTGGTTATATTCCAGGGCATTTTAGCGGTGATAGCCGCGATCGCACGGTAGCTTTTGATAGGTTAATTGCGATCGGCGATGCGGCTTCTTTGCAGTCTCCGTTGGTATTTACGGGTTTTGGCTCGTTAATTCGCAATTTGGGGCGTTTGACAGAGCTTTTAGATACGGCTTTGCAGCATGATTTGTTAAGCGCCAAGCACTTAAATCAAATTCGCGCCTACCAAAGTAATATTGCCGTTACTTGGCTATTTTCTAAAGGGATGATGGTTCCCACGGGAAAATACTTACCACCGCAAAGAATCAACTCGATGCTTAATACATTTTTTGGGTTGTTAGCCGACGAACCCTTAGAAGTAGCCGATAACTTTATTAAGGATAGATTTACTTGGTTTACCTTCAATCGCTTGGCGCTCAAAGCAGCCTTTAAAAACCCCGCTTTACTACCTTGGATTTGGGAGTTAGCAGGAGCGAAAGATATTTGGCGCTGGCTGGGAAATTACTTAAATTTTGGCATTCATGCCTTAATTAGTGCCATCTTCGCCTTTTGGTTTCCTCAATTAATTCGCCGCTTCCAGCCTTGGTTAGAACCTCGTTTTCCGGCGTTGTGGTTCAAGTTACTCAACATTAGTTATGCGCTAACGGCGGGATTGGGACAACCTTATACAAATGTGCGCAAAGTAGCGACACCGATAGATAAAAGGGAAGCAGAATTAAGCAGCCAAAACTTTAATTATTAGGGTTGGTGCTGGAAAATGCGATCGCACCTCTCAAGTTAACGACGTGCGTCTAGAGAGTGGAAATGCGAAGCTCTGCGGGCGCGCTGGTGCGATCGCGCTAGGTAGAAGTTAAATAGGAGGAGCGATCGCCCTGCTTGCAAACTACTTAAGATTTTTAGAACCTTTAGAAATTCGCTCTTGTTGTTCGGGAGTTAGCCAACTTGCTCTTGAAAACTGACTTTGAGGCGATAAATATTCACCACGGGCGGCGTTGTATTCCAATATTTCTCCTGTCTCAATGTGATACATCCAAGCATGAAGCTCAATTTCACCTTTATGCAGTTTGGAATGAATCGCTGGATAAGTCCGCAAATTTTCTATCTGAGTTAGTACATTTTCCTCAATCGTTACTTGTAATAATTGTTCGCCTTCGTAGTGCTGATAATTATCCTTAACCGTGCGGCGCGTTGCTTCAGTATGTTTGAGCCATTCGTAAACTAAAGGCATATCTGCCTCTAATTTATCCAACTTTAATAGCCCTTTCATAGCTCCACAATGGGAATGACCGCAAACAATAATTTCTTTAATTCCCAACGCTTGCACGGCATATTCTACCGCCGCCCCTTCTCCACCATTCGCCGCACCATAGGGCGGAATAATATTACCAGCATTGCGGATAATAAACATTTCTCCTGGTTCACTTTGGGTAATTATATTGGGATCGATCCGCGAATCTGAGCAAGTAATAAACAATACTCTAGGATGCTGCCCTTGAGAGAGCAACTCAAACATCTCTCGGTGAGTTGTTAAGTAATTGGTTTGAAAGCTATGTACACCTTGAATTATCTTTTTCATCTTTTTCTCTAGTAAATGGTGCAGTGCTTAAGAATTTTTAACTATTGGCTTCAAGCAATTGAGATGTAACCAATCGATTCATCCATCCCTCTAAATAAACTTGATTAGCTTTTTGATGAGCCGGATCTTGGCTATCTAATGGGTAAGGCATCAATCCTAAAATAGCGGCGGTGGTAACGCAAAACATTGATTTTTGGAAACTGATGCAAATTTGTACCCGCAAATCGTCTTCTCCCCGACGGCTGCGATCGCGGTAAAGGGCATGGATATAATCTGGGAGATAATGCCGCATATCTTGCATTAATAGCGTTGGAGGAATCCCCGAACCGCCTATAGGCAAAGGGTCAGCGTAAAGAGCGCCGTAATCAAAGCGAGTTAAATCCGGCGAAATTTGGTGTGCTTGGGCGTTGTAAGAAACCGTTCCTGAAAAAGGCGTTCCCCGAAAGAAAATAGCCTCTACATAAGGAACGGCGGTATCGGCTAAAAATGTTAATCCCGCCTCGGCTGGAATAATGTCGTAGCTACAACCATCGAGCTTGACAGCGTAAGTAATCGCCAAATTAGCCGCCGCAACTAAGCCATTTTTGATGTGTTCGACAACTTGGGGAATTGACTGAATTTCGCCTTTGTCAAACAAGTCGCTCAAATCTAAAAACATCTTGCTCATTACCCGCCAAAACTGCCCCAAAGCGCTGTAATAAACTTGTTGGCGTACTTGTTCGGGCAAATAGTCGGGAAAAAGCTGATGCAATCCGAGCATCAAGGGATTGCGTTTAAATCTCGCTGCAATTGCTTTTTGACTATTTGCCATGAATTCAGGTGAGTCTAAATACTCATCTAAACCGCCGCCGCCATGCCAAAGCATACCTTTCATACAGTATTCGGCATATTCATAATTAATGCGATCGCCCCACCAATGTTTCAGCAGTTTTTTTAAGGAAATATCGCCATTAAAGTATTTAAAAAATGGAAAAATTACCAAAAATTGATGCTCGGAAATGTAGAGCAAATTTTTGTAGTACGCTTCTAGCACAATGCCGTAGCTTTTCAAGATGCCGACTACATCTAAAACATTTTCTTTACTATCTTTAAGTAAAGCTTGTCCAGTCTTCAACCGCTCAATATAAGCTGCTAAAGGATGACTAGATTTTGAGGTGGTAGTGTCAATCATTGCCGATCCTCATCTAAAACAGTATAGTGGCTAACAATAGCTGCGGGTACAGGTATAAAGGTTGCTGTAGTAGTTTCGCTCCAGCGTAGCATCCAAGCAGGTTGCAACCCAAATATGACGATCGCTACAGCCAAAATCATTGCTGGAGTGCGGTCAAACCAGCCTACCGGGGGCAAATTTAGCACCTGGGTAGAAAGACGACCAAAAAAGACGCGGTTAACTAAGAGCAAGAAGTAAACGGCGGTTAACCCCGTACCAATCATGCAGAGTAATGTTTGGGTAGGAAAAACTGCAAAGCTGCTGCGAAATACCAAAAATTCGGAAATAAAACCCACCATTCCAGGTATACCCGAACTTGCCATTACTCCTAATACCATCAAGCTACCAATTAACGGTAAACCGCGTTCGGGGTTTAATAATCCGCGCAGAGTGTCTAAGTTACGAGTGCCAGTTTTTTGATAAACTACGCCGACTAATAAAAACAGCAAAGCAGAAATTAAACCGTGACTAACCATTTGAAAAACGGCGGCTAACAGGCTCAAAGGCGTAGCAGTGGAAGCGGCTAAAAGCACGTAGCCCATGTGAGCAATCGAGCTATATGCTACCATTTTTTTTATATCAGTTTGGGCGATCGCTGTAAATGCGCCATAGAGTACGCTAACTACCGCCCAGTTTGCCATTATCGGCGCTACTACTATCCAAGCTTCAGGAAATAAACCCAAACCAAACCGCAATATTCCATAAGTTCCAAGTTTCAGCAAAACTCCGGCTAGTAGCACCGATACGGGGGTAGAAGCTTCAACGTGAGCGTCGGGTAGCCAAGTATGCAAGGGAACTAAGGGAATTTTGATCCCAAAACCAATTACTATCGCTCCCAAAAGTATCAATTGTTGTCCAATCGGTAAAGCTTGTGCTAGCAACGGCTGATAGTCGAAGTTTGTCGAACCACTCAGCCAAGTTAATCCTAAAAATGCTGCCAGAATTAAAATTCCAGAAACAGCTGTATAGATGAGAAACTTTGTGGCTGCATAACCGCGCTTTTCGCCGCCCCAAATCGCAATTAATAAGTATAAGGGGATAAGTTCTAACTCGTAGAATAAGAAAAATAGCAGTAAATTGTCTGCTAAAAAAGCACCAACTACACCCGTATTGAGCATTAACAGCAAAATGTAATACAGCCTGGGACGACTCACAGACTTATCGCTGCTATAAATTGCAATCCAAGTGAGCAAGCTATTTAAAGCCAGCAATGGTAAAGATAAACCATCTACCCCTAGTTGATAGCGCAGTCCAATTGAGTCTACCCAAGGGATAGATTCAGTAAGTTGCAGTGTTGGGTTTGTAATATCGAACTGAGTAACAATAAATACTGTCCAGCCAAAAGAAATAGCGATCGCAGTTATTGCGCCGACCCGAAAGCGATTGGGGTTCGCGCCTTGTTGTGGCAATAAACCAATAATAATTGCTCCTAGTATCGGTATCAAAATTAAAGCACTGAGCATCGTTTTTCTAGAATCCCCATATAAATCGCGTCAAAAATAAACCCAATAAACCAACACCAATTACAATCGTCAACATATAACCTTGAGACTGACCCGATACGCTATATTTCAAGCTTTCGCCGCTAAAAATAGAAGCCAAACCTACAAAATTGACTGCGCCATCGACAACGTAACGGTCAAACCAATTGCTAAAGCGCGAGATTTGATTGACCGCAAGAACTATACTCAAACGGTACAATTTATCGATGTAAAAGTCGTAACCTAGCAAGTCTTGCACCACCCGCCAAGGCAATTGTAGCGATCGCGACCAGGCTTTATGTAGATATACGGTAGCGCCAATCGTGCAGCCAATCGCACTGGATAAAAACAGCCCGAAAACTGAAGGCTTATTAACATATTCCCAAGTCGGCAATAAAGACAAACGCTGCAACATTAAGGGAACTAATAAGTTGACAATTATTAGCGACACCATCGGCACAGCCATTGTCCAACCAACTTCGGGAGTCCGCCGCGTCTTCTGTTGCGGCGCACCTAAAAACACCAGTCGAAATAAGCGAGTTAAGTTTAAAGCCGTTAAAGCGTTAACTACGAGCAGAACCCCCACAAGCCAAGGTTGTTCTTCCCACAAATAGTTAGCTACGCCTAATTGCAACGCCCAAAAACTCCCCAAAGGTAGTAATCCAATCATCGCCGCCGAACCTACGACAAAAGCCACCGTTGTTGCAGGCATTCGCGACCATAACCCGCCCATTTCGGTCAAGTCTTGGTTAGTAGTAGTTTGAATTATCGAGCCAACACTCATAAATAATAGAGCTTTGGCGATCGCATGAGTAAACAGCAACATCAACGCAAAAGCAGTCCACTGTTGACCTACAGCAATAAATACTAGCCCCAAATAAGCGCTGGTAGAGTGAGATAAGGCGCGTTTAATATCAATTTGGGCGATCGCCACTAAAGATGCGCCCACCGACGTTACCGTACCAATAACTACTAAGGCGGCTAAAGCTACGGGTGATAAACTGACCATTGGTTGAAGATCGATCAGTACATACGCGCCACAAGCTACGACTACAGAGTTTCGCAAAATTGAGGCGGGGTTTGGGCCTTCCATCGCTTCATCTAGCCACAAATGCAGAGGAAATTGAGCGCATTTGCCTATAGAGCCAGCAATTAAAGATAATCCTAGTAAATTGGCTGTTAGAGGCGATAAGTTAGCAGTTTTTGCCCATTCGTACAGATCGGGATAATCTAAACTTCCTGCCATCGTTGCCAAGGCTACAACCCCCATCAGCAGCAATATATCTCCCACCCGCTTCGTCAAAAATGCGTCTCGCGCGGCGGTGACAACTAACGGTTGAGCGTACCAAAAACCTACTAACAAATAAGTTGATAAAGTCAGCAATTCTAGCAATATATAAGTGAGTAGCAATGAATTACTAATTGCCAGACCGCTCATTGCTCCGGCAAAAAATCCCATCAGCGCAAAGAAACGCCCCAAAGCCCAATCTCTTTCCATGTATCCCAGGGCAAAAAGTTGAGCCAAAAGGCTTAATCCCGTCACCACTTCTAGAGCGCCCACATTTATCGACGAAATATCTACACTCAGCGTCAAATCTAAATCTGCAATTTGCAGCCAGTGGAAGACTAATATTAGTGGCTGATGATGCCAAGTTAAGGGAAAAATTAGCGTACTATGCACGAACGCTAAAACTGTCATTAACAAATTAATATAAGCCGCCGGTCGCGGGCCTGTACGGCGTATGATGCCTGTAGACCAAGGAAGGGTCACAACAGCACCAAGCAAGCCATAACAAGGAATCCACCAACCCATTTGTAGGAGGAACTGAGCCATCGAAATTACCATTAAGATTTATGTAACAATTGCTAGAAGATTTAGAACTTCATCAAAGTAGTTCCAGGGAAATTAGGAAGGTATATTAAAGTTTAGATTTTATCAAAGATCCTTTTGTGTCTTAATCCTGCTATTGTTTCACTTTAGAACTTTTTTGTCCTTTAGTTCAACAAAAAGCCGAGCATTCTTGCCTGCGTAGTTTAAGGCGATGAAGGGTTGGAGAAATGCGAGATCGCTTTGCTAGGTTAGGCATCGCGTTTTACTGGTTCTAACGATGGCGAACTACAGTAGATTTCTTGCACAACAACATCTATTTCTCGTTCCTTCTGCCTTTTTTTGCTAGGAAGAGAGACATTAATCTCGCTCAAGGCAACCTTTTAAGTTGAAAGGTCTGAGGGAGCGATGCAATTAATATTCGTTACCAGCTAGAAAACCGATTTAATTTTTTTGAATTCTAACTTGGCAATTCAATCGTTAGGTAGTTGGTTACACTACAAAGCAAGTGATATAGATTTTGTAAAGGTATGTAGACCTAAATCTGAATCCTCAGCAGCGCTAATGTAACACTTTTAACGATGACAACGCTAAACGGGCGGTATCAAATTATTCAGGTTTTAGGACATGGTGGGTTTGGCGAAACCTTTCTAGCCGAAGATACTTATCTGCCTTCCCGCCGTCGCTGTGTAATTAAACAGCTAAAGGTAATAAGCAACCCGCAAATCAACCAAGCCGGACAAAAGAAGTTTCAACAAGAGCGATTTGGGCGCGAAGCTGCAACGTTGGAGAAGCTAGGGGAAGGCAACGACCAAATTCCCAAACTTTTCGCTTACTTTGCTGAGAACGAGGAATTTTACTTGATCCAAGAGTGGATTCAAGGGCCAACTTTGACGGATGTTGTCACCGCCGCCGAAAGCATTAGCGAACCTGATGTTAAAAACATTTTAGTCAGTCTCTTATCAGTACTCGATTACGTTCATAGTGGCGGCATAATTCACCGCGACATCAAGCCAGATAATATTATTTTACGTAACTTAAACAATCAACCAGTTTTAATTGATTTTGGTGCAGTTAAAGAAACTGTAGCGACGGTAATTAATGCTCAAGGGAAAAGCGATCGCTCAATTGTAGTAGGTACGCCGGGTTTTATGGCTCCAGAGCAGGCCGCCGGAAGACCAATTTATGCCAGCGATCTTTATAGCTTAGGCTTGACGGCAATTTATATGCTCACGGGCAAGCACCCCCAACAGTTAGATTTAGACTCGGAAACGGGAGAGATTTTGTGGCACAAATACGCCACAAATGTAAGTCCGGCGCTAACTAGCGTACTCGATCGCGCTATTAACTACCATCCGCGCGATCGCTACACTACAGCAAAAAAAATGCTAGAAGCCATTAAAGCAATTAACGTACCCATAGTACTGCCAACCCTGGCACCTATTGCCGTGGCTCCCATTAATAGCGATGCTCCTACAGTGCTTTCGCCCTCTACAAACGTCAAAGAAGGCGCAAACCTTAGCAAGTTAACGGATCAAAAAAATTTAATAGTTGGTGTGCTAGTAACAGGGTTATTGGGTATGGCGGCGATGCTTGGTTTTGGGCAAAATCAAGTACCCAATCCTCTAGATACACCAGCACCTAATTCTAGCGCCACAGAAACGCGATCGCCTGTCTCTACTCCTCAAAAGGTCTTTCCTAGTTCTTCACCAACTCCAACCCCGATTTTTTCCCCTTCAGTAACTCCAGAAGCTCCAACTCTTAGTCCTTCACCAACTCCAGAAGTTCTAATTCCTAGTCCTTCCCCATCTCCAACTCCAATTTCTTCTCCCTCACCAACCCCAGCTAATAACAAAGTAGTTGGTTTCCCGCCAGGTACTCCTGAAAGCCGAGTAAAAGCGGCTCTAGGCAACCCAAAGGTCAATACTAGAGGTATTTGGGGTAATACTCGCGCCGTCATTTATGAATTAGAACCAGAACGGATTACTTTAGGCTATTTGTACGATCGCAATTCTGGGCAAATTCGGCAAACAGAAGTAGCTTTTGCTCAATCAGTAGAATCGGAAGTTATGGCAGCAACCTTACAAGGAATGCTAGGCGATCGCTTTTCGGAAAATATTAATAGTGGATTAGAGCAAGTGCGCCAGCGCAAAACTAATAGTTATTCGTTTAATACAGGGAGCTTAAAAGGCACGATTGAAAGAAACAATCGCGATCGCATTTATATTGGTGTTTGGGAAGCCGACTTACATTAAAAAAGGAGCCTAAACTAGGCTCCCAAGCTAAAAAGTAGCGGTATCAGGTCTACTTAATGCTTACTTTCGCACCAGCTTCTTCAAGCTGCTTTTTAGCATCTTCAGCTACATCTTTAGCTACAGCTTCTTTAACTGGCTTTGGTGTAGATTCTACTAAGTCTTTGGCTTCTTTCAAACCCAAACCTGTCAAAGAACGAACTACTTTTAAAATAGCAATCTTCTTATCGGCGGGGACATCTTCTAAAATTGCATCAAACTCTGTTTGCTCTTCCACAGCTTCGGCGGGAGCCGCAGCACCAGGACCTGCCATCATCATCATGCCGCCCGCAGGAGCCGCAGCACTTACGCCAAAAGCTTCTTCAATTTGCTTAACTAGCTCAGAAGCTTCTAACAAAGTTAAAGTTTTTAGTTGTTCGAGAATTTGATCGGTAGTAGCAGACATTGATTAACTCCTGTAAATTGTAATTGTTGTAAACGATTAAGCTGCAACGTCAGTTTCGGCGCTGCCGCCGTCACCATCTTTATCTGCCAAAGCTTTGAGAGCGCGACCTAAAGAAGCTGGAACTTCATTAATGCTGACAGCTAGCCCTGTAGCTACACCATTGATAGCGCCAGCAATTTGAGCAATAAGCTGTTCTTTCGATGGTAAATCGCCCAAGGCTTTTACGTCCGCTTCTTTAAGCAAACGCCCTTCCATGACACCGCCGCGCAGTTCGGTTTTTTTGCTGGCTTTTTGAAAGTCTTGGTAAGCTTTAATTGCGCCAGAGATATCTTCTTTTACTAGCAAAAAAGCTGACGGACCTTTGAGCAATTCGTTCATTGGCTGCCAGTTAGGCTGACCGTCAATAGCGATGCCCATCAAGGTATTTTTAGATATCTTGCATACTGTCCCCGAAGGACGCAAGCGCCGCCGCAAGTCAGTAATTTCGGAAACAGTTAGCCCTTGATAGTCGATGGCAAGAATTAGTTGCGCTTGGCTCAAAGTTTCTTTGATTTCCGCAACCATTGCTTGTTTATCTTTTAGCGTTCTTCCCATGTTTATGTCACCTCCTTAAATAAAACATTGCTGTACCCCATAGAAAATCAAAAACCCGACAGATTCTGCCGGGTAACGAAGTCATATCTATAGTGCGATGCTAAAAAATTGCGATCGCATTTCCAAATACAAACCTCGGCAGGATATTAAGCGCATACGCTCCTGCGGTCTTCGGCTTTTAGCTATGAAGTTTTTAGTTTTGTTTTCTTTGGTTTAAACTCCGTCAGTTTTCATGTCACGCAGGGCATTAATATCAACTTGAATCGATGGGCCCATTGTTGATGATACATACATTGTCCGCCAGTAGCGCCCTTTGGCTCCCGATGGGCGGTTGCGCTCGATGGTTTCTTGCAATGCTTTCAAGTTTACGAGCAAATCTTCTGGTGAAAAAGCTGCCTTGCCAAACATAACATGAACTATCCCGGTTTTGTCGGCACGAAATTCTAGTTTTCCAGCTTTAAATTCGGCGATCGCACTTGCTATATCTGTTGTTACCGTACCACCTTTTGGCGAGGGCATCAAACCGCGCGGTCCTAGTATCCGTCCTAGTTTTGCCACTTGAGGCATTACGTCGGGAGTAGCGATTAAGAGGTCAAAATCCATCATCCCTTTTTGGATTTCTTCGATTAATTCCTCTGAACCTACTAAATCCGCTCCGGCGGTTTTTGCTTCAGCTACTTTTTCGCCTCTAGTAATTACCGCCACTCTAATTGTTTGTCCCGTACCTTTGGGCAATGCTACCGTAGTTCGCAACTGTTGGTCGGTGTATTTGGGGTCAATTCCTAAACGAATATGAGCTTCGGCGGCTTCAGAAAACTTAGCCGTTGCTGTGTCTTTTAGTAACTGCAAAGCTTCTAATGGTTCGTAAGCTTTGGGTTCAACTTTTTTGTTCAGTTCTGTCAGTCGGCGAGATATTTTTTTGGTCATTTTTCTCCTGGGGTTAATTGCGAAGCTGTGCCTCTCCCCCTAATAAAATTATTTTAGGCTTAGTTTATTTTACTCAGCGATCGCAACTCCCATATTTTTCGCTGTTCCGGCAACAATTTTCATTGCTGCATCAATGTCATTAGCATTGAGGTCAGGCAACTTTGTTTGCGCGATTTCTTGCAATTGCGCTTTGGTAATCGAGCCAACCCGCTTTTTATTTGGTTCGTTCGAGCCTCTTTCAATTCCCGCCGCTTTGCGAATTAACACTGATGCGGGAGGAGTTTTGAGAATAAATGTAAAACTCCGGTCTTCAAATACCGATATTTCTACAGGTATTACAGTCCCTGCTTGGTCGGCGGTTTTAGCATTATATTCTTTGCAGAACATCATGATATTTACGCCGTGTTGACCCAAAGCTGGCCCTACTGGTGGTGCTGGGTTGGCTTTCCCAGCGTTTAACGCCAGTTTGATAATTGCTACTATTTTTTTCGCCATTTTGTTGTCTTAGCCTTGTTTTTCGACTTGATTAAATTCCAATTCTACGGGCGTATCGCGTCCAAATATCGATAATAGCGCCTTTAACTTGCTTCTTTCGGGACTTACTTCTATTACTTCGCCTTCAAAGTCTTTAAAGGGCCCTGATAAAACAATGATTTTATCGCCTTCACCAATGTTAATTTTAACTACTGGCTCTTGTTCGCTGGTTTGCTTGAAGATCCGCTCTACTTCGACACTACTTAAAGGCAAAGGTTTGACGTGACCGCGACCCCTACCTGTACCCCTTCTTTGCTCGGCTCCCACAAAGTTAATTACATGGGATGTATTTTTTATTACCTGCCATGCTTGGTCGTAGATTTTCCATTCTCCAGTTTCCGAGTCGTGCCAGCGTTGCAGCTTAATTAGCACGTAGCCAGGAAATACTTTTTCTTTGCTATCTAGCCTGCTGCCATCTTTACGAATTTTTATCGCCTGGGTTTGAGGAATTTCGATTTGAACGATTTTATCAGCGACATCTAAAGTTTGGGCGCGTTGTTCTAAGTCGGCTTTTACCTTCTTTTCACAGCCAGAAGCAACTTGCACGGCGTACCAACGTGCCGATGACGGTGTTGAAACTGCATCGTTTTGGTCGTTTTTTTCTTCTTGGCGCTCGTAATTAGACTCATCTGTTGCGTAGTTCATTAAAATACCTGCGTTGCTGCCCAAGAAAATAAGCCATCTACAAGATAAATTAACCCTGCTGATAAAATTACCATTAATAAAACGGCGACCGATTCGCTAACTAATTGTTGGCGACTGGGCCACACGACTTTATCTAGTTCTTCTTTTGTGCCTTGAAAAAACTTTGTCAGGCTAAATCCACTATTTGGTTGAATTTCGGCTTCGTTTTTTTTACTCACGGGTGGCTTTTTGCTCCTAGAAACTTTGACCCTATAGCAGCTAATTATATGATTTACTGCCTCTGGTCTGCAAAAATGACTGGGCGGCAACTTTCTCCCACACAATAATCCCGCCCGACTGCTATTGTTTTGTAACAATGCTTTCGAGCAGAATTTGTTTCAGCGCGCCCTGGAGGACTTGAACCCCCGACATCAGGTTTTGGAGACCTGCGTTCTACCAACTGAACTAAGAGCGCCCGATGGGTTAAATGTTTACAGTTGTACAACTGCAATCATCCAGATTTATTACTATATCACATTATTGCTGTAAGCAGACATTGGTAGCAACGTCTTTAACTAATAGCAGGTTTACAAAGGGCGATCGAATCTTTGTTTGATGCGGTTCGCCTTGTTACCAACGCGATCGCGCAAATAATAAAGTTTAGCACGGCGGACTTTACCCCGACGCAACACTTTGACACTTTCTACGCGGGGTGAGTGTAACAAAAATACTCTTTCTACACCGATACCCTGAAATATTTTTCTTACAGTAATGGTTTCATTGATGCCACCATTACGCATGGCAATTACTACGCCTTCGTAAGGCTGAGTGCGTTCTTTGCCGCCTTCTTGAATTACGACACCTACCCGCACGGTATCGCCTACATAGATATCGGGTAGGTTCGACTTTAATTGCTCCGCTTCAATGGAGCGGATGATCTCTTGAGCATTCATGGTCAATTTAAAAAACTCACAAATATCAATTGTAAGTCTATAAATGTAATTGAGTCTAGTAGATTGCCTAATTGAATTTTGCGCTCTGTCTATCTAGAAGCTTATCTCGATGACTAGATGACTTTTTGAGAATTTTCTGTATATTAAGAATATTAACAAAGGCTTGCGTAAAGTCGCAGTCTTTAGGTTGTGAAGGGATTGGTAATTGTGACAGCACGACAACTTGCTCAAAGCAAAGAGGCATCAGTATTAGTTGCAGAGTTTTTTCAAGCATCAGAAGGCAATTGGCGCTCGGAGAGACGTTACTATACTTTGCCGGATGGCGAGACAAAAGAAATGATTAGTCTAATTACGATTCGTTTTTTAGCTCAGGGATGCGAAGAATTACAGAAATTAGCGCAGTTACACCAATTGAGCGACTTAGAAAGCTTGACTTGTGGAGCGTATGTTAGCTGGAATAGTACCGATTCGGTATCGGGAAAAAAGCAATCTATTGGCTCTACAATATTTGGAGCATTGGGAAATACATTGTACCGCGATCGCGGTTTTGCGACACCCAAGCCTGTAAAAGCTGACTATTATTTTATTAACGACCAAACTATGTGTTTACGAACCGAGTACAACGGTTCGGTATTTGAGGAAGAATTAAAACTTGTAGGTAGTAATTATCGAACCAGACAAACAATTATTTCTCGCGCTGGCGAACAACAAATGATTGGTCAGTATTTAGAAACCCGTATCGCGTAAAACAGTAGAGACGTTGCGGTGAACGTCTCTACTAATTTAATAATGACTGCCAGATTTGCGATGATGGACAGCAGTAAGGGTATCGGGTTGTAATAATTTACCAGAAGTTGCGATCGCGTAAACTATCCAGTGATCTCCAGCTTCCATACGGCTGCTAACAGAGCATTCAACATAGGCTAAAGCATCGCTGAGTACCGGAGAGCCATTAGCGGCGGTTTCTGTTGCAACGCCTGTAAATCTATCTTCTCCGGGGGTGAAAGGTTTAAGAAAATGCTTCATTAAACCTAAATGCTTACCTTCGGCGAGGATATTGAGAACAAAATTTCGTCCTGGATACATCAAAGATTCTACCGCTCGGTCTTTGGCTACCGCTACCGTTAAGCCGGGAGGATTAAAAGTCGCTTGGGAAACCCAAGAAGCTAACATCCCACTAGCTACATTGTCTTCTTGGGAAGTTACGACACACAAAGACCCCACCAAATGACCCACAGCTTGTTCTACAGTAGTAGCTGGAACCCTTGGGGAACGAGCTTTTTTAGCTTTTTTCAAGGCTTGAGCAAAATCTGTACCTGCTTCTTCGCAGAGTTTGAGAGTGACATCATTTGGTTTAAATTTGACGCGCAGAGTTTCAAAACCAAAACGATAGCCAGCATCGCGGAGTTTTCCTTCTAGTAAATCAATCGCTTCGCCACTCCAGCCAAAAGAACCAAATACCCCCGCAAGTTGACTATTAGTAGCGGTAGAAAGAACAATTCCTAAAGCGGTTTGAATGGGTGTTGGTGCATGACCGCCAAGGGTAGGAGAACCGATGATGAACCCCGCAGATTTTTCGATAGCAGCTTGAATTTCGGCGGGTTCGGCGACTTCGCAATTGATTGATTCGACACCAACTCCAGCTTTAGTGATCCCCCGCGCGATCGCTTGTGCTAAAGTTGCCGTGTTGCCATAAGCAGAAGCATATAGTAAAGCTACTTTAATATTTTGAGTATTTTGCTGTTGGTTCCAGTTCCGATAAGATTGAGTTAGTTCTGGTAAAGCATAGCGGACTAATGGCCCGTGTCCTGTGGCGTAAAGCCGAACGGGGAAAGGTGCTAATTTATCTATTGCTGTCTCCACTTGACGCGCATTAGGAGCCATGAGACATTCGTAGTAATAACGCCTGTCTTCGTTAAATATTTCCCACCCTTCATCAAAAACTTGATCGCCGCAGATATGAGCGCCAAATAATTTGTCGGTGTAAAGTATCTCTGTTTGCCCGTCGTAGGTACAAAGCTCGTCAGGAAAGCGGGGGCTTGGGGTGGGGATGAATTGTAGATTATGACCTTTACCTAAATCTATTGTTTCCTCTCCCTTAATAACGAGAATTTTTAATTCAATATTAGGTAATGCTGCCCGCAGGGCGATCGCACCGGGGTTTGAAGTTACAAAAGTTATCTGGGGTGCTACTTTGAGTAAGGCTTTGAGGGTGACGGCGCGGTTAGGGTTGACGTGACCTAAAATCACGTAATCTAGTAGTTCTACGTCAAAACGCTGGTGTAAAGCTGCTAAATATATCTCTGTAAAGGTTTCGCCGGGGGGATCGATTAGCGCTAGTTTGTCGCCGCGAATTAAGTAAGAATTAGCGGTTGTACCTCTGGCTAAAGCATATTCAATTTCAAATCTTAACCCAGTCCAACTACGCGATCGCATTACGGTGGTATCGGTGGCGATGGGCAATACTTGGACATCCCGTTTTTTAGTGTGTGGCATAGAGTTTAGGTAGGACTAATTTATTAATGTTTTTAGCAACGAGCTAAGACTCTACGTGTTGAGAATTAGCAATCTCAAAGCTTTGCGGCTTACTTTTATGCAGGCGACGTTCGGGGTCAATCCCACTAAAGGTCGGCGGTATCCACACTCGGATTATCAGCAGCGCGCCCATAACTAATAAAAAAGCACAGGTTGATAAAATCTGGCTCCAAGGAGTTTCTAATACACCCCTCACAATTACCTCTCGCAAGGCAGAAACAATCGATACTTCTACCGCTACTCCAATAGATACTCTTTGTTCTTGCAAATATATAATCAATAGGCGGAATAACTCTACCAAAATTAATAGAAACAATATATCTGAGGTTACGGCTTTAAAGTTTAAAGGCGGCAATAACGAGATAAACATTGCTCGCAATTGGATAACCATAACACTGAATAGACCGATGCAGAGGGAGACTACGATTAAGTCTTGGATAGTTTCAAGAGCGCGGACAATTCGACTTTTATTAAACCAAATGTGCCAGTTACTGGAAGGGTTGTTGTATGAGTCTTGCATATATTCAGTTACTCCACCTTAACTTGATGGCTTTTAGTCTACTTTAATTATCCTTATAGCTCAAGCACTTATCTATTTGAAATACTAATGGTTAGGTTTGTAAATTTTCTGCAATAACTACTAATCAAAATAGGGGTAAACCTATAGATTTACCCCTACTGATATGAAAAACAGGCAAACGATCGCAATTAGTAGTAGTTTGCTACTTTACGATGGTGGACGGCGGTGAGAGCTTCGGGTTTTGAGACTCTACCCGCATCAACGGTACTGTAAACTATCCAATGATCGCTAGTTTCCATGCGGGTAGTAACGACGCATTCTAGGTAAGCTAACGCATCGGTCAATATTGGCGAACCATTTTCCGCCGTTTGGGTTTTGATTCCCGCAAAACGATCCGCACCAGGAGAGAAACGCTTGAGAAAGTGTTTCATTAAATGCAAATGGTTTCCTTCTTCTAAAACGTTGAGAACAAAGCGATCGCCGACTTGCATTAACGATTCAATGGCTCTATCTTTAGCTACGGCAATTGTTAACCCTAGGGGTGTAAAACTTGCTTGAGATACCCACGATGCAAGCATGGCGCTAGTTAAATCGCCTTTTTTGGCTGTAATAATGTAAAGCCCGCTACTAATGCGTCCTAGGGCTTTTTCGAGGTTGCTGTCTATGGCTTTAAGTTCTTTAATACTGCGATCGCGTGTCAGCCATTGTCCTAAGTCTGTACCTGCTTCTTCACAGAGTTTGTAAGTATTTTCGCTGGGAAAGTCTTTAATCCGAATGGCTGGGAAGGCTTCAGATAAACCTAAATCCCTAAACTTACCAAGCAACGGATCGATGGGTTCGTCATCTCCGCCACCCGACTCGTACAAACCAATAGCTTGCTTACCTTTAGCTGCGGCTAAAACGGTACTCAAAGCGGTTTTGACGCTGGATTTAGCTGAAGTTGGTGGCATAGAAATTACAATACCAGCGCTGCGACTGACAAGTTCTTGAATTTCCTGTAAATCGCTCGATCGCATATCTACCATTTCGACAGCAACTCCGGTTTTGGTAATCCCACTCGCAATTGATTGAGAAAGGCGATCGCTATATCCATAATCGGATACATAAAAAACAGCTACAGTGGTTTCTGCTTTGGCTTTCGTTTGACTCCAAGTCCGGTAACGTTTGGTTAGTTCTGCGACGTTGTGCTGCAATAATGGGCCATGACCTGTAGCTATAGTTAAAACAGTTCCTAATTCGTCCATCCGCTTCATCGCCGATAATACCGAACGAGCGTTAGGAGCCATTAGACAGTCATAATAAAAGCGAAAATCTGCTTCTATTGCGCCCAAGTCTTCATCAAAGGTATATTCGTCGCAGTAGTGCAAGCCAAAGGCATCGCAAGTGTAGAGAACCTGGGTTTGACGATCGTAAGTAAACATTGTATCGGGCCAATGTAAGTTCGGCGCACTGACAAATTCTAATTCGTGTCCGTTACCCAAGTCTAAAAATTCGCCATTTTTGACGATTTGCTTTTTAAATGGCTGGTGTACCATATCTTCGAGAAACTGCAAAGCTACTTTTGACCCGACTACCGTTATTTCGGGGTTTAATTGCAGAATATCTTTAACTAATCCGCTATGGTCTGGCTCGGTGTGACTGATGATTACGTAATCAATTTCTACAGGATTAATTAGTTTATTGAGCGTATCTAAATATAACTTGCGGAATTTTTCGTGACTTGTATCTACTAAAGCTATTTTTTCACCGCGAATTATAAAAGAGTTGTATGTAGTACCATTTTGCAGTCCAAATTCGATGTCAAAGCGATCGCGCTCCCAATCTAAAGAGCGGATCGCTGTCGTATTAGGCGCAATTTCGGCGGTTTGCGTCGTTAACCGCTTCTGATTTTTGTCGGTGAGCGCTACCATCGGTCATCTCCTTAGCAACTATATTCATTCTCTCACGACTGCTAAGTAAAGTTTTGTGAAAAAATTTATGATTAAGTTAAAAAATTTCAATCAATGGTAATGCTGTCTTAAAATAAAGCCAAATTTTGTTTTTATCCAGACAGTCTATGGTTGCAACGGTGCAATCGCTTTAATCTTTTTCATTTGAGCTTTTTTTTCAAAAATAGGCAACTCCCCAAAGACGGGCAAAATACTCCTACTTAAGATTGATTTTTGCTATAACCCCATTTTTAATTCTGCCAATTGTAGGATGTAAAAACTTATCAATAAAGTCATTGTATTAAGTAAGGATTATAAAAAAAATCTACAAATTTTGAGGGCAAGTATGAAATTGTTACTTATAGCTACTACTGCAATTATCAGTGCAATTAGTTTAGCAAATCCAGTCAAAGCAGAAAACCCTGCTCACGTTAGACAATTGCTAGAAACTAAGCAATGTCAAAGTTGTGACTTAAGAGGGGCAGATTTAAGCGGAGCGCATTTAATTGGGGCAGATTTGCGAGATGCAAATTTAGAAGAAGCTAACCTAGCAAATACTAACTTAGAAGGCGCAGATTTAACTGGGGCAAATCTCAAACAAGCAACATTGTTAAACTCTTTTGCCTCTGATGCTAGTTTTAATGAAGCAAATCTTACAGACGTTAACTTTAGTAGCGCCAAACTCTACAATGCAGATATGGATGGTGCAATCGTAGCAGGAGCAAACTTTAGTGGCGCTAAAGTATACGGTGCGGACTTATCAAAATATTAAAAAGTTCGCTGTTTATTTAGAAATCTGCTTATTAGCTGCCTCAACCTGCTGAGTAAAATAATCTTGTTGATATTGCAACTGTTTAGCTAAATCTAAACCATTTTGAAACGCTGCTAGAGCTTCAGAATAATTACCTCTTTTGACATTAATTTGTCCAATTTGATCGTACGTGTTCATCATTCCGTAAACATTTACAGCTTGTTCGTCAGCTTGCAAAAGAATTTGACTTGTTTGTAAAGCTTCATCAACTTGATCTTGGGAACGATACAAAGCAACTAATTTTCTTAGAGCCTCCCCTGCTTGAAAAAATTGCTGTAATGCCCATGCAGAAGTATAAGCTTGTTGATAAGAAGCAAAAGCTTGTTCTAGTTGTCCTAATACTTCGTAATCGGTAGCGATCGCCAAATACAATTTCGGAACCTCTGTAAGCAACTTTTCTTGTTGGTAAATTGTCAATAACTGTTGCTTAGTTTCTACCGCTTGCTGGCGTTGCTTTGATTGATCATAAATATAAACTAACTGTTGTAAATAAGCTAATTCCCCAGGTCGATCGCTTTTAGCTTTGGCAATACTCAGCAATTGGTTATAACTAGCTATGGCTTGGGGATAGTCAAACCAACTTAAATTTAATTCAGCAATAGTTTGTAGCGTTTCTTCGGCGGCGGCGCTACCTTGGGGTTGAAGGGCTAAAATTTGGTTGTAAACAGCTAAAGCTGATTTTGGTACTCGCACTTGCTCAAAAGCTGAAGCTAAAGCCGTTAATAACTGCAAATCGTTACTAGACTTTAATTGCTGGGAAATTGCATCTAACCTTTGAGTAATTACTTGTACTTGATAGCGTTCGTTTTCCGTCCAGGCGATCGCGCCAACCCTTCCCAAAGCCTGAGTTTCTGCCAAATAACCTAATACCCGCCGCAATCTTAGCTCTCGATTCCAAGTTTCAAAAGCCCCTAATTTATCGCCTGCAATTAACTTAGCTTGAGCTTGAGTATTTAATTGCTCTAACGCCACCGCTAAGTTTTTTTGCTCCTCCGGGGTAGGAGATGGGGAGGGTAAAAGCGGATCGGGTGTGGTAATTTCGAGGGGATTAACGGGAAATTCTGCGGGGGGAGTTTTGCTTTGGGCGCTCGCATTTGGACCAATACACAGCCAGAAAGCAGCGCTAACAAAGAGTTTTAGCACCAAGCTATGACCAAAATATTTGTTGGGTAGGCGATGGCTTGACGGCATAGGTAAAAAGTTGAAGGCGTGAATCATACAAATATATTGACGCACAACAGCAAAAAAATATCCTGAAAAATGGCTAACTTCAAGCTTTAAAATACAGAAATTAGATATTTTTAAGTGCGTGTCAATCAAATGACTCATTCTACAGATATTACAACTTTAGCTCGATGGATGGCAGCCGATTTTAGCAATCAGCAACAAGCTTTTGACAATCCACCCTTTTTTGCTCATATTCGCGTTTGTATGCGTCCCTTGCCCCTAGAATTGCTATCAGGAGTAAGTTTCTATATCGAGCAAGCCTATGATTATATACTCAATACTCCCTACCGAGTCCGGGTGCTGAAATTGCTTGTAGCAGGCGATCGCATTGAGATTGAAAACTACACCGTGAAGGAAGAACAGCAATTTTACGGCGCATCGCGGCAAAAAGAACGTCTTAATGCTTTAACCGCCGCGCATTTAGAGAAACTTCCTGGCTGCAATATGTTTGTAGAGTGGACGGGTAGCACTTTTAAAGGCGTTGTCGAACCGGGGAAAGGTTGTATTGTTTTCCGCAATGACAAAAAAACTTATCTAGATAGCGAATTTGAAATTGACCAAGATAAATTTATTAGTTTAGATCGGGGACGAGATGTAGAAACCGACGAACATATTTGGGGTTCGGTGGCGGGAGCGTTTCAGTTTGTGCGTAAAGCTAGTTTTGCTGACGAAGTTATGTAGAAACAAGTAGTAGAGACGTTGCCGTAAAACGTCTCTACAAATAAATGAAATTACCAATTACCAATTGGTAATGGGATAAAGAAGGTAAAACCAAAAACTCTGTCTTTTTCGTCAACCAACCCTTGAAAATCATCACACTTTCAGCAACGTCATCTACTGCAAATTAGCAGGTATAGTCTTCGGGACAGTCCAGTAATAAATAGTATGTTCGCGAGTGGGTCCTTTAACTTGCACAACCCGCTCTGGCTTCCATTCGCCCATATCAAAATCGTGGGAGACAATGCGCGTACCGGGCTTAAGTTGCTTAAATAATTGAGGACGCAGCTTAACATTAATATCTGGCAGTAAATAGAGTGTAACTACCGTAGCCTCGCTCAAATTGGTCTTAAATAGGTCTTGTTGACGAAATTGGACGCGATCGGTTACTTTTGCAGCGCGAGCATTAGCATTAGCTTCGCTAATCCGTTCGGGGTTAATATCTATCCCTACTCCCCGCGTACCGTACTTTTGCGCTGCTGTAATCACAATTCGACCGTCACCACTACCAAGATCGTAGACAACATCACCTTTTTTGACATTAGCTATTTGCAACATTTGAGTTACAACTTCATTCGGTGTTGGTACGTAAGGAACATCTAATTCTGGTTCGGGAGATTCAACTTCTTCTTCTGTTGAAGCTGGAGTTTCAATCGTAGTCGGGCTTTGTTGAGCTTGAGCGTCAAAATCTCGCTGTTGGGTGCAACCAGCAAACATTAAGCTACTAACACCTACCGCTACTACGAAGAATTTTTTTAGCTGCATAATTTCTCCTGGTAATTTGGTTAATTTTGATAAGAAGATCGCCACAATAGCGGCAGACCCGCAACAACTACAGCAACACCAAAAGCCGCCCCAATGTCTGTATAAACTAGGCTGGAATACAGCAAATAGCCGCAAGTGAGACAAAACAAAATTGGCGTAACTGGATAAAAAGGAACGCGGAAAGGGCGAGGAGTTTGAGGTTCTTTAGCTCGTAAAACAAATAGCGATACTCCGCTTAAGAGAAAAAAGAACCAGAAAACTGGGGCAGTATAATCTACCATTGTGGTAAAGCCTTTGCGGGTAAAACTACCCAGCAATACTAAAGCTAAAGCAATTGCACCTTGGACGATTAGGGCATTTTTGGGAGTATTAGCGCGATTCCAGTGTCCCAAAAAGGAAAATATGCGAAAATCTTGACCCAAAGCGTAGTTAGTTCGAGCGCCAGTAAAGATATTGGCATTAGTTGCGCCCAAAGTTGCGATCGCAATTAACAAACTAATAAATAACGCTCCTGGTTGTCCAAAAGTGTTACGCATCAAGTCGGCGGCTACAGCTTCCGATTGGGTCATTGCAGTTAATCCTAAGCCATGCAAGTAGGCAAAGTTGATTAACAAATAAATGGCGGTAATAATGCCAATACTCCACATTAGTAACCGCACCATGTTCTTTTTGACATTGTGCAACTCCGCAGATATGTAAGCGGCTTCATTCCAGCCGCCAAAGGAAAACAGCACAAAAACCATCGCCGAACCCCAATTGGTTTGAGCGATCGCACGGGCGGTTACAGGTGGTAAAGAGGGCGTAATAAAAGTTGCCCCGACAATAATTACCAACAGCAAACCCAAGACTTTAGCGATACTCAGCCAGTTTTGCGTCCATTTTCCTTGCTCGACACCGACAATATTTAAGCTTGTTAGGACAATGACAGCGAGGGCTGCATAAATAGACGGTGAGTAGTTACCAAGGCGTAATAATTCGGAGGCATAATCGCCAAAAACAAAGGCTACAGTAGCAATAGAGCCAGTTTGAATTACTGCCATTCGCGCCCAAGCAAATAGAAAAGCTACCTTAGAGCCAAAGGCACGCATCAAGTAATGATAATTACCGCCAGCATGAGGATAAGCTGTCGCTAATTCTCCATAACAAAGAGCGCCAATTAGAGACATTACACCGCCTAAAACCCAAGCTAGTAGCACCGCAAAATTGCTACCTAAATTGCTGGCAACTATAGAGGGGGTTTGAAAAATCCCCACACCGATAACCAAACCGACAATTAGCGCTAACGCATCGCCAAGAGCGATCGCACTTTTTGGGGCGGCTTCGTTTAAAGCTGCAACTTGCCCGTTTACCTGGCGATCGGATTTTTGTGTCATTCCACCTCCCATTGTTTAAAACTGGTATTGGATGGCGCAATTAATAGAGATTCTATAAAATTGCGATCACGCGATTGATTATTTGCTTTCGTCAAAACTTTGACTTGAAATTAGTTTTGCAAATAAATGTGACGAGAAAGTGACAGTAGCTTTAAGATGCGATCGCACTTTTGTCTCTAAAGTCCTGAAAAGTTATAGCCAACGCCAACCATTATCCCTACATCAGTATCATCATCAACAAACCCAACATTTACTCCGGCGGTAGCTGTAAATTGAGCATTTATAGGTATATCTAAACCACCTGTTAGTAATATTCCTACATCGCTATCATCGCCTGTAGAAATTATTGCGCCGCCACCAATATAAGGAGCAACATTAAGTCTAGTTATTTCCAAATCTTCCACCGGAAAATCAACGGTTACAGGCAACAAAACCGTTACATCATCTCCAAATAAAACGGAGGGTCTTACTGACAAGTTTCGCGTGAATCCCACTTTACTAATAACACTAAAAGAACCTTCACCTATACCTGTTTCCCCGCCAAGTCCAATGTTTCCACCAACCCCAATATAACTAGAGCCAGAGCGAGTTGCTCTACCAGGATTAACACCGTCTAAGGGTGGATTGCTACCATCAGAAGGCGGTGGTGTGGGGTTTGATGATGGTGTTGTTGGCGTATAATCGCTCGGTGGTGTTTGAAAGGATGGCGTTGTTGGCGTACTATCGCTGGGTACGGTGTTGTCTAAGGGCGCTGAGGGCGTTGTCGGTGTACTATCGCTAGGTACGGTGTTATCTAAGGGCGCAGTTTGTGTACTGTCGCTGGGTACGCTGTTATCTAAAGGTGCGGTTTGTGTAGGCTCGTTTTGGGGTGCAGAAAGTTGAGCCATAGACTCATAATCGGCATCTGTACGCTCAAAACTTGGTTTGATTTTTTCTGTACTTTCGGCAATTATTAATGTATTTTGCTCTGGTGATTTTGTAGTTTGAGCTTGGGCTGCAATACTACTTAAAAATACAGAGGCGGTAGTTATACCGATTAACAAATAAATCTTTTTTAGACTCATAGCGATCGCGTTTCCTTGCTGATAAACTAACAATAATTTCTTTGGTCTTAATTGATATTTGACCTTGTTTCTCAGTAAATTAATACTCACGATAGATGTAAAATCTGATAAGCAGTACTATCTACTAAAAAACAAGACATCAATAAAAAGGTCGAGCTTTAATAGCTGATTGACCTAGCAGATTAAAAAGAAAAATTATTTAATCTGTTGCTTTTATGATGAGCAATAAATGTGACGACAAAGTGACAAGAATTAGGATGTGGAACTAAGGGGCAATTTAATTTGAAAAGTGGAACCAAGCCTAACCTTGCTAGTAACGCTAATTTGCCCATTGTGCGCTTTAACAATTTGCTCGGCGATCGCAAGTCCTAACCCAAAACCGCCACTAGCCTTGTTACGTTCCCCATCCACGCGATAAAATCGTTGAAAAATATGGGGTAAATGTTCCAGCGAAATGCCCACACCGCTATCGATAACTTGAATCAATCCTTGATGCGCTTGAACTGATAGTTTTAACTGCACCGTACCGCCATCATCGGTATACTTACAAGCATTGTTGAGCAAATTCATTACCGCTTGACGAATCAAATTTGCATCGGCTTTTATTTCTACAGGTTGCGGTGGAAAGTAGGTAATAAAGTTTATCTTTTTAGCTTGAAGTTTATAATCTCTCGCCACATCGGTTAATAAAACCCTTAAATCTATATTTGACAAAGCCTCTGAGGGCAATTTTCCTTCATGACGAGCCAAAAATAACAGTTGAGTGACAAGCATACTCATCAACTTAGCCGCTTCCACAATTTTTTCAAACCGCTTTTGCTGGGAATCATCTCCGGGAGGCGCAAGTAACCCAACTTGAGCGTTACTAATAACTGCAGCTAAAGGATTGCGTAGTTCGTGAGAAGCATCCGCCGCGAAGCGCTGCAACTGCTCGTAAGACTGACGAATTGGCTGCATTGCCAAACCACCCAAAAACCAACCTACAAGTGCGATCGCGCCTAAAGTTCCCAGCACTACCACTGTTAAAACTATTCGCAACTGATTTAAAGCGTCTCGAACCGTTGTAAGAGCGATACCAACTTGAACGTAGCCGATTAATAACTTATCTTGACGAACGGGTAGCGTTACTTGACGAACCCAATCAGTGCGATCGCTATCAGCCTTAATTGTTTTAAATTGGAGGATTTTTTCTAACCTTTCTGGGGGAGGCGTACCAAAAAACTGAACTATAAACCCTTGCTCGTTGTACCATCGCGCGTAAGTTACCGCACTATCCAAGGGTTCGGGATTATTACCCAACAAGGGGACGTTTTCTAAATTTATCTGTTTTTGACTTTTATAAAACTGCTGTTTGACACTAGCTGCCATTATTCCAGCTTTTTTGTAGAGCAAGCGATCGGTTCTTTCTAATTGCTCTACGGCTTCAATGTAATAAATCAAGGATGCGAAAATAATCACAATACTGCCCATAGACAGCGTAAACCAACAAGCCAAATTTTGACGGCTACGATTGAACATGAGGAGCCTTAAAGCGATAACCCATACCGTAAATAGTTTCAATCCAATCGGTAGCATTCAACGCTTGCAAACGTTGGCGCAATCGTTTAACTAAAGTAGTGACTGCATTGCTTTCCGGTTCTGTACCCCATTCCCATAAAGCGTCCTCAATGCGATCGCGGCTTAAAACTTGTCCGGGATGACGAAAAAAGTATTCTAGTAACTGAAATTCTCGCGCTGTTAGTTGTACCTTATTTGTTTCACCTTCTACAGTCAGAGTATTCAAGTTTAGGTGCAAGTCGCCTACTGTGAGCGTATCTACTTGTAGGACAGGCGAGCGCCTTCCTAACGCCCTTACTCGCGCTAAAAGTTCGATTAAATCCGTGGGTTTAACTAAATAATCATCCGCACCCGCATCTAAACCTGCAACTTTATCGGCGATCGTATCTTTAGCCGTAAGCATAAGTACGGGTGCAGTTTTTCCCAAACTTCGATACTGACGACACAAGCTTAAACCACTAACTTTAGGTAGCATCCAGTCTAAAATCAGCAAATCGTATTCTTTTTGAGATAGCAGCCATTGCGCTGTTTCTCCATCTTCTAACCCATCCACAATATGTCCTGCTTGCAACAAAACTGTATGTAACGGTTCTAATTGCGCGGGGTCATCTTCTACAAGTAAGATTCTCATGCTAGGCGACTAAGTAGGTGGGCTGAATCAAATATAAGATAGCTTTGCCTGAAACTCTTGCAATGATTGAAAACTATTGTAAGTTTAATTGCGCCAACCTACTTAGGCTGTTTTAAATTTTCTTATATTAGAAAAGCTGAGACGATTTGTATGTCTTCCAGTGGTAAGAACCTTAAAAAAGCATCGCGGCTTTGGAGCTTTTTATTACTGTCTATAGCGATCGCCTTTAATGTATAAATATTATCTTCTATAGAAATTCTTTCCAGAAGTGGTAAAATAAGAAGTTGATTAAATAAACCCAGCAAAATTAACCCAGAACATGGTCAAACTGCGATTAAAGCGTTTCGGCAAAAAGCGCGAAGCAAGTTACCGGATAGTAGCAATCAATAGCCGCGATCGCCGAGATGGTCGTCCACTAGAAGAATTAGGTTTTTATAATCCCCGCACCGATGAAGTAAAATTAGACGTTCCGGGAATTATTCGCAGACTCCAGCAAGGCGCTCAACCATCGGAAACCGTGCGGAGCATCCTACGCAAAGCAAATGTTTTTGAACAAATCAGTGCCACAACCGCTCAACCATAATTCAACAAAAATGCCCGACTACACTGGCTTGGTGCGCTTTCTCATCGAGCCATTTTTAGAATCAGCCAACTCTTTAAGTATTGATTGCGAAACTTCCGAAAGTGCCGATCGCGTCTGGATTCGCGTCGCCTTTGAAGGAGAAGACAAAGGGCGAGTTTTTGGTCGTGGCGGACGCAATATACAAGTAATTAAAACAGTAGTAGCGGCAGCAGCCAACTTTGCTGGGCATTCAGTGTACTTAGATATTTACGGTAGCCAACCCTCTAACTCCTTCGAGGGAGAGCAAATAGAGCGGGAAAATCCCTCACAATCAAGAGAATCACAACGCGAAGTTCGCCGGGGAGAAGATTCCTTCTCGCCAACTCCAAGGGAAAGCGCCCTGCCTAAACCTGCAATTAAGCTTCGTCCTCGCTTAAATGTGGATGGTAATAGCTAAAAAATCCCTAATTTTTTGCGGTTAGCTTGAAAGCTCAAAATTTACAAGTTAACCGTTAATAGCTTCTCAGCTTAGTAGCAAGTACAATTTTTATCATAAAAATATTTATGGCAGAAGCATCGACGATTCAACTGCCGAGCAAAGAAAGTGCGATCGCCTTATCAGGAGATGGCGAAGAAAATTTAAAAGCGATCGCCCGACAAACTGGGGCGCTGCTTGTACTGCGCGGGCAAGAACTGTACATTTCGGGAACAGAGCAGCAAGTTGAACTGAGCCGAAAGTTGGTGCAAAGTCTTAAATACTTATGGGTTAAAGGTACAATTATTTCTCTAGCAGATATCTCTACAGCTAGGCAAGCTTTGGATACCGAACGCCAAGACGAATTGCAAGATTTGCAGCGAGATATTGTCGCTAAAACCCGCAAAGGTGAAGAAATCCGTGCCAAAACTTTTCGCCAAAGGCAATATATCCGCGCCCTTAACCACAACGATCTAATTTTTTGCTCTGGGCCAGCAGGTACGGGTAAAACTTTTTTAGCGGTAGTTGTTGCCGTTAAAGCACTTTTAGCCAATCAGTACGATCGGATAATTTTAACTCGTCCGGCCGTAGAAGCAGGAGAAAAACTCGGCTTTTTGCCAGGAGATTTGCAACAAAAAGTTAATCCTTATCTGCGTCCGCTTTACGATGCGATTAATGAATTTATCGATCCTGAAAAAGTCCCAAGTTTGATGGAGCGTGGAGTTATTGAAGTAGCGCCTTTAGCCTATATGCGCGGTCGCACTCTCAATAATGCTTTTGTAATTGTAGACGAAGCCCAAAATACTACACCTTCTCAGATGAAAATGGTGTTGACTCGTTTGGGTTATCGTTCGCGGATGGTAGTAACGGGGGATATGACGCAAACGGATTTACCTTTAAATCAACAGTCAGGATTAGCCGTATCTTTAAAAATTCTGCAAAATGTGGAAGGTATTGCTTTTTGCGAATTTTCTCAAAAAGATGTCGTCCGTCACCCTTTGGTACAAAGAATTGTTGCTGCTTACGAAATCTACGAAAAATAGCAATTTTAATCGTTTGCGTGACTCAATGCGATCGAGGTTTACTAGATAAGTTTGATTTTTTCTTTTAACACTTTTTCTACTTGGTTTGGGGCTTGCATATTCGTAAATAGTTGAATTGCCAGGTTAAAGTTTGTAATACTTTCATCTTGCTTATTCATTTTTTTATAAGTCAATCCTAATTGACAGTAAGCTTCTGCTAAGTCGCATTTTGCCCCAATACTTTCTAGCAAAGTTATTGCTAGTAAATGGTGCTGAATGGCTAGTAAACATGAATCTTTTTGTTTATTTATTTCTGCTAAAGCGTTGAGGGTTTTTGCTTGTACTTGAGTATAGTGACTTTCTTGAGCAAAAAATAAGGCTTGATGATACATCTCATCTGCTTTTTCAAATTCTTTCAAATTAACGTAGGTTTGACTGATTAATTGAAGGAAATAAGCAAACCTACCTGTATATTCTGGTACTTTTTTAGTCAAAATAGCCTGGTAAATAGGCTCTATTAATAAACGAGATTCTTTGCTAAAACCTAAATAAGAATTTATCAATGCCAAACAAACAGTTGCTTTTTCTGCCCAACGATGATGGGAAGTATCTTTAGCAAGGGCGATCGCACTTTGAAATAAGTCTGCGGCGGCGGTTAATTCCCATAAATCTATTTTGTACAAACCAATGCTTAATAGAGAATCAATCTCAATCATTTTTAAGCAATAAATAGTATGTTGACTAAGAGGCAAAGCTAGAGATGTTAAATTTTGGGTTGCTAAAGCGATCGCTTTTTCTTGGCAATCGATAGCTTGATGAATTTTGCCTACAATCCAGTAAAGATCGCCCAAAATGTTGTATGTCTCGCTAAGACGGCGATCGCCTGAAATTTTATTAATTACTCCAGTAATGGCAGCTAACACAGGTTGCAGCAAACCCAAGCGATATAAAGTGCTACCCAAAGGTAAATACTGTCGCCCTAAGTACAGGACAAAAAATGTAGAGCATTTAAGAAATCATCCATTTTCTGCTCCAAATTGAGAACAATATTTCGCAGATGGTCAAAGCCATAGCGAAAAATGCTCTTAGCTTTACGTCCATGC
>JAESGR010000278.1_pt1 | contig 60005 bp, 54 predicted proteins | sample 9269771 | NCBI WGS metagenome assembly JAESGR01 (sample SAMN15739572, study PRJNA653492) | algae metagenome | isolation source: Chroococcus sp. CMT-3BRIN-NPC107 and co-occurring heterotrophs from well... | place: USA: Clark Mountains Wilderness, California | collected 2010-04-18 | reverse complement strand
TCGTACGGGCTGAGCCATGAAGACCTGCTGCCATAGTGCATCCTCCCTTTCACGGGACAATGCACCACGACACTCCGGAACCAAACACTTAGCCTACCCGGTTCCGATCTCCTGATGTGCTGTGGCCGGGAGTTCACGCCGCGCAAACAGGACATCCAGCACATCTTTGACCGTGTGTGCGACGAGCATAGCATCGAGCATCGCCTGACCAAGGTGATCCACCTCCTCCGTGGGCTCCTGCCTGCAGTCCTTTCAGAAAGGCGGATCGATGGTCAGGCCCTGCGGATGAACCGCACGATCGGGGACGCGATGGTCAAGCGCTCCCACGACGACAGCCACGACCAGCCCAGGGTGCACCTGCAACTCTTCGTAGACGCCTGTTGCCACGCCCGGCGCCTGACGACCCTGCGCGGCCTCATGCCCTGCCAGCTCATCTGTCAGACCCGGGCCAGAGCGCCCGATCGGCTCAGGCCTGACTCGGTACACCACATCCCGGGGCCATACAGGTAGCCGATATCAGCCGGCGCCACCCATGGATCGGCTCGCCTCAGAAAGATGCGGGTGTCTCGCCAATCATGGTGCCAGTCCTGATGACTATGTCGTTCTGTTCCAGCAGCCGGTTTGGTGTATCGTGATGGTCTGCCGGTATCAGGTTGCGGCTAGCCGCCGGGTTCAGGTCACTGTGGATAAGGAGCTTGGCTGCTATCAGTTGATCTGGACCTCTGTAGGAACGTCCGGGAAGGCTCGCGTTGTGGGCGGCGGGTCCGTTGTTCATCCTGCTGTGTGCCGGCAGTACACGTGTGCCGCCACAATCTTGCTGCACAAAGCTATCTACAGCGGCTCCGCAGAACTCACCCGCGACAATGCATTGTCGCCATTTTTACGTGCGGCTGCGGTCCTCTTCCAGTTCAGACCACAGGTCAGCCAGCCGGCGCGCCAGGGTTTCCACCTTGGTAGCATCGAGGTCGGGCTGGAAGCGCAGGATGATCTGGCGGCCGGAACGTGACAGACGGGCGAGGCGACGGCCGTCCCGCGCACGCAGGACAATCCCTTCCCGGTCAGACAGGGTATTGTCGCCTTCCTTGAGGCCATTCGTCAGCATGCGCGCACGCACGGATGGAGTTGCCCGACTGGCGCGAACCCGCTCGGCCAGGTCATCCGGTATCAAGCCGCTGCAACCGGCCAAGGCCGCGACGAGCCGCTGTCCCTCATTGATCGAGAGCCCGCGCCAGTCGCCGACCAGCTCCAGGACTGCATCAGGAATCTCGGCAAGCTTGGTCAGGTTGCTGACCTGCTGCGGGCTCACCGCCAGGATTTCGGCCAGACCTTGGCGGTCGTGGAGGCCTGCCTGCAGGATGCGTCGATAGGCCCGTCCCCGCTCGACAGGGGACAGGTCCTTGCGCGCTGCGTTTTCGACGAGCATCGCGCTGATCAGCGCGCGGTCGTCGACCTCGATCATGACGGCCTTGACCTTCATGCCCAGGGCCCGGGCAGCTCGGACGCGCCGGTGGCCATAGACGATCTCATAGGCATCCTCGCGCCCATGCCGGCGGCGCAGACCCACCGGCACGAGTTGACTATTCCGCACGAGGGACTTCTGGAGTTCGACGAAGGCGGGATCGGCCAGATTCTCTTCGTGACGATCGCGCCAGGGCGAGTCCACGACTGCTACGGGGTCCACCTCGATCACCATCCTCCCTTCGGCGACGGCCTGGGCCATCGTCTGCTCGAGTTCGGCCAACCGCTGGACGGTGTCGGCCGCCACCGCACGAACCTGATCGCCAATCGGGACGATCCCGGTACGGCCGCGGGCAGCGCGACCACCTTGTTCATCGCCCATGGCGCCGATCGCCGCGTCCAATTCGGCCATTCGCGTGGACTTTGTCATCGCACGTCCTCCCGTCCCCAGGACTTCTCGATCAGCGTACGGATCTCCGCATTCACGCCGTTGAGATGTTCCAGGGCGCGGTCGAGCACGCGCCGGCCCTCGCGTGGATCCAACTCATAGAGTGTGCGCTTCACGTTGCCAGCTTGGTCCAGGGCGGTCGTGTGAACCATGCGCGCGTCCATCAGCCCATCGGCAAAAGTCGACGTCATCCAGGCGGCGATCCGTTGCTGGTTCTTGTCGTTCGGCTGGAAGCGGCTGATGAGCACCCGCACGAAACTCAACAGGGGAGGACTTTTCGGATCGAAGCTGCGGATGTCCGCAAGCGTATCACCCAGCATCCTGAAAAAGCGGCCGGTCGAGGCGAAGTCCAGCATCGACGGTGGGACAGGAATGATGAGTCCGTTGGACGCGAACAGAGCGTTGATCGTGAGGTAGCCAAGCGATGGTGGACAGTCGCAGACCACCACGTCGTAGTCTTTCTGCACGCTTTCGAGTCCGCTACGCAGGAGTGTCCAGAAGCGGAAGGTCCGTTCCTTGATCTGCCGCACGGGCAACTCGAACTCGACCCGATACAGCGCCAAGTTGGCGGGCAGCAGGTCCAGGCCCGGCAGATAGGTCTTGCGGATGCAGGCACTCAGTTGGTCCACGTCTCCCCGCACATAGCCGTAGAATGTCTCCGTCTCGCCGACCTCTTCGTCCGCGCTGATCCCGAACATGCCGGTCGCCGATGCCTGGCTGTCCAAGTCGACGAGTAGAACCCGCCAACCATGCAGCGCCAGGTACTGGGCCAGATGCACGGCCGTGGTCGTCTTGGCGGCACCTCCCTTGAAGTTGCAGACGGTGACGACCCTGAGCGCCTCCTCGCCACGCCGTGCGGGACGGTAGCGGGCGTCCTCGTTGCGGCTGGCCAGCCATTCACGGATCCGGTGAACTTCATCGACTGCGAAGACTCGCCGTGCCGTCCCTACGCTCTCGCCCTTCGGGAGATCCGGCTCATCGAGCACCAGCCGACGCAGATAGCTGTCGGAGATGCCGAGCAGTTCAGCGGCCTCCCGCGTCGGCAGCTTGCGAAAGGTCTTGGTGCGCTCGGGCTTGTTGTCGATCTCGATGATGCGCTGCTGGACTGCGTCGGCCATGGAGGCATGCTCATCGAACAGCGTCACCAGGTCATCGAATGTGGACTTGGTCATGCTTCCTCGTTGCAGGTGCACTCGTTCCGGCCGAGGGCGAGATAATCGACGTTACACGGGATTTGCATTGTTTCGCAGAAAAATGCGTGTGTCGGCAAGACACAGGTTCCACTCGAAAGCCATGACCTTGCGGGTTAGCGAACCGATCCGTCCACGCGACCGGCCGCTTGCCCTCTGCACGAGCAAGCTCTACTTATAGCTAGCTATATCTAGCTAGGAAGATCTTATGAACGGCGTCAACGTATTCGATGCGAAGAACAGGCTCAGCGCCCTGCTGGACAGGGTGGAGCGCGGCGAGGAGGTCACGATCACTCGGCGCGGCAAGGCGATCGCCAAGCTCGTTCCCACTGCCAGCCCCAACCATGCGGCAACACTCGTCCAGCGCATGCAGGCGATCCAGGACCGGATCGCGGCGCGAGGAGAGCCGTTCACACAGGATGAACTGCGGGCCTATCGGGACCAGGGTCGCCGATGACCCTGTGCGTCCTGGACAGCTCCGTGGCTCTTGCCTGGATCCTGCCGGGGGAGGGGGGTGCGACGGTCGAGCCATGGCGGGTACCGGCGGCCACCCAAGGAGTCGTTGTTCCCAGCCTTTGGCTCTGGGAAATGGGGAATGTCCTTCTGATGGCCGAGCGGCGTGGACGGATCACGCTGGCCGATCGCAATGATGCCCTGGGCGTCCTGGCTGATATGCCGATCCGGATCGACGAAGTTACGCCAGCCAGGGCATGGGGAGATGTCCTCCACCTCGCTGCCGCCCATCGGCTCACATCCTATGACGCCAGCTACCTGGAACTCGCCCTGAGAACCGGCTTGCCGCTGGCGTCACTTGACCGCCAGCTTCGCGGAGCCTGCCAAACCTGCGGAGTGGCCCTGCTGCCTGATAGTTGACTGTCGGCAAAGCCGCTGCCAGTAACATGATGCGTCTGAGCATGATGCGGCTCATGGCGTTGGAGATCGATGCGCCGGATGGTCTCGACGGCGACGTCGAGGAAGGCGGCCTTGCCCATGGGTCTGCCGCAGTCGCAAGCGCCATTGGCGAACAGGTGCTTCAGCCAAGCCCACCGCTCGCGCACTGCGGCGAGAACGATCCGGACACCGGAACAGTCGGAGATATCGACACTGACACAGGCCCGGCCATCAGCAGCCGGGGCTGGTTTCCCGCCCCGCCCGCTCGCGATCCCGCATCAGCGCCACGCCATGGATGGTGCGAAACAAGAGCGGGCGCAGGAATTGGCGGAACCACCAGTGCACCGTCTCCCAACACCGAAATGGATCGGCAGCATCCGCCAGCCGTCGCTACCGCGTGCCATGTAGCGGACCGCACCTCGCGCAGGTCGGTCTTCGATTCGCGCCCATGCTTGGACACGTCAGGCAGCAGCGGCTCACTTCGCTGCCATTCCTCGTCGGCCAGGCCTATCGGGGTAACGCCAAGTCTTGCGGACAGGATCAGCCATCGGGCTTCAGCCCGATCCTTCGAAGAGATGCCAGCAAAGCTGACAGGCGGCTAGAGCTCTCTCGGATCCGCATTCCGAGTCTCCACCACGTCCAACTTGGCCCGGCAATCCAATCTCAAGCGGTTCTATGCAAGAACAAGACAGAACCTAGAGTATCAACTCGTTCAAATTCCATATAACTAGACGTAGGCATCACGATAAAGTCGATGTTCATCTTAGATGAACTTTAATCTTCAGCCTATTGACATGCCCGTTCCCATCTCCGCCCTAATCAGAAGGCTGCATGCACTGGCTGACCTGCGTCGCTGGTTCCACAGCCGACACGGCGGAAGGATGCTTGACGAATGATCGTTCTTCAAAGGTGGATCATCGCGGCGATCTTGATGATCCTGGCCTTGTTCGGCGCACCGTCATCCTCGGACGCCGCCACACCCAACCTGATCGCGGCGGGCTATCTCCATACCAGCGGTAGTCGGATCCTGGACACCCAGAACCGGAACGTGCGCATCCTGGGGGTGAACTGGTTCGGCCTGGAAACGAACACGATGTCGCCGCACGGTCTGTGGGCGCGCAACTACAAGTCGATGATCGGCCAGATCGCCTCGTTCGGCTTCAACACGATCCGCCTGCCGTTCTCGGCTGCCATGCTCACCGCCGACGCCAGCAAGGTCGGCGGAATGAACTACGCGCTCAATCCGGACCTGGCCGGCAAGACGCCGCTACAGATCATGGACGCCGTGATCGCGGAGGCGCGTCCAGCGGCTGCGGATCATTCTCGACATGCACAGCCTGGAGCCCGACGGCAACAGCGGCAAGTGGACCAGTTCGACCCGGTCGGAGGCCGCCTGGATCAACAACTGGAAGATGCTGGCCAGGCGCTATGCCGGCAACTGGACCGTGCTTGGCGCCGACCTGTTCAACGAGCCCGACGGCAGCTGGGGCACTGGCGCGGCCGACGACTGGGCCAGGGCCGCGAAGAAGGCAGGCGATGCTATCCACGCCGTAAACAGCAAATGGCTGATCATCGTGGAGGGTGTGCGCAGCTATGGCGGCAACTTCTACTGGTGGGGCGGCGGACTGCAGGCGGTTGCGACCAAGCCGGTCGTGCTGGCCCGCTCCGGGCGGCTGGTCTACTCGCCGCACGACTATCCGCCCTCCCTGTTCGAGCAGCCCTGGTTCCAGGGTACATCGTTTCCCGCGAATCTTCCGAACGTCTGGGAATCCCACTGGGGCTTCATCGAGACGAAAGGGATCGCACCGCTGCTGCTCGGTGAGTTCGGTTCCGGACTTCTCACGACGCGGGACAGGCAGTGGGCCGATCAGCTTGCGAGCTACATTGCAGCCAGGAAGCTGGACTGGGCCTATTTCGCCTTCAATGCCAACATCACGCCTGACATGGGCATGCTCAACCAGGACTGGACGACCCTGAATGCGGCCCGGCAGGCCTACCTGCGGGACCTGATTGCCAGGACGAAGCTCTGATCCAGTCTCTGACCGTCACGAGGACAGGGCAGGGGGGCAGAAGGACGCTGGCGTCGTCATGGCACGATCCAGGCCGACGCCAGTCAGCACTCGCGCCATCATTTTCCCTGTCTGTTGCCTGCTTCGCAGATGCGGAGAATGATCAGGAGCCAACAGAACCCAGGACGCGATGGATGCAACCAGCTGCTGCGAAATGGCAGCGTCTGACGAAGGTTCAGGCGGGCAGTCGTCGCCAATAGGGCCGGTCCTCCCCGCTGGCGATGGAGCCATGGTGACTCGCCCAGTTAGCCAGCGGCCCAAGCCCCCTGGGGCGCTCAGCTACCAAGCGGGCCTGCTTCAGCGACCTGAGATGCTGGAAGATGGCGCCTTGCGTCACGCCACTCCCACGCGTCAGTTCAACCACGATGATCTTATCGGGCCTATGATCCGCCACGTGAGCCGTACCATCGATGTGGCGCTATGGGCCGGTGCCGTATGGCTGCTGGCATTCGGCAAAAACGCCCCCGGGCAATGAAGGTCCCGAGTGCCGACGCTCCAGCTGGATCGTCGCATGCCCGATATGGAACTGATCTGCCAGGACGTCCTGCATCTGGTGCAGCACCGCGTCGTGGTCCGCGTCATCTTCGACCGTGGCGTGCAGCGTGACCAGGGTGCGCTCGGGCGTGAGCGACCAGGCGTGCACATGGTGGACATCCCGGACGCCCGGAACCGCCTGGACCAGCGCTTGCTGCAGCAAGTCCAAATCGAGGCCTTCCGGCGCGCCCTCCATCAGCACGTGCCAGGACTGGCGGAGCAGGGACCAGACGCTGCGCAGGATCAGCAGCGCCACCAGCAAGGAGAGGATCGGGTCGATCGGCATCCAGCCGGTCAACAGAATGACGGCGGCAGCCACGATGGCGGCGACCGACCCCAGCAGATCGCTTGCCACATGCAGAACGGCACCACGGATGTTGAGGTTTTCCCGGCTGCCGCCGTTCAGGATCACGAAGGCGATGATGTTCGTGGCGAGACCGAGGGCCGCCACGATCAACATGATGTCGGCCGTCACCTCGACGGGCTCCGACAGGCGCATGATGGCTTCAATGACGATCCAGGCGGTGATCCCCAGCAGGACACCGCCGTTGACGAGAGCTGCCAGCACCTGCAGCCGGTCGTGACCATAGGTCCGCTGCAAGGTTGCCGGACGGCGGCTGGCGCGAAAGGCATACCAGGAGATGGCGAGGGCGGCGGCGTCGGTCAGCATGTGCCCGGCATCCGTCAGCAACGCGAGGGATCCCGAGATGATTCCGCCGGCCGCTTCGACGCCCATGAATCCTGCAGTGAGCAGGAAGGCCCATGCCACCCGCCGTTCATTGGCGGCACCTGGGTGGGTATGGTCGTGGCGGTCCCCGCGTGCATGATCATGGCCGCTCATAGTCTCACCTCCACGACCGTGCTGAACCTGGATCGGTGACAAGCGGCCCGCCATGGCGGGCTATCATCGTCGGTCGCGGCCGCACTCTTGGAACCGGCAGCCCCGTCCGCGTCACTCGACTCGATGCTCTTCCGGTGCTGGTCCCGCAGCTTCTGGCCCCGGTGACCCGACCATGAGGTGGACCAGGGCCGGGCCGAGCAGGAGGATGAGGATAGCCAGGATCAAGGCCGGACGCACTACTCATCCTCCGCTTCGATTCTTCTCAACTAGCCCAGTTGAGATGCGACGGCCAATGAACTCGTGCTTGATCGAGTAGATCATCCTGATCGAGACGGGCGGTCCGAAGCTGGTGGGATCCACATCCTTGCATGCCAGCTATCCGCCGATGCGCGATTGCACGAGGCGTTCGCGGACCTCATATCGCAATGCAGCAGGACGCCTGTCTGGAGCGTCGTGCGGCTGGTGAGGTTCGAGTGTAGCTCCCTCTTCGGCCGGCCGGTTCTGCCGGTTCAACGGGCCGCGTGTCCGTTTCCAGGCATTTAGCCTCCCTGAACTACTCGGTCGGGTCGAAAGACCCGGCCATTTTTTTTGCCCAGCGTCCGGGCGCGGCAACGTGCGCCCCGCCCGTCATGGCTGTTGGGATACCGGCTGCAAGCGGAGCCGTCAGTGGCTGGCCCAGACCGGCGGCTTCGTCCTTGCCCAGGGGCGCGTCTGCTCCACCTGGCGGGCGAGTTGCAGGATGGTCGCCTCGTCGCCGTAACGTCCGACGAACTGCACGCCGATCGGCACGCCATCAGCCATCTTCGTGCTCGGCAGCGATATCGCCGGCAGGCCAGAGATGTTGAAGGCGAACATGAACGCAGCATCCGACCAGCGGGCGAGGTAGCGCTCCCGGTTGCCGTCTTCCATCGTCCAGTAGCCCACCGGGCGCGGCAACTGGGTGAGGGTCGGGGTCAGGAACACGTCGAACTGGTCGAGTTCCAGGGCGATCTGCTGGTTGGCCTTGCGCATGCCGGCGGCACTGGTCGAGTACTTCATGGCCGACAGCGAGCGACCATGGTTCAGCATCGCCCAGTTGAATGGGGCGAGGTCCCTTTCTGCCACCGGTCGGCCCACGATCTTCGCCAGCCGCTCGAAATCGTTCGCCGTCTCCACCGAAACGACGTCGTTATAGTCCCACCAGGCCTGCTCCAGGTCATGCTTGAGCGTGTACTCCTCCAGCACGTGCCCCATGTCCGCCAGGAGTGCCGCTGTCTCCTGGACCGCGTCCGCCACTTCCGGCGCGAAGGGAGCGCCGAATGGAGCCGTCAGGGTGAAGCCGACCTTCAGGGGACGCGGTGCCGCCGCCAGCAGCGAGAGCCAGCTCTGCTCGGGCTGCGGCGGGATGTAGGGGTCGCCCGCGACGCTACCGGCCACAGCGTCCAGATAGGCTGCCGTGTCCCGGACCGTGCGGGTTACGCAGAACGTGTAGACCGAGCCCAGCCAGAAATCCGCATCCTCCGGTCCATAGGTGATCCGCCCACGGGATGGCTTCAGGCCGACTAGGCCGCAGCAAGCGGCCGGCACGCGGATGGAGCCGCCCCCATCGGAGGCTTCCGCGAGCGGCACCATGCCGGAGGCGACCGCCGCGGCGGCGCCACCGCTCGAACCGCCCGGCGTGATGGCCGGGTTCCAGGGGTTGAGGGTCTTGCCGTAGAAGCGCGGCTCGGTCGCGATGCACCAGCCGCCTTCGGGCGTGTTGGTGCGGCCGAGCAGCACGAAGCCGGCCTCCTTGATGCGCGACGAGAGTGTCGAGTCGTAGGTGCAGACGAAGTCCTTCAGGTACTCGATGCCGCCATCGACATGGGTGCCCTTCCACTGTGAACCGATATTCTTCAGGAGAAACGGTACGCCGGCGAAGGGGCCCGGGGGCGTGGCAGCCTTCGCCGTCTCGCGGGCGATGTCGAACGTGCGAATCACCACGGCGTTCAGCTTCGGGTCCAGGTCCTCGATGATTGCGATGGCCGTCTCGACCAGTTCCATGGGCGTGATGTCCCCGGCTCGCACGAGCTCGGCCAGCCTCATGGCGTCGCTGTCTGCATAAAGAGCGATCAGATCCTTCGTCACCGTCGCCAACGCCGTTCTCCGTTCTTGTGGGGCTCAACTCGAAGACTGTTCATCGCTCCAGCTACCAGAGGTTGCGCTGCAGCCGGAACGGGACGGCATCGCCCGACTTTCGCCCCGTCACGATCCCGGCGATAAGCTCGGCGGAACCACATGCGAGCGTCCAGCCCAACGCACCGTGGCCGGTGTTCAGGTACAGCCCTTGGATCGGGGTCGCATCGATCACCGGCAACCCGTCCGCGGACATCGGTCGGAGCCCGCACCAGGCGTTGATCTGCTCTGGCATCACCAGATCCGGATAGAGCCGCTGCAGGCCCTTTTGCAGATTCGCGATCCGGCTTGGCCGGATGGTACGGTCGTAGCCATCGAACTCGACCGTGCCGGCGACCCTCAACCGGTCGCCCAGCGGCGTGGCGACGATATGCTCAAACTCGTCGGCGATGGGCCGCTGCGGCAGGAAGCCGATGTCCTGCTTGCGCAAGGTGATTGAATAGCCCTTCACCGGCGCGACCGGCAGGCGGATCCCACAAGACTTCATCAGCGTCGTGGAGAAGGGGCCGGCACAGACCACCACATGGCTGGCCGCGATCCGCTCCTCGCCCAGATGGACCGCCACCACCTTCGCCCGATCGATCTCGATCCGGTCGATGGTCCGGCCATGGAGGAACCTGGCTCCCGCCCGTTTTGCCGCGTCAGCTGCGGCGCAGGAGAACTGGCGTGCATCGCCCCAGCACTCCTTCTTGAGCCAGAGGCCGGCGCCGATCGTGGGCTCGACCGGCGCCAGGCTCGGCTCCAGGGCCACGCAGCCAGCCGCATCCAGCCGCTCGACCTCGGCACCCAGCTCCTCCAGGAAGATGGCATAGGCTTCGGCGTCGTCCCTTGCCCGCGCTCCCTTGAAAAGGTCGAGGAAACCGCCCGGCCAGACCTCCGCCTTGACGAGCCCCTGATCCAGAAGCCCGTTCATTTCCTCCATGCTCTTCTGCGCAAGCCTCGTCAGGGCCGCCGATGTTTGCCGATACTTGCCGTGCCTGCAGTTCGCCAGGAACCGCAGGCCCCAGCGGCTCATGCCCGGGATCGCTCGCCTGCGCAGTAGGAGCGGCGCCTCCTCCTTGCCCAGCCATTTGAACAGCAGCTGGGGTGTGCCCGGACTCGACCAGGGAACCGCGCTGTTCACGGCCAGCATGCCGCCATTGGCCGAGCTGGTTTCCAGCCCTGCTTCCAACTGTCGCTCGACGACCGTCACCTCCAATCCCTCACGGGCCAGACGGAGGGCTGTGGTCGTGCCGACGATCCCGGCGCCGACGACGATGGTTGCAGCCATGGGCGGCTAGATCTTGATCAAGGCGTGGACGATCATCTCTGTCCTGACGCGTGGCGCGACTGGGGGCGGCGTTGTCGGAAAAGTCTTATAGGCCGGCCGCCCTGCGGAGAAGGGGACGCAACGATCACGTGCGCGATCATCCGGCGGCAGCCTGGATCAGGCAAAGGCGCACCAAGTAGTGGCCATGCCGGCCGATGATCTCCCGCACAGGGTGCCCTATGCTCGGCACCACACGACGCAGGCAGGGCACATCTCTGGACACACGTCACCGGTCCGGGCGCGGCAGCGGCGCTTCCGACCTTCGTGCTTTCGTGGCCGTGGCCGAGCTCGGGAGCTTCTCGCGTGCGGCCGAACAGCTGGGCATCGCGCCGTCCTCGATCAGCCAGACCATCCGCAACCTGGAGGCACGACTGGGCATCCGCCTACTGCAGCGCACGACGCGCAGCGTGGCGTTGACCGAGGCTGGACAGCAATTGCTGCTGCGGGTCCGGCCTGCTCTGGCGGAGCTGGATGCGGCACTCGCTGATGTCGGCCAGCTCAGGACCCGGCCGGCTGGCATGGTCCGGGTGCGCTGCCTCAAGCATGCCTACCAGCGTCATGTCGGCCCGATCCTCGCGGCCTTCCATGCCGCCTATCCTGAGATCAAGCTCGACATCACGGTAGACGACGCGATCGTCGATCTGGTTCCCGGTGGCTACGACGTAGGCTTCACCCTCGGCGAGGTGCTCGAGAAGGACATGGTCGCGGTGCGGGTGGGCGGCGAACTGCGCCAGATCGCCGTGGCTTCGCCGGACTATCTCGCTCGATACGGAACGCCAATGTCGCCCAAGGACCTGCACGATCATCGCTGCATCCGCTGGCGGTGGCCTGGCAATACCATGCCCTACAACTGGGAGTTCTGCCGCGATGGTGCCTGGTTCGAGGTTGAGGTGGACGGCCCGCTCATCGTCAGCGAACAGCGGCTGGCGGTCGAGGCGGCCATGGACGGCGTCGGCATCGCCTTTTGGGCGGAGGACATGATGCGGCCCCTGATCAAGCAGGGCAGGCTCGTGGCGCTGCTGGAGGACTGGTCCGCGTCGTTTCCCGGATTCTATCTCTGCTATCCGCAACAACGGCAGATGGCCCCCGCACTGCGTGCCTTCATCGATTTCGTGAAGGACCAGGCGACGTCGCGCTGACAAGGGCATCCACGATTATTCGGAGCAGGCGAAGAACCTATTCGTTCGCAAGCCGATGATCCAAGCGCCATGCCCAGGCAGGATGTCCGACGCCAACGCCATGCAGAGGAGACCGTCCCATCGTGGACAGAAGCGATTATCCGGATGTTCATCCGGACAGCCCCATGACCTCTGCCGCTCCTGCTCTGAAGGTACAGCCATGAACCCGAAGATATGGTTCATCACCGGCATCTCCCGCGGCCTGGGCCTGGGCCTGGCACGCGCGGTTCTTGCCCGCGGTGACGTCGTCGTCGGCACCACCCGTGATGGTTCGTCGCCCGGCGGGATCGACTCCACTCGGCTCTCGGTCCTGCAGCTGGAGATGACCGACCGCGAGCAGATCGAGCAAACCGTCGCTGCCGCGCATCGCCGGCATGGGCGGCTCGACGTGGTGGTCAACAATGCCGGCTATGGTCTGCTCGGCTCCATCGAGGAAGCGAAGCCGCAGGACGTCGATCATCTTTTTGCCGTCAATTTCTTTGCTCCCTTGGGCGTGATCCAGGCGTCGCTGCCACTGCTGCGCGCGCAGCGGCATGGGCATATCGTCAACATCAGCTCGATCGCGGGTTTCGCCCCGGCGGCGGGAGCAGGGCTCTACGGGGCCAGCAAGTTCGCCCTGGACGGCCTGTCGCAAAGCCTGGCCCAGGAAGTGGCACCGCTTGGCCTTCGGGTCACGGTGGTCGAGCCGGGTGCGTTTCGGACCGACTTCCTGTCGGCGCATTCCCTGCGCCGGACGCCTGGGGACATCGAGGATTACCAGGCCAGCAGTGGCCGATCGGTCGATGGCCTGTTGAGCAGGGCTGGCCAGCAGCTGGGCGATCCGGACCGTGCTGCGCTCGCCATCATCGAGGCCGTCGACGCCGACGAGCCGCCTTTGCACCTCTTGCTCGGAAGTGACGCGCTCAGACGTGCCCGCGTCCGCCTTGACCAATTCGAGGCTGACCTGAGGCACTGGGAGGACGTGAGCCGCAGGACCGACTTCGCCAGCGAGACGGGCGCGGGATCGGCCAGGTGACCATGGCCTGCCTCGGGGCCGGCACGAACAGGCACAAGAAGCGAACCGCGGTTTGACATCATCGGCCAGTCGAGGCCGATCCCGCATTCAACCTGCGAGCCGGTCGTGCCGGCTCTCCCTTTCCAGGGTGAAGACGCGTGGGATCCCGAAACCCTTGATTGGGCCGGGATCGCGCTCGGTCAGATCGAAGTCCCGCTGGATGAGCGCCCAGGTCGCTTCGGAGACCGTGATCTGCATGGGCATCGAATGGCTTTCCAGGCGTGCAGCGAGGTTCACCGTCGGCCCGAACACGTCATAGACATATTTCTGGATCCCGATGATCGAGCCGATCACGGGCCCTGTCGCAATGCCGATCCGGCACTCGAACTGGGCGGCGTTACGGCGCTCCAGGTAGCGGCGCATGCGCAAAGCGACCTTGGCGATATTGGTCGCATGGTCGGGGCTGGCTTCCGGCAGCCCCGCCACGGCCATGTAGGCGTCACCGATCGTCTTCAACCGCTCGCAGCCGAACAGTTCGACGATGCGATCGAAGGCAGAGAAGATGTCGTTCAGCTCGGCAATGGTGGCACTCGGATCGTTGGCGATCGCCATGTCGGTGAAACCCACGAAGTCGAGCATGAGGATGGAAGCCTGCTCGAAGCGCTGCGGCGTGGTCGTGCCGAAATCCTTCAGTTCTTCGTAGACGGAGCGCGGCATGATGTTCAGCAGCAGCTTTTCAACCCGTTCCTTTTCGCGTTGAAGGTCCCGCGTGTTCTTCTCGACCATCCGCGCATAGGAATCGAGCATGTGCTCGGCTTCGCGCTGCTTGCTGACATCGCAGGCTTCGACCACCAGGAAAGCCTGATCGCCGAAGGTCTCCGCCCGGACCTCGACGTTCAGGCTGATGGTCCGCGGACCTTTCCGGACCTCGGTGTCCAGGTTGTAGGGGCGATTCTGCGCCAGCCGTTCCTTCGCCTTGGCTGCATCGAACTTGGGGATGCGGCGGTCGAGGGGTGCATCGGGTTCGGTCGGCGGCTCGAACCACTGGAAGAAGCGGGCATTCTCGAACAGGATCGCCCAGCTGGCTGGATCGGCAAGGGCCGCTCCCGTGCCGATCGTCTGCAGAAGCTGCCGGTGCGGAATGTCGTCAGCGGTCGTCATCGGTCAGCCCCGCGTGACGATCAGATGCTGGCGTCTGCGCACCTCGGCCAGCACCTGTTCCAGGTCCACCGGTGGCACGTCGAAGTCCTTAAGCGTCTCTTCCAGGAGGCCGACCACCTGATCGAAGTCTTCCTTGGTGATCCCAAGCCGCTCATGAGCACGCTTCAGTGCAGAGTCGGAAATGCTGACTGGCCCGCCCATGACCGACGAGATGAACTTCGTCTGGTGGTCGATGAGCGTTCGCATGTCGGTGTGCTCGAAGTATCGGCCAAGCGATGATCCAAGCACGCGATCATAGAAGGCCGACACGATGTGCCGGACCTTCACAAAGCCACCGATCCGCTCGAACAACGTCAACATCCGCCATACCTATCCAGCAACCTTCAATCCGTCGACACAGACCTCGCCCTACTGTGTACGTGCGAAAGCCTTGTAAGCACTCCGAACCCGGCGCGGGATCGAGTAAGCTCATCCGGCCATTGGGGCGAGGTTGGCAGCTGATGCGCGCCTCCCATCGACTGCCAAGTGTTCATATAGGCTCATGAAACGTCATGCCCTGACGGGCAAGCTCCATTTTTGGCATGCTCGTCGGACGGAAGATGCTGGCCACGCCAGGCTGCTGACTGCGTTGATCGCCAACGACGATCGCCGATGCAGAGTCTGACTGAGATCGACCGGTTTGAGTGACAATCCGTCCGGCCTAGAACAGGAACTTCGCCCAGAGGGCGGTGAACTGGCCGGATTGCCCGCCGGCTTCTTCAAGCCGATCGCCAGGCGTGAAGTAGACATAGGTGCCGCCGACCGTCAGCTGTGCGGTTGCCGCCCATTCGATGCTCGTGATGAACTGCTGCCCCAAAGAGCTGCTCGATCCTCCGGCGGTATTCTCTACGGGCGTCATCGGGGGCGCATAGAAGGCGTCGGCGTTGGCCTGCTTCCACAGCGGGTTCCATCCCAGGCCCAGTTCCACCTCCGGCGTCAGGGGGAGCGTCAGGTTCGGCTGGAGATCGAGCAGGTTGGCGGGTGCGGCGAGGTTGGCTTCGGAGAAATAGGGCAGCTTCGGGAACAGGGGATTGAACGTGCCGAGCCTGTCGTCCCTCAGATCGTCGTCGCCGCTGATGGCGTCGGCCTTCAGGCCCAGGCGGGGCGAGAAAGGCCAGGAGGAAATGGTGTAGCCGATGTCGGACGAGACCGTCCATGCGCGGATGTCGGCGTCGCCGAACGTGCCGAACTGGAAGGCGGCCTCCAAGTCCCAGTCGAAGCTCGACCACTCACCGAACAGACGCGTGCCGATCGTGTGGCGGTGCTCCGTCGCGATGCCTTGAGCGTACTCGGCATCGTCACTCTCGAGCCCGAAATAGTAGAGGTCGTAGTGAAGATTCGGCACGGCCTTGAAGGCGGCCGTTCCATAGATGCCCCAGAAGGCCTGGCTCTGGTCGCTGCTGTCATTGAAGGAGCCGCGCCTTGGCGCCACCGGCCGGACCAGGAACGCATCGACCTCTTGATCCTGCGAGTCGACCCATGACGTGCGAATACCGTCGAAGGCTCTGCGGATGTTCGGACTCTCCCGGACGGAGACGAGCCGCGACGCGCCGAAGCTCATTTCCTGGCGCCCACCGCGCAACATCAGGTCGCCGCCGCCCACGGGAAGCCGGAGTTCCGCGAAGGCCTGCAGAAGGTCCAGCTGATCCTGCTGCGTCGGCGGCGGCTTTCCTTCCCAGCCGGCGGTGATCCCGCTCGCCAGTTGCACGAAGCTGCGCAGGTTCGTCCCAGATGCACATCGCCGAACAGATACAGGCGATGCAGCAGGTAGTCGTTCTCGCCGACCCGCCCCAGGCCGAACTCGGGATTGTCGACGGCCTCGTAGCGTTCGCGCAGTTCGCCGCCCAGCGTCAGGTAGGAGGAGCCGTCGCGGCTGATCGGGATCCACTTGATGGGGTCGAAGAAGCCGGTGCGGAGAGATGGATCGCGCAGCGACGACCAGTCCTCGTCGAAGCGGAAGTTCTCGTAGGAGGGGCGCCCGGGATCACCTTGTGCCTCGGCAGATCGACCCGTGCCCATCACGACTGCCGACGCCAGGACAAAACCACCAGTCAAGGCCAGGCGGCACCCTGCCCGGCAGGCCATGCCCACATCGTTCATGACGCTCCGTGGATCATGCGCTGATCCATCGTCAGGAAGTGCCGGACCAGCGGGCGACCCGGTCCGAGATGGAACTGCAGGGCATCTTGCTGCAGATCGGCATCGGCCTTGGAGACACGCTGGTGCTGGCGCAGATGCTCGGCCCAGGATTCCACCATGAACCACTCCACCAGCCGTTCCGGCTCAGCCGCGTCTTCGGTAATGCCCCAGCCATAGGCACCGTCGCGCCGCCGCTCCTCGGCCAGACGATGAATGGCGCGCAGGAAGGCGGCGCGATGCTCGTGCAGGACGCGATACTCGATCAGTATGAGAACCGGTCCCCGGTCATGCTCGACCGGATCGGCCACCAAGGGTTCCGGCCAATGGCTGGAAGGGGCCAGGTCAGCTTCGCCCTTCGGTATCTTCACCCGATGCAGGATCGCAGCCGCGGCCACAAGACCGCCAGCAGCGATGATCAGCGCCAGCGGCACCCCCAGGCCTTGTGCGATCAGACCCCAGCCCAGGCTGCCCGCGGCCATCGCTCCATTGAACACCATCAGGTAGACAGCGAGGCCGCGGCCTCGCACCCAGTTCGGCAGGATCGCCTGCGCGGCACCGTTCAGTGTCGTGAGAGCTACGATCCAGCTGCCACCCAAGAGGAGCAGGATCGCGATGGCCGCCCATCTCGGCGGGCCCAGGGCCAGGATGACCATGACGACGGCCGCCAGCAGCGAGGCGCCAAGCAGCAGCCCGTCCGAGTCCAGGCGCAATCGAAGGCTGGGCAGCACGAGCGCACCCAGGATGGCACCGGCACCCACCGAACCCAGGAGGATGCCATAAAAGCCGGCATCCTCGCCCAGTAGGTTGCGCGCAACCAGCGGCAGAAGAGCCCAGACGGCACTGGAGAAGGCGAAGAACACGGCCGCGCGCAGGAGCACGACATGAAGCGTGCGGCTGGCCCGGGCGTAGCGGAGCCCAGCACGAAAGGCGCCCGTGAAGTGCTCGGAAAGGGCATCCTCGGCAGCCGGCAGACGCTTCCACCAGAGCAGGGCCGCGATCACGATCACATAGCTCAGGACATCGGCACCATAGGTGAGGGCTGCACCGAAGCTCGCCAGCAGCAAGCCGCCAAGGGCGGGGCCGATCGAGCGGGCGATGTTGATCCCGAGCGAGTTCAGGGCGATGGCGCTCTTCAGCTCGGGTTTCGGCACGAGCTCGGGCACGATCGACTGCCAGGTCGGTCCCATCAGGGCTGCACCGATCCCACCCACGAAGGTGAGGGCCACCAGCGAGCTCACCGTCAACAGCCCGGTATGGGCCAGTACCATCAGCGTGCCGCTGACCAAGCCGAGCCCGACCTGGACCGCAATGAGGAACCTGCGCCGGTCGAGGATATCGCACAGCACGCCGGCCGGGATTGCCAGGAGAAAGATCGGCAGCGTGCCGGCAGCCTGGATCATCGCCACGGCGGCCGGCGAAGCCGAGAGGTCGGTGACCAGCCAGGAACTTGCCACGTCGCGCATGAAGGAGCCGGTGTTGCCCAGCACGGTCGCTGACCACAGGACGACGAACACGGCATGCCGGAACGGCGCGAATCCAGAGGTGGCGGGCACTTTTGGATTGGCACCGATGCTGTCGCTGCGCAGGGTCATCGGCAGACATCCTTTGCATGGCGCTCACGAAGATCATGCCAAGCGACGAGCAGGAACCCGCCGATCAGGCCAAGATGCTCAAAGAAGGCATTGGCGGTCATGAACCGCTCGACCCCCGCCATCTCCCAGAAGCGGTTGGCCAGGAGGGTGGCGACAAAGGTGAAGCCAGCCAGTGCCAAGGCACCAAGCCAGCGGTAGACACCGCTCAGGATCAGGGTGGATGCACCCAGCTCCACGATGATCGTCACCACCGCCAGCGGTGCTGCCGGTGCCAGGCCGAAATGGCCCATCTCGGCGACGGCACCGGCGAAGTCGGCAGCCTTGTTGAACCCGCCCTGGAGATAGGCGGCACATAGGCAGAGAAGGGCGATCCACCGGATGATCGGCGAGGTGATGCACGGTCTCGCCCAGCCGCTGAGTCGGGCCTCGAACGGCACGGCAGATCTCATGGCCGCTCGTCCCGCGCATGGCTGACGCTGCCTGCGGCGACAAAAATGAAGGCTGCCGCCAAGGCGATGTGCTCCAGGAAGCTCCTCAACTGCTCGCCATACGAAGAGTCGTCCGAGTGCCAGAAGCGGTGAGCGACGAAAGCCTCAAGGACGGTGAAGACACCGAGGATTCCGGCACCCAGCCAAGTCCAGCGGTCGGTGACCACCAACAGCGGACCAACGATCTCGACCAGGATGACGAGGCTGGCGAACGCCCAGGCAGGGTGGAGGCCCAGGCGAGCCATCGTGGCAAGTGCGCCAGGAAGGTCGAAGAGCTTGGACAGTCCGCCGGTCCAGTAAGGGAGGATCAGCATCAACCGAGCGAACAGGAGCGTAGCCGGGATCGCCAACGCGTTCGCTGCGACGCAGGGCGCTATCATGGGCGGCTTGGGCTTGGCATCATCCCCCACGTCACACAGCCCAGCAGGCACAGCCGAGCGCACCCCAGAACGAGCGGGCGTCGCTGGCCGGCACGTCTGCGCCCCAGGCGCTGGCATGGGCATGGCCATGGATGGTGCAGGCGGTGGTACAGCCGCAGGACGCGGCCGCCGCATGCTGGACGGCCTCGGCCTTGAGCGTGCCGCGAGCCTGCTTCTGGTAGCCGCCGAACGTGCGGACCGGCGACCATTCCGGCAGGACCGGCGGGGGCGGCGGCGCCATAGACGGGCCTGCCGTTCACGAGCGTCAGCACCGACTGGAGGTGCTGGATCTCGTCCGACGGGACGGTGAAGTAGTCCCGGTCGAGCACGGCCAGGTCCGCCAGCTGCCCCACCGCAATGTTGCCCTTCCTGCCCTCCTCGTTGGAGAACCAGGTAACGTTCTCGGTCCACATCCGGAGCGCCGTTTCGCGGTCCAGGCAGTTGCGCTCGGGATAAAGACGCAGGCCACCCAGCGTCCTACCGGTCACCAGCCAGGACAACGACACCCAGGGATCATAAGAGGCGACCCGGGTGGCATCCGTACCGGCCGAGACTTTTACGCCACTGGCCAGGATCTTGGCGACCGGCGGCGTGGTCTCGGCGGCCTTGGCGCCGTAGCGCTCGACGAAGTACTCGCCCTGATAGGCCATGCGGTGCTGCACGGCGACGCCGCCGCCGAGCTTGGCAATCCGGTCGATGCTCCGGTCGCTGATGGTCTCGGCATGGTCGAAGAACCAATGGAGGCCATCCAGCGGGATCTCCTCGTTCACCTTCTCGAAGACATCGAGGGCACGGGAGATCGTCTCGTCGTAGGTGGCATGGAGCCGCCAGGGCCAGCGGTTCTGCGCCAGGATCCGGACGACGGCTTCCAGCTCGCCCTCCATCTCCGGCGGCATGTCCGGGCGCTCCACTCGGAAGTCCTCGAAGTCGGCCGCGGAGAACACCAGCATCTCGCCGCCACCGTTCAGGCGGAGATAGTCATCCCCCTGCTGATACCGGTTCTGGCTTGTCCAGCGCAGGAAATCGTCCTTCTCCTCCTTGGCCTTCTGGGTGAACAGGTTGTAGGCGATCCGGAGCGTGAGCTGCCCCTCGGCGTGCAGCTGCTCGATGACCGCATAATCGTCCGGATAGTTCTGGAAGCCGCCGCCGGCGTCGATCACGCTGGTCACCCCCAGCCGGTTCAGGTCGCGCATGAAGTGACGGGTGGAGTTGACCTGATAGTCGAAGGGCAGCTTCGGGCCCTTGGCCAGGGTCGCGTACAGGATGCTGGCATTGGGATTGGCCATGAGCAGGCCGGTCGGATTGCCGCTGCCATCCCGCTGGATCTCGCCGCCCGGCGGGTTTGGCGTGTCCCTGGTATAGCCCACCGCACGCAGGGCGGCAGCGTTCAGGAGTGCCCGGTCGTAGAGGTGAAGGATGAAGACCGGGGTGTCCGGGGCTGCCTGGTTGATCTCGTCCAGGGTCGGCAGTCGCTTCTCGGCGAACTGCTGCTCGGTGAAGCCGCCCACCACGCGCACCCATTGCGGTGGCGGGGTGTTCGCGACCTGGCGCTTTAGCATGGCCATGGCATCCGCCAGGCTCGGTACGCCGTCCCAGCGCAGCTCCATGTTGAAGTTGAGCCCGCCGCGGATGACGTGGATATGGTTGTCGCACAAGCCAGGGATCACTCGATGGCCCTGAAGGTCGATCACCTTCGTGCCTAGCCCGCGCGTCGGCAGGATATCGGCGGCATCGCCCACAGCCGTAAAGCGACCATCCTTGATGGCGACGGCTTGTGGGCTGGGATTCGTGCGGTCCAGGGTCGTGAAGCGGCCATTGGTCAGGATGATATCGGGCGCGGCGGGCTGGCTCATGGCCGGGCTCCTGGTGGAAAGCGCGAACGGCAGGGCAAGGGCGCCAGTGGCGGCTTGGCGGCGGGAATCATGCCGTGGGCTCCTGCGGCACCTTGGCAGCCGTAATCTGCGGCAGAGGCGAGGGCCTGTGGGGCAGCGGCCCGAACATATGGTGGGAGCTATGATCCCTGATGGTCGCCAGGTTCAGCCCCTGTCCATCCATGATGTGCCTGACAAGGGGCGGGATCTGTTCGCCGACCAGGATGCCCAGCAGACCTACCAGCGCAATGACTGGTGGTGCAGGCGAGCGGACGTTGAGAAGGGCATAGATGACGCCGACCAACAGGCCTACGGCCAGGGCGATCAGATAGGGCTTCATGATTGCACTCGCTGCAACGGCCGCTCGCTTGCACAAGACGGCGGGAGCCGGGTCAGATGAGCTGGCTTATTCCGCGACCGATGCGTGAACCGGATCGAGACGCTTGCCGTGGGCAACCCGCTCAGGAGCGTGGTGGACCATGGTGTAGGCGTAATCGATGCCCATGCCGTAGGCGCCCGAGTGCTCGCGGACGATGGTAGTGACCGCGTCATAGGTCTCGCGGCGCGCCCAGTCGCGTTGCCATTCCAGCATCACTTGCTGCCAGGTGACCGGTACGACCCCTACCTGGATCATGCGCTGCATAGCGTAGTCGTGCGCCTCCTTGCTCGTTCCACCGGACGCATCGGCGACCATGTAGATCTCGTAGCCGCCATGGCGCATGGCATCGAGCGCGAAGCTGTTGTTGCAGACCTCGGTCCACAAGCCGGCCACCACGATCTTCTTGCGCCCGTTCTGCGCAAGCGCATCACGGACCTTCTGGTCGTCCCATGAGTTCATCGAGGTTCGCTCGAGGATCGGCTCTTCGGGGAAGACGGCCAGTAGCTCCGGGTAGGTATGGCCGGAGAAGCTCTCCGTCTCGACCGTGGTGATGGTCACGGGGATGCCGAACACCTTGGCTGACTTGGCGAGCGCGACCGTGTTGTTCTTCAGGACCTGCCGGTCGATCGACTGGACGCCGAACGCCATCTGCGGCTGGTGGTCGATGAAGATGAGCTGTGAGTTCTTCGGGGTCAGCAGGTGAAGTTTTGGATCGGACATCGGCAACCTCCTTGGTTCGATGCCTGCTCCGGTCGCGTGCGGCCGAAGCGGGTCGAACGAATGAGGGAGGCTGTCGCAGGCCCAGGAGTTGGGTTCAATTATATCGAAGGCTAACCGAGGCCATCTGGCATCAATGACTTCAGCTCATCCGCCATGCGCACCAGCTCCGGCAGCGAGCCCGCTTCCAGCTTGCGCATCACCTGCGCCCGGTGAACCTTGACGGTGATCTCCTTGAGGCCGAGCGCCGCGGCGATCACCTTGTTCGCCATGCCGCCCACGACCATCGTCATCACCTCACGCTCGCGGGGCGTGAGCGTCGCGTAGCGCTGCTGGAACGCCATGAGGCGCACGCTGTCCGCACGCCGCATGCGATCGAGCCGGATGCCACGCTGGATTGCATCCAGGAGATCCTGGTCGCGAAAGGGTTTGCTCAGGAAGTCGATCGCGCCGGCCTTCATCGCCATCACGGTCATTGGAATGTCGCCGTGGCCGGTGATCATGATGATCGGGATCCGGTCGCCCGACGCGGCGAGCGCCTGTTGCAGGCTCAGCCCGTTCTGCTCGGGCAGACGGACGTCCAGCACCAGGCAAGCAGGCAGGTCCAGCCGCTCTGCGGCCAGGAAGGCCATCGGCGAGGCAAAAGACCTGCATGCCAGCCCCACCGAACGCAGCAGGCTTTCCAATGAATCGCGCACCGATTCGGAATCATCGACGATGTAGACGACGGAATCGGCTGCTTCAGTCATCGAAAGAGCTGCCTGCCGGCGAGGCCGCGGCCGGAATGATGATCTCGAAGATGGCGCCTTGCGGCTTGTTGGGTAGCGCTGCCACGCGCCCTTGATGGGCTTCGACGATAACCCGGCAGATCAACAACCCCAGACCCATCCCCTGTTGCTTGGTCGAATAGAACGGCTCGAACAGGCGCTCCGCGTCGTGCAGGCCGGTGCCGTTGTCGGCCACTGAGATGACGATATTGTCCCCCCGATGCCTGCACGTCACCCTGACCGTCCGCATCCCCTTGTCGACGCCGGCTACCGCATCAAGTGCATTGGCCAGCAGGTTCTGCACCACCTGCCGTAGTGCCACGTCATCACCCTGGATTGGTGGCAGGTTCGCAGGGACGTCGACAATGAACTCGGCGCCGACCAGCTTCGCGTCCAAGCGCATCGTCTGGACAGCGCGCTGGACCAAGCTCGCTAGGTCGACCGGCTCGTGCGGCCGCGGCCGTCTGCCGAAGGCATGACGAATGCTGGTGATGATGGCGGCGGCACAGTGGCCGTCCGTCGCGATCCGCCGCAGACGGGCAGCCACCTCTTCGAGGTCGGGCGTGGGCCGCTCGAGCCATCGGGTCGCCGCGTTGGCACTGGTGACGATGCTGGCGAGCGGCTGGTTCAGTTCATGGGCGAGGGCCGCCGACAGGGCCTCCAGCATCGTCGCGCGCGCATCCTTGGCGCGGCTCTCAGCCATCAGCGACTTGAGGAGCCGGGCATGCAATGTGGTCGTCTCGGCGAGCAACGCCAGCATGACGATGCTGGCCGACACCAAGCCAAAGGCCCGTCCGACCCACCAGCCGACGCTGAACCGGACGCCTACGCCAAGGAAGCCCAGCAGCATGATCTCGCTCATGAAGGCTGCCAGCGTGACCAGCAACCAAAGGTCCAGAAGCGAACGCTGCTTGCGGACGAGTAGCAGGGCGGCCGCCAGGCAACTCAGGAGCAGCGAGGCGTAGAGAAGGAGCGTCCACGTGGCTGTCGAGGCCCGTGCGTCTGTCATGAAGGCCGGCGAAAGCTGGTCGCCACCGACTGCTGCCCATGTCGTGGCGGCTGCCATCAGGATGGAGCCGACGACTACGACCCGTGTCAGGTGCCGCGCTCTGGAGGCGCTGACGATTAGCGGGCGCTGCCTGCATTGCAGGATGGCATAGCCGACCAAAGCGAGCGGAAAGACGATCCGGCGAGCCGCCGCAATGATGGCGGTGGTCTGCAGACCAGCACCCAGTAGGCCTGTCGCCGAGAACACACCGGGAAACGTCGCCACCCATGGCACGACAAGCAGGCCGGAGAGCAGAAAGCCCAGGGCCAGAACGAGCAAGGCGATCACGCCATGCACCGCAAACTGTCCCAGCAGCAGCGTCACCGCAATCATGTCGATGATCAGCACTGCGGCGGCATAGGCCGGCAGCAGCGCTTCAGTCCCATGGAGGACGGTTTTGGAGAAGGGAGCAGCGATCAGCAGTCCCAGCAGCAGCGCCGCTCCCATCGCCCAGGCCAGCCGGTCATGCTTGTGGTCGGCCATCCTGGCACTCAGCAGGAGGTCCTGATCGCCGGGCATGATGGAGCTCGAAGGGTTCAAGCGGAACGCTCGGGATCGGGTGACGCAACGATCTGCCGTAGCCAGCTTAGCCTGAGTGGCCTTCACCGCAACCTCGTGGCCGACCGGCGACCGGTCTTGCCAGACGGTCTCACCCTGGCCTCGTCCATTGGCTCGGTGGCTGTGTCATGTTCGGCCTGCAGCGACCACCCCGATGGAATGGCGGCAGGCTGGCGCCTGAGGCGTCGGCACCCCGGGCAGGCTGGAAAACGCCCAACGCGGTCAGCCCTGCAGGAGCCGGCCAAGAATGGCGGCAGCCTCCTCGATGTCGGCCCGAACTGCCGCACGGGCTCCTCTGCCATCTCGCTTGTCCAGCGCGTCACGCAGGGCTTGGTGCTGCTGGTTGGCCGTACGCCAATTGCCTGAGCCACGGAGCAGATTCAGATACGGCCCGATCTGCAGCCAGAGGCTTTCGATCAGCGCCAGCAGCGCCTCGGACCCTGCTGTCCTGTAGACGGCAAAGTGAAACTCACGGTTGACCGGCAGAAAGTGCTTCCGGTCCTCCTGCCCGAGATGGGACGACATCGTCGCGATGAGTTCGTCTAGTCGGGCGAGCGTGCTGGGCACGATGTTCGCAGCCGCCCATTCGGCCGCAAGACCTTCCACCTCGACCCGTACCCGCCTCAGGTCCGAAAGGCGTTCCACCGTGAGCGGTGGAATGCCGACGGATCGGCCGGCTACGACCGTCAAGGCCTTGGCTGCCGTCAGGCGATGCAACGCTTCGCGTACCGGCATGGCGCTGACCTGGAACGCATCGGCGATACCGGTGATGGTAACTGTACGGCCCGGCTCGATCTCACCGTCGAGGATCATCGCGACGAGCTGCCGATAGACCCGATCCTGCACGCTCTCCCTGCCGACCGGGCGTGCGGGCAGCCGCCAATCCAACCGCGCGGATGCCATCCTTCGCCTCCATGAGCCAGCGGCCCTGCCCGAGGCTCAGACCGTTGCACAGCGATTTGATCCATGATCAAATATTATGCAAGAAGAACGAGCGGAACACCGTCCACGACATTGCGAGACGGGCGATCAGGGAGAAGAATGATGAGAATCGCGAAAAAGCTGCGCCTGCCGGCGCTGGCCATAGCCTGCATGGCTGGTCTCGCTGGGCTGGCCGACGCCGCCGAGAAGCACAAGATCTACCTCTCGATGAGCTATATCGGCAATGATTGGCAGGCCGAGGCTGCCAACATGCTCAAGGCAATGGCCGCGCACCCCTCCATGCGGGACAAGGTTGACCTGCAGGTTCAGGTAGCCGGTCCGAACGCGCAGCGGCAGATCCAGCAGCTCAACTCGATGGTACAGGCTGGTGCGGACGCGATCGTGGTCTACCCGATCTCGCCCACGGCACTGAACCAGGTCGTGCGCGCCGCCTGCGCCAAGGGCGTGACCATCATCGCCTACGACGCCGAGATCACCGAGCCCTGCGCCTACAACGTCACCATCGACCAGGAGGAAGCCGGGCGGAAGACCGCCGAGTGGCTGGCCGACAAGCTGGGCGGCAAAGGCAAGATCGTCGCGATCACCGGTGTGCCCGGCACCTCGGTGGACACGCTGCGCACCAAGGCGGCCAAGGAGGTGTTCGCCCGGCACCCGGAGATCGAGATCATCGCCGAGGCGCCCGGCATGTGGAGCCAGGCAAACGCACGTACCGAGCTGTCCAAGATTCTGGCTACCCACAAGTGGGGTGACATCGACGGGCTGTGGATGCAGGTCGGCTGCTTCACCGCCAACGCCATGCAGATCGAGGCGGGCCTGAAGCCCGAGGAGCTGAAGCCCTGCGCCGGCGAAGGCGCCAATGGCGGCCGCATCCAGGCGCTGCCGGTCGGCACCGAGGTCGAGGGCGCCAATGGCGCTTACGCCCCGATGGGTGCTCAGCGCATCTCCTACGCCTCGCCGCCCTACTCCGGGGCCTTGGCGCTCAAGCTCGCGGTGCAGAAGCTCGAGGGTAAGGAGATCCCCGACCTGACCACCCTGCCGCTCCCGCTCTACACCAGCGAGCAGATCAAGCTCTGCAAGGAAGGCACCTGGCAGGAGATGTCCGAGGGCTGCAACGTGTTCCAGCCTTCGATCATCACCAATCCCGGCTGGTTCGCGTCGATCTACTCGCCTGACACACCGGAAGTGGGCCTGCAGGCAGCCCTGGTCGGCCAGCCGGAAGAGTAGACGCAACAAGCGGCGGGGGACCCTCATGACACGGCTTCCCCCGCCGACCGCCTGATCCAGGGATCATTGATGGCCGCTTCCATGGATGCCGCTCCCGAAGCTCTTCGGGTCGAGCGAATCGTCAAGGCGTTCGGGGCGACTGTCGCGCTCGCCGGCATGTCCTTCGCCGTGAGGGAGGGCGAGGTGCATGCCCTTCTGGGCGAGAACGGCGCCGGCAAGTCGACCACGGTGAAGATGCTTTCAGGGCTCCTGCAGCCGGACGAGGGCAGCATTTCGCTGTTCCGCCAGCCCGTGCGGCTGGCCCAGCCGCTGGATGCACAGCGGCATGGCGTCCAGACGGCTTTCCAGGAGATGACCCTCGTCCGCGACCTTACCGTCGCCGAGAACATGCTCCTTCCGAACGCGCCCACCGGCTTCCTCGGTCAGCTCCGGCAACGGCAAGGCGAACGGCTGGTGAGCGAACATCTGGCCTCGCTTGGGCTGGACGACATCGACCCGCGCGCCGAGATTCGCGACCTCGAGCTGCCTGTGCGGCAGAAGATCGAGATTGCGCGCGCCATCTTCCGCAAGCCGCGCATTCTTCTGCTGGACGAGCCGACCTCGAGCCTGTCCGGGCGCGACATCGATTGGCTGGGCGAACTGATCGCAGGCGTGACGCGCTCCGGGGTCACCGTCGTGTTCATCTCTCACCGGATGCCAGAGGTACGCCGGTTCTGCGATCGGCTCACGGTGCTCCGCAATGGCAAGGAGGTCGGCACGGCCGCGGTCGACGAAATCAGCGACGATGAGGTGGTCCGGATGATCATCGGCCGCTCGCTCGCCGCCACTTTCCCGCCAAAGCCAACGCCACGCCCCCAGCGAGGGCAACTGCCCTTCCTCGAAGTACGTGACCTGACGACCAGTGGCCGCCTTGCCGGCGCCAGCTTTTCGTTGTGGCCTGGCGAGATCCTGGGCGTGGCGGCCCTCCAAGGCATGGGCCAGCAGCAGCTCTTCCTGGCCTGCTTCGGCATGGCGCCGGTCACCCAGGGGCAGATCCTGGTCGATGGCAAGGCGGTGACGCTCGCCTCGCCGCAGGATGCGATCCGCGCCAACATTGGCATCAGCCTCGTGCCGGAGGACCGCAAGACCGAGGGTCTGTTCCTCAAGATGGATGGCCGCAGCAATGTCGCCCTGCCGGTGATCGACCGGTTCACCCGCGGCGGCCTGATCGACCGTGACGCCGAGAAGGCTGCCGTATCCGAGGTATTCGAGCAGGTGGAGGTCGCACCGCGTGCGCTCTACACGCCGGTGGGAGCCTTCTCTGGCGGCAACCAGCAGAAGATCGCGATCGGCAAGTGGCTGCTGGCCGGCAGCCGCACGCTCTTGATGTTCGACCCCACGCGCGGCGTGGACGTGGGAACCAAGCACCAGCTCTATCTGCTGATGCGCTCCTTCGCAGACGCCGGCGGAGCCATCCTGTTCTACTCGACCGAGATCGCCGAGCTCGTGAACCTGTGCGACCGGGTGCTCGTCATGTATGGCGGGCGGATCGTGACCACGCTTGAAGGCGACAAGATCGAGGAGGAGGCGATCATGCGTGTGGCCCTGGGCGAGCAGGATGCCCGGGGAGCCGCGGCATGAGCAGCGTCATCCTGGACGACCGCGCCTTTGTCCGGCGACGCCGACCGAGCTGGGCGCTGGCGCTCTCCCGCGGGCGCGGCCTGCTCGTGGCGATCACGGTGTTTGTGTTCCTCTTCATGGTCGTGGCCGCAATCACGCCTGGGCCCTTCAGCTATTTCGAGCTCAGCTTCATGTCGTCAGGCGGGGCCACGCTGGCACTGGCCGCGATGGGCCAGACCTTCGTCATCCTGAGCGGGGGGTTCGACCTGTCGGCGGGTGCCGTCATCTCGCTGGTCAACGTGGTGCTGGCGACCTGGATGGGTCCCGACGTCGGCTCACAATTCACGATGGCGGTGGCCGCCCTCGCGATCGGTGGGCTGGTCGGCGCCTTCAACGGCTTCTTCGTCGCCTTCATCCGGCTCCAGCCAATCGTCGTGACGCTCTCTTCCATGTTCATCGTCCAGGGCATCACGCTCCTGATCATGGACAAGCCCGGCGGCATGATCTCGCCGGAGTTCTCCATGGCGCTGACCGGCGACGTGATCACGGAACTCCTCCCCGCACCGGTGGTCGTCCTGCTCGTGGCGATCGGCATCTGGATCCTGATCCGGAATTCGCGCTTTGGAACCGGTATCTATGCCGTGGGCAGCGACGAGGAGGCGGCACGGGCCGCGGGCATCCGGACCCGCAGCATCAAGTTCTGGACCTATGTGCTGGCCGGCCTGTTCTATGGCGCGGCCGGCGCCTTCATCTCTGCCCAAACCGGCTCAGCCGACCCCCTGATCGGCCGCCCGATGCTGCTCCAGGTCTTCACGGCCGTCGTGCTGGGCGGAACGATGCTCGGCGGCGGCCGTGGCGGCGCCGTTGGCTCCGTGGTCGGCGCCTACATCCTGATGATCGTCGTCAACATCCTGCTCGTGCTGAATGTTTCCGCCTATTACAGCTCGGTGGTCGAGGGAATGATCCTGATCCTGGCCGTGCTGGTGGGCTCGCTCAACCGGGACTCGCCCATTGCCGACTATCTCCGTCTGGCTGGTCTCAAGATCCGGGCATGGCGCAAGGGCACGCTGGCGGCGCGCCATCCGTCCAAGCCGTTCTCGCCCGGTCTGCCGCCCCAGCCTGGTGGCAGAGCCATGGAAGGAGCCGACGCATCCTGGCTGGAGCGTCACCGCCACACGCTGCGCTACGTGCTGCCGGCTTACATTGGCTTTGTCATCGTGCTGCTCGCGACGCATCTTATCTATGGCAGCACCCTTACCAATCCCGCCTACTTCAACTCGCTTCTGGTCCTCTCGTCCTTTCTCGTGATCCTGGCGCTGGGGCAGGGTTCAGCCATCCTGACCGGCGGCCTCGACCTTTCGCTTCCATGGATGATCGGCTTAATCGGCATTGTCACCGCGGACCTGATCAGCGGATCAGATGCCGCTGCGCTCTGGGTCATCCCGTTCGGGCTGCTGCTCGGTATGGTCCTGGGCATGCTGAATGGTGCCGGCATCGTGTTCCTCGGCCTGCCACCGATCGTCATGACCCTTGCGATGAATGGCATCCTGCAGGGTGCTGCCCTGGTCTATAGCGACGGCACGCCAGCCGGCTTCGCCTCGCCCGCCCAGCGCTGGCTCATGACCGGTAGCTTCTTGGGCATCACGCCGGTCATCTGGCTGCTGGCCTTGTTTGTCGGCGCGGCCCTGCTGCTGCTGGGGCGCACCGCGTTCGGCCGGCGGATCTATGCAGTCGGCAACAGCCCAATGGTTGCAAGGCTCTCTGGCGTGGGCGTCGGCGGAACGCTGATCGGGACCTATGCGCTGTCCGGGTTCTGTGCAGGACTGGTGGGCATCCTGCTCTCCGGCTTTTCCGGCCAAGCCAGCCTCGGCATGGGCGATGAGTACCTGCTGCCGTCGATCGCCGCCGTGGTGGTGGGCGGCACGCTGATCACCGGCGGACGCGGCCACTATCTCGGCATGCTCGGCGGTGTGCTGCTGCTCACGGCCCTCTCGACACTCCTTGCCGGAACAACGCTACCCACGGCCGTGCGCGACATCGTGCTTGGCCTCGTCGTACTGGCCGCCGTGCTGGCGCTGCGCGAACGTCATGCTTGAGGAGACGAAGCGAATGGCCGATTTCGCGGCAGAAGGACGGCGCGTCCTGGTGACCGCCGGAGCATCCGGCATTGGCCGGGCGATCGTCGACACGCTCGCCGAGGCCGGTGCGCGGATCCATGTCTGCGACGTGGACGAGGGCGCACTGGCCAGATTGCGTCAGGCAGATCCCAGTATTGGCACCACGGTCGCCGATGTCGCCGATGAGGCGCAGGTCGAGGCGCTGTTCCGCGATCTGCAGGAGCGTCTGGGTGGCCTCGACGTCCTGGTCAATAACGCGGGGATCGCAGGCCCGACCGGTGCGATCGAGGAGATCAGTCTCGCCGACTGGCGGCGCTGCATCGACATCGACCTGACCGGCCAGTTCCTGTGCGCGCGCCGCGCCGTGCCGATGCTCAAAGCAGCCGGCGGCGGTGCCATGATCAACATGTCCTCGGCTGCAGGGCGGTTCGGCTATGCCTTCCGCACGCCCTATGCCGCCGCGAAATGGGGCGTGATCGGCCTGACCCAGAGTCTCGCCAAGGAACTCGGTCCCTTCAACATCTCGGTGAACGCGATCCTGCCGGGCATCGTCGAAGGGCCGCGGATGGAAGGTGTCATCCGCGCCAGGGCCGAGCAGGTGGGCGTCCCCTACGAGGAGATGGAGAAGCAGTATCTCAGCCGCGTTTCGATGCGGCGGATGGTGAGCCCAAAGGACGTAGCCGCCATGGTGCTGTTTCTGGTCTCGCCGGCCGGCCGCAATGTTTCCGGCCAGTCGCTGGGCGTCGACGGCAACGTCGAATCGCTTTGAGGATCCAACACGATGCTTCGGATCGAACTGCTGATCGACGCCAGGAACGAGCTGGGCGAAGGTCCCTTGTGGGACGTGGAGGAGCAGCGCCTCTACTGGATCGACAGCCACGGCAGATCGGTCCATCGCTGCGATGCCTGGGGCCGGGACGTGCGGAGCTGGCCGGTGCCGGAGCATATCGGCTCGATGTGCCTTCGCGAGAAGGGCGGGGCGGTCGTGAGCCTGCGCAACGGCTTCCACTTCCTGGACCTGGAGACGGGTGAGGTGCGGCCCATCGGGGATCCGGAGGCGGGCAACCGCCGTACCCGGATGAACGACGGCAAGGTCGACCGCCAGGGCCGATTCGTCGCTGGCGGCATGGACTACGAGGAGCGCGAGCCGCTCTCCGGCCTTTATCGGCTCGACCCCGACCTGAGCGTCACCCAGCTCGAGAGCGGCATCATCGTCAGCAATGGCCCCTGCTGGAGCCTGGACGGCAGGATCCTCTATTTCGCCGACAGCTGGACAAGGAAGATCTGGGCCTACGATTACGACATCGCCACGGGCGACCTGCTGAGCCGACGGATCTTCGCTGACTTCGAGGGTCATCTGCGCGGGTATCCGGACGGCGCCACGGTGGATGCGGAGGGTTATGTCTGGAGCGCCGAGGTCTATGGCGGCCGGCTCGTTCGATTCGCTCCCGATGGGACCATCGATCGCTTGGTCGGCATGCCGGTGGACAGCATCACCAGCGTGATGTTCGGCGGCGCCGATCTCGACATTCTCTATGTCACCTCCATGGCCCGGCCGTTCCAGGGGCGCCGCCGGCAGGAACGCGAGGCTGGCGGCCTGTTCGCTGTCCACGGATTGGGCGTGCGTGGCGTGCCTGAGCCGCGCTTCAAAGGTTGAAACCGGATCGGGAAAAGAAGTGATGCGCATCGAGGTCCTGGTCGACGTCAAGACCACGCTCGGCGAAGGCCCCCTGTGGGACGTGGAAGAGCAGCGTCTCTACTGGATCGACAGCTTCGACGGCCGCGTGTTCCGTTGCACGGAGGACGGCCGCGAAGTCCGTGCCTGGGACGTGCCGCAGAAGATCGGCTCGATGTGCCTGCGCAGGAATGGCGGCGCCGTCGTCTCGCTGCAGCGAGGCTGGCACTTCCTGGACTTCGAGAGCGGCGAGGTCGAGCTGATCCACGATCCCGAGCCGGATCGGCCGAACAACCGCATCAATGACGGCAAGGTCGACCGGCAGGGCCGCTTCGTGGCCGGCTCGATGGATACGATGGAGGAAGGCCCGAACGGAGCCCTGTACCGGATGGACCCGGACCACCGGGTGACGAAGCTCGAGAGCGGCATCATTGTCTCCAACGGACCGTGCTGGAGCCCGGACGGCCGTACCTTCTACTTCACCGACAGCTGGTCGGGCCAGATCTCCGCCTATGACTATGACCTTGAGACCGGTGCAATTGCCAACAAGCGCGCTTTCGCCAGGATGACGTATGAAGGCGGCGGCTTTGATGGTGCTACCGTCGACGCTGAGGGCTGCGTGTGGAGCGCCATCGTCTATATCGGCAAGCTCGTCCGTTATACGCCGGACGGGCACGTCGACAGGGTCATCGACATGCCGGTCAAGAAGGTCACGAGCGTGATGTTCGGCGGACCGGACCTGGACGTCCTTTATGTCACCTCGATGGCCAAGCCGCCGCTCCCGCGTTTTCCTGACGACCCGGCGCCGCGCGGTGCCTTGTTCGCGATCCATGATCTCGGCGTGCGCGGTGTGCCGGAAGCCCGATTCGCTGGCTGAACCCTGGGCCGCCGCCGGACGACATGGATGTGGTCTAGCCATTGGAAGCAGAAGGCGGCCGGACCAGACTGCTGTCCCATGTCGCATCCGCCTGCCGCAAGTCAGCAGCCTGGAGATGCACGGCCGTTGTTGCAATGCCGGTAGCAGAGAGGTGACCGCGCGGCCGGTAGCGCGGCATGTCCCATGACGGAACCAGCCGGCGCTTGCGGCACGCGGCAGCCGCCGCCTCAGTCCTTGATGAAGGCGAGCAGATCCGGGTTGATCACGTCGGCGTTGGTCGTGCACATGCCGTGCGGGAACTTCTCATAGACCTTGAGCGTCCCGTTCTTCAGCAGCTTCACCGACAGCAGCGCGGAGTCGGCGATCGGCACGATCTGGTCGTCATCGCCGTGCATCACGAGCGTCGGGACGTCGATCATCTTCAGGTCGTCGGTGAAGTCCGTCTCGGAAAAGGCCTTGATGCCGTCATAGTGCGCTTTCGCACCACCCTGCATTCCCTGGCGCCACCAGTTCCGGATCGTGCCGTCGGATACGGCGGCACTAGGCCGATTGTAGCCGTAGAAAGGACCGCTCGCGATATCGAGATAGAACTGCGCACGGTTGGCGGCGAGCTGTTGCCGGAAACCATCGAACACGTCGATGGGCAGGCCGCCGGGGTTGGCAGGAGTCTTCACCATGATCGGCGGTACGGCGCCGATCATGACCAGCTTGGCGACACGACCCTTGCCGTGGCGGGCGACATAGTGGGCCGCCTCGCCGCCGCCGGTCGAATGGCCAACATGGACGGTGCCGCGCAGGTCGAGGTGCTCGATGACGGCGGCGACGTCCGCAGCGTAGTGATCCATGTCATGGCCGCTGCCGACCTGGCTGGATCGGCCATGGCCGCGGCGGTCGTGCGCAATGACCCGATAGCCCTTCTCGACGAAATAGAGCATCTGGGCGTCCCAGTCGTCGGAACTCAGCGGCCAGCCGTGATGAAAGAAGATCGGCTGACCGGAACCCCAGTCCTTGTAGAAGATCTCGACGCCGTCATTGGTGGTGATCGTGCTCATGCCTTGATTCCCTTAAGTGATGCCATCGATGCTGGTCTGCGGGGAGTTCGAGCTGCCGTTGGCAGGACTGGCAGGCCTGCCACCACCGTGGCGACACTTGTGCCTGTCGCCACGGCTCGCGGGATGCCCCTCCACCGGTTCAGGCACGGGCAGTTCAGCCATCCGATGCTCTGTTGTCCAGCCATGTTGGTGGGGGATCAGATGTCGGCTCGTCTGTCCGGGTGACGTCGGCCTGGTTGTTCGGCCAAGCCTTGCCGCATCGCCTTTCTTGTCTGCCGAGGGTCTTCCTGCTTGCCCTCTGCGGCTCAACCGTGACGCCCTGCACCAGCCACATGTCGAGAGGCAGCCGTCATCTCGTGATCGCCTCCATGGCGGCGGGAATGCGCGGGCCGATCATGGAGAACCAGCTTCGCTCGCGCCAGCAGAGCGACCAGACCCCGTCATGGCCAATCTGCCCGCCAGATCTCCGCGGCGTCGGATGGCAGGATCAGGATGTGCGGACAGGACGGGAACGATGTCGATCCAGAAATCATGAATAGCATTCTCAATCGAGCGATCCAGCCAGACGAGCGCAAGCTCACGCTGTCCTGTGGCGAACAGGCAGCGTGCCAGGTTGAACTGCCCGCGGAAATCGCCGGCCCGTGCCGCTCGGGTGTACCAGCGGAACGCGGCGCGCGGCCGCCGGGGGCATAGCCAACCCTCTTCGCGATAATGCCCGAGCATGTTGGCGGCCTTCGCATGACCCCGGCGCGCCGCCCGGGCGAACCAGCTGCGGGCGGCGACGCGGTCCTGGGCGACACCGCGCCCGTCGTGAAGCAGGCTGGCCAGATTGAACTGAGCCCAGTCGTAGTCACGCATGGCCGCTCGCCGGTAACAGTCGGCCGCCTTGGCCAGGTCCGGGGGTCCGCCCCAGCCGAACTCGTGACAGCGGCCGACCATGTTGATGCCCTCGGCACTGTTCGAGGCTGCCGCCTTCTCGAACCAGCGCCGGGCCTCGACCCTGCTCCGTGGCATCCCGTTGCCATCCAGGAACAACTGGCCCAGGAGGATCTGCGCCCGGGTCGACCCGAAGCTCGCCGCGCTCACGATATGACGGACCTCGTCCGCACGGATCACAGTTCAGCCCAGCGCCGCAGGAGGTTGTGATAGACGTTGGTCAGTTTCACGCCGGCATGGCTTCCTTCAGGTAGCTGCCGACGCGCCTCCATGATCGCCAGGTCCAGGTCGTAGAGAAGCGCCCTGGCACCGTCCTCCTTGATCATGGACTGGGTCCAGAAGAACGAGGACCAGCGACTGCCCCTGGTCACCTCGGTCACGCTGTGCAGGCTCGTGGCGGGGTAGACCACCATGCTGCCGGCTGGCAGCTTCACCGCCTTGGTGCCGTAGGTATCCTCGATGATCAGTTCGCCGCCGTCATAGTCCTCGGGTGGCGTGAGAAAGAGGGTCGAGGAAACGTCGGCACGCATTCGCATGCCGCCCGCACCAGGAATGGCCCGAATGGCTCCGTCGACATGCGCCCCAAACTTCATGCCGGTGTCATATCTGTTGAACATTGGCGGGAGCACGCGCAGCGGCATGGCGGCCGAGTTGAAGGTCGGGTTGCGGGCAAGGCTGCGCAGGACGATCTCGCCGCATTCGCGCGCCGCCGGCGAGCCTTCTGGAATCTGCAGGTTGAACTTCGCCTTGGCCGCGAGTTCGCCTGCCGTGGCCTTGCCATCGATCCACGCCGCCTGCTCAAGGGTGCTGCGTAGATGGACGACCTCTTCGAATGTGAGGACGTCTCGGATTTCGACGAGCATTGGTATGTCTCTTGACGGCAATAGGAAGCGGGGTGGGCCGCGCTCGGAGGTGATGAAGGTCGAGCCGGGTTGCGGCTCAGAAGGTGGCACCTACTGAAAGCAGGAAGGTCCGGCCGCTGTCAGGCACTGCCCGGGCATTGAACGCCTGGCCATAGTTGAGCTCGTCGGTCAGGTTGTAGCCGTTGAGCGCGAGACGGTAGTGCTCGTACCGGTAGGAAACGACCGCATCGAGGGTGAAGCTTTCCGGCAGCTGCGCCGTGTTGGCGCTGCTCGTGAACATTTCGTCCCGGTAGGTCACGCCACCGCCGACCGTAAGGTCGCCCGGAACTGCCGGGAAATGCGAGAGCACGTCATAGGTCGTCCAGAGCGTGAAGGCATTCTCGGGCGCGTTCGGCACCTCGTTGCCGACCGTGGAGACCGCCGCCGTCGAGGACTGGATCTTTGTGTCCAGGTAGGCATAGGCGACGGATGCCGACCAGGCCTCGGTGATCAGGCCCGACGCGCCGAGCGTGAAGCCCTGGACGCGCTGCTTCTCGCCGGTGGCGGTGGAGAGTTCGGTGGTGGGATCCGTGTAGTAGGCATTGTCCTTCTCGATTCGGAAGACCGAGCCAGTCAGGCCCAATTGCCCGCCGAGCATGCTGATCTTGCCACCTAGCTCGAAGATCTCGTTCTCCTCCGGCTCCAGGTCGGGCTGCTGACCATTGATGGGATTGGGCGCACTGGTCGCGTACTGGCCGGGCACGGTCGAGGAGGTCGCGTAGGAGAAGTAGTAGGTCTGATCCCTGGTCGGCTCCCAGATCAGGCTGCCCTTCGGGCTCCAGAAACTGTTGTCCGCCTCGTACTTGTTGTACCCGTCGTTGCTGAAGACCTTGTAGGTCGAGCTGTAGTCGTCCCAGCGTACGCCAGCCAGCACCGAGAACGCGTCAGTGAACCAGAATCGATCGCTGGCAAACAGACCGATATCGGTGCCGTACGACTTCTTGATGTTGTTCGGATTGACGGGAAGCATGTAGTCGTCGACACCAAAGAAGTCGCCGGGATTGCGGATGGTCGGGGCTGTCTTCTCTCCATCAACGCTGCGCCCGTCGCGTTGATCATTCTGGTAGAAGATGTCGACGCCCGCCACGGCCTGATTGCGGAAGCCAGCCAGCGTGAAGTCGAACACGCCTGAGGTGACATTCTGGAAGCCCCAGGACTGCTGGTTGAAGGCGGGGTTGCCGCCACCGCTGAAGCCCAACGTCGGGTTGCCGCCAGCGAAGAACTCCGCAGAGCAGTCAGCATCGCAGACGACCGGGGTCGTGCTGAACTCGCGGGTATAGTAGGCGAGCCTGGTATCGTTGTTCAGCGTGATGCTGTCGGTGAGCTGCCAGGCCAGCCGCGACGTCAGCATGTCGACGTCAGAGACCTCTTCGTCCTGCTTCTTGCCATAGAAGCTGTCGCGTGACACGCCGTACTCCGTCACAGGTCTGCCGATCTCGCTGCCCGGCGGCACAACGGAGGGGACACCATAGTCCGGAGTGCGGTCACCATGCTGGTGCAGGTAGTTGAGCGACCAGTTCAGGTCGGTGCCCAGCCCAAACGCCAATGATCCGGCGATGCCCCATCGATCGTTCTCGACATGGTCGCGGTCGGCAACATCCTGGTCATGGTACATGCCGACCACACGGACAGCCGTGGTCTCGTTGATCTGCTGGTTGACGTCACCGACCACCCGGTAGAGCGGCCCGGTGCCGAGCAAACCGTCAATGCTGGCGGCATTGCCGAGGTGGGCGGTCTTGCTCTGGGTATTGACGACGCCGCCCGTGGAGCCGAACCCGAACGTCTCGGAGGATGGCCCCAGCAGAACATCGACCTGCTCGTAGTTGAAGCTGTCGCGGACATAGACGCCGAAGTCGCGCAGGCCATCCAGATAGACGTCACCCTTGGCGTCGAAGCCGCGAATGCGGAACTGGTCGCCGTTCAGGCCGCCATTGCCCTCGCCGCTGCTGACAGTGACGCCAGGAACGTTGCGCAGCGCTTGGTCCAGGCTTGTCACGGCCTGCTGCTGCATGACCTCGCCAGTGATGACCTGAATGGTCTGAGGGGTGTCCTGCACTGTTCCCGGCAGGCGGCCGATGCCAGTGGCCGAGCGTAGGGTATTGGCAGGCTGTGCGTCGGCTTCGACGGAGACCGGTGGAAGGACGACCGCATCCCCGGCATCGGCCGGACCGGCCGATGCTTCCTGTGCTGCGACGTCGCCTGGTGTGGACAGCGCCAGCGCTGTCATGCCGGCCGTCGCTATAGCCGAATGCAGGCTGGGCCAGTCGAGCTCGTGGTTCCGGTCCATCGCAGTCCCCTGGTAAGACGTCACCGGACGGCGTGTATCGATCATGATTGCTTAAGGTCAATCATGTATTGGCTACTACTAGCACCAGCGACGTATAAAACAACATCAAGCTCGCACGATAATAAGAATAATTCTATACTGAAATGTGCGCTTCTCATGTAATCCGGATGCCTCACTTATATTTGGCTAGGCGGCTCCTTTGCTACTTTGATTGGCTGAGTTGGATCAGGCGTTTGAGCCTGCTGCTACCGAGCAGCTGGGTACCAACTAAGGTGCTGACGATCCGACGGACGACGGTGCCGAAACCGGCTGCCGTCGGGATCGCTGGCTGGCCCGGCCAGCAGGGCGGGCCCGACGGCGCAACCACATGGTGATGCCGGTGATCCAGAGCAGCGCCGGCAGCAGACCGCTCAGGAAGACGAGCGCCTGCCAGAAGCCGCCCATATCCTGGCCATCGTGGAGGCGGCGCATCAGTCGAGCTACCGGGTCAGCGCCACCTGTTACGGCAGGCGCCGTCGGGGCAACCATGCCGGTGCGGTCGTCGATCTCCAGGGACATCATCCCGTCGGATCTGGTTTCCACCTGCAACCGCCAAGCGGGTCTCGCCTCGGTAGGAACCGCGACACTGAGCAGGCGCGCGCCAGGCTCCGCCGCAAGCGCCGCGGCGACGGCACCGTCCATGGTGAGTATCGGACGTTCCAGCGGCATGCTGGCAAAAGGCGGCCGCGCCTGCCCGCCTCCAACGGATAGGGGCGGTCCGAAGAGCGCGCGCGCCGTCTGCGGGAAGGAGATGTAGACCCCGGTCAAGGATACGATCAGCAAGGGCAGCGCGATCCAGGCACCCAGCATGTGGTGCAGGTTCACTGTTGGCCGGCGTCCACGCTGCCACCAGAGCGCCTTCGCTACGCTGCCGACCCGTGGCCACCAGAGCCAGACACCGGACAGCACCGAGACCGTCATCAGCACACCGAGCCAGCCAACAATCTGGCGGCCATACCATTGCGGCACCAGCAGCGTGCCATGAAGGATGTGGAGGATCCCGACCGTCGTGGTACGACGGTCGGCCAGGTCGAGCAGGCGGCCATCGCGCGGATTCAGCCAAGCGGTGAAGCTGCGTGGACGTCCTTCGCCCGGTGCGACTCCGTCGACCTGCACCGCTGAGCCTAGGGTGATCGGCAGGCGCACAGCGGTGACACGAACGTCGTTGCCGAATGCCGCCGCGGCATGGCTGGCATAGGCGGAAGCCGGCGAAGCCGGCTCTGCAACAGCCAGGACATTGCGCTCCGGATTGAGGAGGGCATCAAGGCCGTCATGCCATACCAGGGCACTTCCGGACAGGCCGACGATGACCAGCAGCAGCCCGGCGGCGAGGCCAATCCAAAGGTGCAGGTTCAGCCAGAATCGCCGTGCGCGGTTCATTCATCTCTACCACTTGATCTAGTGACGGGCATCTAATCGATCATCGAGCGTATCGACGTTCGATTAGATGCATCGGCCAAAGCAGACCGTCCGCTGCCATCGCCTTGCTCTCGTCGCGGTGCCACACGATGCATAGGAGATGTCGCAAGCACGAACCAGTCTTGTTGATATGCAATGTCTGCATCTAGAGTAATGACCGTAGTTCTTATTGAATCAGTTTAAGGTTATTATGATCTGTTACGCCATTTGCGGGGTCGGCCGACGTGGATCGTATGACTGGGGCAGCATGAGAACCAGTAGGCGGCCGGACAGATCGCGGTTTGTCCGAGACTGTCGCCACACGCCTGCAGGCTGAACTGGAGATCGGGCTCCCGGCTGGAAAAGCCCGGGAGGGCAGTTGAAGCTCCATCTGGTGACTCGACCCTGGTAAGGCAGGGTTGGAGGCGGACATGGTCCGGGAGGTGGCGGGTCAGGTGAGCCTGGGGGAAGCGCTGCTGCCGGTAGCCTTTGGCAGCAACCAGCGCCTGGAGCGGACCAGGCACAGGTGGATTGGGCGCCGATCGAGATGCTCCTGCAGCCGATGCGCCGGGCGTTCATGGGACGGCCTGCCCACCCGCCGCTGGTCCAGCTCAAGGCCCTGCTCCTCCAACACCTGCGCGATCTGGAGGAGGCTTTGGCGGATCGGCTCAGTCTCCTCGTGTTTTTACGGGCCGGGCCTGGAGGACGTCGCGATCACTCTCGTACGCGGGCAGATCGAAATGCTCTTCGGCACGATGAAGCTGCACCACCTGTACCGCCGCGTCCGCTACCGCAGAGTCCTCCGCCATCCATGTCAGCTCCGGCTCCTGTGTTCTGCCGTGAACCTGCGCGGGGCTGGTCAAATCACCGCCTGACCGGCATGCAAAGATCCAGACAGGCCGATCTTGCCCCGGCCGTTGATCGAGCAGGTGTCATCCGCCGCAGGCACCCTGCCGATCCGGCACATCCTGCAGCCAAGCATGGTCCTCGGGCCTTCGCGATGATGCCCGATAGGCCCTCACGCGAAGTTCTGCGTCTTGTGGATCCGATCGGAGGCCGGATCCAGTTCGAGCAGCGACGAGAAGTCATACGAGGTTGCCTCTATCCACCGCACAGTCTGGCGGCCGGGGTAAAGCTTTCGTTCCGGCTGCCATCAGGCCGAAAGGGGAGGGATCTCCGCCGGCTTGGCAGGCCAAGGCCGCCGCCTTGCGTCGTGCAGCGCAGCCTGTCCGCTGGTCGGTCCTGGGAGATCTCCTTCATGAGGGTGAGCCAGACTTTTCCATCGGCTCAAGGCCCGGGGCACAGGTCTGGCCGTCCTTCTCGGCCGACATCGAGATTTGATCGACCTTCAGATCAGCAGCCTTCTAGCGACGCTTCTGATGCTTCCTGACCGTGCGGCGGCTCAAAGGCAGGTCGACGTACCGAGGATCGGCAGGCCCATCCAGAAAGTCGCCGCACAGGCAACCGTGCTGCCGGCGACGATCAGGCCGCCGGTGAACTGCGGCAGGCTTTGCTCGCGCCCATGGTCGCAACGCAGGCGGGTCCAGACAGTCCAACTGAGCCAAGCGAGAAGGGCGACGCTCGTGAGCCAGAGGAGGAGCAGAACGAGGCGCTGCACGCTGACCGGTCCAATGCTCCGGTCCTGCCAGCCCAGCTCGCAGCCGACCGACAGGGTCGCGTAGAGAGCGACGAAGACAATGCTCCAGGCCGTCCAGCCTGCCACGATCGCCAACAGGACAGCGGGGCGACCGGTCCGGTTCATCGCTGAAGGCCACCGCTGCCGATCGCCCAGGCCAATCCGAATGTCGCGGCGAGACCGGCAATACCGGTGACGCAGCTATAGTCATGCCAGAGCTGTCCGATCATCAGGTTGAGGCTGCGGGCCGCCGAGATCTCCCCGCGGCGGCAGCTATGCCAGCCATGAAGCGCTAGGATCAGGCCGATCGCGGCGTGGACCAGCACGTAGACGTGCACGGCTGCGGAAACGCCGGCATAGGCATGCACCGTCGGATCCGGCGCGTAGGTAAGGATGGTTGCGACCAGCAGGATCGCGGCCGCGTGGGCCGCAGTCGTGGCGCGTGTCCAGATGAGGGTCCAGCCTGGCGCGCTTCGCCTGGCGGCGGCTAGCGCCCCACGGCCGGTAAGGGCCGCGAGCAGGAGCATGCCGCAGGCGCCAAGCGCAAAGCCGGGGCTTACGGCGAGCAACTCGGGCGGCGGCCAGTTCGGGGCCACCACCCACAGGAACAACAGGCCGAACAGCAGCGAGCCAAACAGTGCGGCATCCGCCAGTTGCAGGAAGACCACCGCCCACCAACTGGGCGCATGGCCGCTTTCGGTATGAGCAAGCAGGACGGTCCCGTCGCCTATTGGCAGCGAACCCAGGTCTTCCCGCCGTGCCGGGTGACGCGTCCACAGCCAGAAGAGGACAATCGTCAGGACCATGCCGACGACGGCGAGCTGGTAGACCTGGAAAAGCAGCGAGAGGAAGAACAGGCCGGTCGCGAGCGCCGTCCAGAGCGGCAGGAAGGTCGAACCTGGAAGAATGATGATCTGGCGGGGCTTGCCCGTGACCATGTCGACAGCGATGGTTTCCAGCCATTCGTGCCGGGCAAACCCCAGCAGGCCCTCGCCCGCCGCCAGCTTGCGGGGCAGGTCCGGGTCGTCGGCAAGCGGGTGGTGGCTCGTGACGACCGGCAGGGAAGCGAAGCCATAGTCGGCAGGTGGCACCGGCGTCGCCCATTCCAGCGTGCCGGCCTCCCAGGGATTGCGCGCGGTCTTCGGGCCGAAGCGGACCTGCAGGAGGAAGTCCAGGGCGACCAGGGCAAAGCCCATCGTCATGACGAAGCCGCCGATCGAAGAGAGGAGGTTCAGGCCGTCCCAGCCGAAGCTGCCGGGATAGGTCCAGACGCGCCTGGGCATGCCGAGCAGGCCGGTCAGGTGCATCAGGAAGAAGGTCATGTTGAAGCCGATGAAGATCAGCCAGAAGGCAAAGTAACCGAGCTTGTAGACATGCTCGCGTCCGGTGAAGTGCGGCAGCCAGTAGTAGGCAGCGGCCAGCATTGGGAACACGAAGCCGCCGACCAGCACGTAGTGCAGATGCGCCACCACGAAATGCGTGTCGTGGACCTGCCAGTCGAAGGGGACCACCGCGACCATGACGCCGGTGAGGCCACCCAGCACGAAGATGAAGAAGAAGCCCAGCAGAAACAGCATGGGCACGCTCATCTGCGGCCGGCCACTCATCAGCGTACCGATCCAGGCGAAGATCTGCACGCCGGTCGGGATGGCGACCAGCATGCTTGCTGCCGAGAAGAAGGCCAGGGCCAGATGCGGGATGCCCACCGCGAACATGTGGTGGACCCATAAGCCAAAGCTCAGGAAGCCTACCGAGATCGCGGCCAACACGACCCAGCGATAGCCGATCAGCTCACGGCGGACCAGGACCGGCAGGATGGTCGAGATCATGCCCGCAGCCGGCAGGAAGATGATGTAGACCTCGGGGTGGCCGAATAGCCAGAACAGGTGCTGCCAGAGGAGCGAATCGCCACCTCGGGTGGGATCGAAGATGGCCCAGCCGAAGGCACGCTCGGCTTCCAGCAGGATGCTGCCCAGGATCAAGGGCGGGAATCCCGCCAGGATCATCATCGCCACGACCAGCATGTACCAGGCGAAGATCGGCAGGCGGTCCAGCGACATGCCCGGTGCCCGGACCATCAGGATGCTGACCGCGATCTCGGTGGCGGCACCGATCGCCGAGATCTCCACGAAGGTGATGCCGATCAGCCAGACATCGGCATTGATGCCAGGTGAAAACGGCTTGGACGTGAGCGGCGTGTACATGAACCAGCCGCCGTTCGGCGCCGCTCCCACCGCCAACGCGATGAGCATGATCGAGCCGCCGAACAGGTAGCACCAGTAGCCGTAGGCCCCGAAACGCGGAAAGGCGAGGTCGCGGGCACCCAGCATCTTCGGCAGGAGGTAGATCGCGAATCCCTCGAACATCGGGATGGCGAACAGGAACATCATCACCGTGCCATGCATGGTGAAGAGCTGGTTGTAGATCTCGGGGCCGACGAAGGCGCTGTGGGAGGTGGCGATCTGGGCGCGGATCAGCATTGCCAGGATGCCGCCAACAGCGAAGAACAGGAATGCCGTGATGATGAAGCGGCGGCCAAGAAGGGTGTGGTTAACCGCGGCCAGCCGGCCGAACCCGGGCCCGGTGCCCCAGATCCGTTCCAGGCGCTGGTGAAGCTCGACCGGCGAGTTCGCCCTTGCCGGCTCGTTCATCGGTCTCTTCCGGCAAGCGCCGCGAACTCTTCGTCGGGCAGGGCATCCACCCAGAAGAACATGCCGGCATGACCATCCCCGCAGAACTCGGCGCACTGGGCGCCGAATCGCCCCGGCTCGGAGGCCATCAGCCGGATGACGTTCACGTGCCCTGGCAGCGCATCGATCTTGCCGCCCAGGCGCGGGATCCACAGCGAGTGGATGACGTCCTCGCTGGTGACGTGGAAGTCGACCGGGCGGCCGACCGGGATGACCAGCGGCCCGCCATCGGCCATGGCCGGCCCCCCATCGGGCCAGGAAAAGCGCCAAGCCCATTGCCGGGCCGTTCCCTCGACCCGCAGGACCCCGGGTTGACCCGGATGGGGAAGGAGCCGCTCGCCAGTCACGAGTGCGTAGACCAGAAGGGCGGTAAGCGTCCCCGTTGGAAAGGCTACGCCCAGGCCCATGATCCAGAAGCCCACTGAACCTCGGCCTGGACGCTTGCGGCGAAAGGCGACGAGCAGACAGACCAGGACAAGGCCGGCGATCAAGCCAGCACCGATCAGCATCACCCACCAGAGCCTTGCGACCGAGGCTGCCATCGGCCCGGCCGGGTCGAGTGTGGACAAAGGCCCTGTGCAACCCGACAAGGCCAGCCCACTTAAGCAGATGATGAGGGGCAACAAGCAGCGGAGCTTTGCGAGGCCATGGCGCAGGCTGACTTCGACAACCCGGTCGTTGCCGAGATCGAGCAGCAAGATGTCAGCTCGCAGGTGCATGTCGCGGGTCATCCGATCCATGCGATGACGGTGTCCTTCCCGATCGCCCTGGTCATCTCGACCCTTGGCGCGGACATGTTGTTCTGGTGGTCGGGCGACCCGTTCTGGGCGCGCGCGGCGCTCTGGTCGAGCTTCTTCGCCTTTGCGATGGGCGTGCTGGCGGCCTTGTCCGGCACCGCGGAGCTTCTGCTGGTGAAGGGTATCCGGACCCGCTCGGCGAGCTGGAGCCATGCCGTGGCCGCGATGACGTTGATTGCGATCGCTGGGGCCAACTGGATCTTCCGGGTGGGCGACCACGAGGCGGCGGTCCTGCCCGTGGGCCTGTTCCTGTCGCTCCTGGGGAGCGTGTTCGTGGGCGTGACCGGCTGGCACGGCGGCAAGCTCGTGTTCGATCATGGGATCGGGATGCGGATATCGAACAACGACTGAAGACCGCCCGGGCGCGTCAGCCAGGGCGGCAGCTCGTCCATCGCAAGCGAGGGCTTGGCCAGCACCAGCCAAAGGATCGTGCCGATCGCGGTCAGGGTGCCGCCGAGCGTCAGCATCGCCTTCCAGCGCGGCAGGTGGATACGACGCTGGAATAGTCGGACCATGAGGTAGCCCGAGTACATGTGCAGCAGGACCATCCCACCAACCGCTCCGAGCTTTGCCGCCATCCAAGGGTCATAGACCTGGTTGGCGAAGATCAGCGCCGTACCGGTGCCGACTGCAACGAAGGCGGCGGGACAGATGACGATCACGTAGGCGAAGCGGGCAAAGCGGTGCAGGCGGAACAGATGCTCGCCGTTCGACAGGCCGGTACGCTGCAGGAAGATGCCCGGCAGGGAGATCAGGCCAGCCGCCCAGATCGAGAGCGCCACGATATGGACGAACTTCAGCCAGGTGATCATTGCTGGCTGCCGTCTACCTGCACCGTCCGATCCAGCGAGCGCCCGATGAGCACCAGGGCGGCAACAAGGTAGGGGGCGACCGAGGGGATCCACATGATCAGCCCGGCCAGCTGCTGGTCTTCCAGTGCGGACATCGACCATGGGCCGGTCGTGAGCAAGTGCGGCGGGTAGAGCGGCACGGGAGCAAAGGTAATGAGCGCACCGAGCAGGCCCATCTGCACGATGGTGCCGAGCAGGGCAATGAGAACGCTGACCGGCGCGGAGCGTGGCGAGAAGACGCCTTGCCAGAATGCCCAGGCGCTCCCCAGCAGGGTCAGCTGCATCGCCCAGAACAGCCCGTCGCTGGTGAGCGCTGCGGTGTAGGGAGCCGGCGCGTGCCAGAACCAGAGGACGAGGGCTTGAAGCAGCGCTGCCGCTCCCACCGGCAGGAAGGGCTTTCGGCATGGTAGGCTCAAGGTCAGCAGCGGCGTAGCGATGCCGATCATGACGAGGTGGTGCGCGACCCGCGCGGAAAACAGCGCGGACGTGAGTGCGCACAACGGACTAAGGAAAATCAGGGCGAGGATGAGCCAGCCGCCGGCGAACAGCCGGGTGTCCTTTGCGTGCACGTGCTGGCCGTACAGCCCTACATAGGCGACCAGGATCAGGCCCAAGGCGGCAACAAGCCAAGGATCCAGATTCCAGCTTGTCCAGAGATCCATAGGAACCGGAGCTGGCCCGCAATAGGGCTGAACGGCGGACGACAAGTTGCTGCTCCGTCGGCTTGGGTCCCGCGAATGATCAGTTGATCACGTCGAGGGTGACAACTGGTTCAAGATTCGCTCGCCGGCAACCGTTCATCGATGCCTCGGGTCGAAACATTGAGCGGGCCATTCCGAGGGTCCATCGGCATCCTCTCAAGGTGGCGTAGCGAGGCCTTGGCTCATTGATGGGGGGAGCAACCTTCCGCATGGCGCCCCAGCGACAGCGTGCAGCACCGGGTTCATCGTGATTGCGGTTGCCGGGCGGCTTCGGACGAATGTCGCGACATCTGGATGAAGGAAGCTGCGAGGAGCACACGAAAGGGAGGTCCTGACCGATCCAGGCCGGCAGCCACGGCAGGCATGCAGCGAGAATGTTGCACGCCCGCCTGAAGATCGGCCCGGAGGCCACTTCCGCGGCTCGCGGAGCCCGGTGCACGAACCGGGGTCAGGGTTCTGCCACGCAGCCTCGGCGGCCCGCTTTGGAGAACTGGTCTGGCGGCTATTGTTGAGCCGGCTGCTGTTGCTCGTTCACGGCCTGTGTCCAGTACTGATCAATCTGTTGATTGCCCTGGCCTTGTGTTCCTCCTGCGGGAATCTCGGGCGCCTTGTTCATGACTTCCTCGGAGACCGGAAGGACCATGGTTTCTAGGCCAGGGGTAGCGTGGAGATGCTCCCATGGCACGGGTACCTGACGACCACCGAGACCGAGCAAGCCACCTTGGGACACCACGACATAGCGGATCTGGCCGCTCTTCGGGTCCATGACGACATCTTCAACACTGCCGAGACTGGCGTCCTGCCCGTTGCGTACGTCGGAACCGATCACATCGTCGGCACGCACGGTAGAAGCAATCTCCGTGATCGGCCGTGCCAGGACAAGCTGCTCCTGGCGCCAGCCGCTGACCTGTTGTGGGTCGACGCCCAGCTCCTTAAGCTTCGCCGAGTATTCCTGGTAAACTTCTTCCGTTGCGGCCAGTACGCTTTGGCAGGTCTGCTGGTCGCCACGTTGCGCCAGGACGTTGGCCGCCCGGAACAGCGTCTGGATCGCGAGCTGGGGACGCTCCTGCCAGCCAGTGCTCCCCCAGGGACCTACAGCTGATGCAGGTGGAGGTGCGGTCGGGTCTATGTTGGTGCCGGCCATACCACCGCTCGCGCCAGCCGTGCCTGTGCCGTCCGCACCCGACGCTCCGACGCCAGCAGCCATCCCATCCGTGGCGGGCGCCCCATCCATCGGCATGGCACCGGCCGTCCCGCTGCGCCAGCCGGACAGCCAGTACCCGTCGTCCTGCATCCGCTGGCCGAGAGCCTGCAGGCCCTGGCGGCATTGCGCCGCCTGCTCGGAACGGTCAGCAGGCTGGGGCAGTGTTCCGGTATCCTGTGCAGATGCAGGATTGATAGAAATCGCAGTCAGCAGAGCGACAGCGGAGACGCTTTGGAAGTACATGTTCATGATCCGTCCTTCTCTTGAACGTGAGGGCCGGGTTGATACGCACTTGCGATACCTTGATTGAACCTGACCAACCTTACCGGGTTCCAACATTTTCTTAACGAACAGCAGATTGTACCGAACAACATTGCAGAACTTGATGCTTCCCTTCATGAAATGGTTAGCCGGACTGAGTTGGCGTCCTTGGCCTCTGTCACAGGAAGGCGATGTCCCCCAAGGGTCACGATGCCGGAGCCGCGGTCTGACGGCCGGCAAGCGGCAACTGCATCATGGAAGGGACGGGTTGAACCGTATGCTTGTTGGAGGAGCGCTCACCTGAAGGCCCTCGTGGCTACGCTGACCGACCTGGGCCTGCGGGCCAGTGGGCTCCAGTACCCACAGCCACCTCGCAAGATGCGACAGAAAGGGCTTCAGCAGCCTCGACGCCAGCATTGCTGACGAGCGTGCTTGCCTGATCATAGCCCGTGGCGGCACGGGGCGGTCTCGACCAGAAGCAGATTACGATGACGCGACACGAAGGCCAGGGGACGAGCGGGCCTCTGACGGAAGCGACCGCCAGATCCTTCATGTTCGTTCCTCCCGCTGCCAGCACCCCGATCGAGCCAGCAGGCCCAGCAACATCGTCCGACAGCCTCGCGTGGCCCAATCCGTCTTGCTCAACGTGGGCAATCTCGTCGATCTCGCCTAGACTCGCCGGCAGGCACTCCAACGACGCGCCACGGCAGCATCGAGCAGGTGGAAGCAATCATGGCACTCGTGAAGACCTCGGCACTGGCGGGCAGGGAGCGTACGCGCGCGAAGGTGGAAGCCGAGACGAGCGGGCCTCTGCCTGCAGCACCCGAGCGGCGGGCCTCGCCGCGTGCGGCCGGCTCGCTCGAGGCCGCGGTCGAGCGTATTGGTGCCGCCACGGAAGAACTCGCGGCTGGCGTTGCCGAGGCGTCGACGGCGGCCGAAGAGCTTGGCCGTGCGATGGAGCAGATCGCGGGAGCGGCCGAAGAGGCAGCAGGCGCGTCGCACGAGTCTCTAGCTGCCATCACAGGTCTCGCCAGCTCCTTCATGCAGGCGCGCGACCGGGCAGATCAGGCACGCACCAGCACCCTGGCTCTGCAGACGCAACTGACGGAAACGGCCGCCCAGATCGAGGGCACAGCCGCGGCAGTGGAGGCGAACGCCCATCGTCAGCTTCGCTCGGTCGACGTCATCAGCAAGCTGGAGCAGCAGGCGGGGGATATCGGCGACGTCACAAAGGCCGTCGGCGATATCTCCGACCAGACCAGCCTGCTCGCGTTGAACGCGGCCATCGAGGCTGCCCGCGCCGGCGATCATGGGCGGGGCTTTGCAGTGGTTGCCGACGAAGTGCGCAGGCTGGCCGATGTCTCGGAAAAGCGGTCGCGGGAGGTGCAAGGTCTCGCCGAACGCATCTCCGAGGACGTGCGCGCCGTCGCCGAACGCATCCGCGGCACCGCGGCCGTTGCAGCGGAGGAGGCCGCAGGCGCACGGATGGTGTCTGCCCAGCTCGACGCCACCCGCGAGCGTCTGGCGGCCCTGGTCGAAAGCAGTCAGGCAATCCTGGCTGCGGCGCTCGAGGCCGATGCTGCCGTGCGCGAGGCGCAGAAAGGAGCCGAGAGCGTCGCAGGCGCGGCCGAGGAGCAGTCTGCTGCCACGGCACAAGCGCAGCGGTCCGTGCAGCAGCAGAGCACGGCGCTCGATCAGGGCCGGCAAGCAGCGGAGGCACTGGCCAGGTTGGCGGAGCGTCTTCAATCGGATGATCGCGCCGCGAACTCGGCTCAGCAACTTGGAGCGGCGGCGGAGGAGCTGTCGGCGACGGTGCAGGAGCTTTCCGGCGCCGCCGGCGAGATCCTGACAGCGGTCGATCAGATCAGCCGGGGTGCCCAGGTTCAGGCGGCGGCAACCCAGCAGTCCAGTTCGGCAATGGCGCAGATCCAAAAGGCGGCGGCCGCCACGAGCGACGCTGCGGAACGAGCGCTGGACGGCGTCCAGGACGTGCAGGCCAGGCTGCGCGATAGTCGCCAGTCGGTCGTGAAGCTGACGCAAGGCGCGGCCGATGCCTTGGCCGAGACGAGCGCTGTCCTGGGCCTGATCGAAGCGCTGGAAGACACCGGCCGGCGGATCGAGAAAATCGTCGACAGCATTGCCATCATCGCCGTCCAGACCACCATGCTGGCTGTGAGCGGGTCGGTGGAGGCCGCGCGTGCCGGCGCGTCGGGACAAGGCTTCGCCGTGGTCTCCGCCGACATCCGCAACCTCGCGCGGGATTCGGCCGACAACGCCGATCGTGCCAAGGATCTGGTCCGTCTCGTTCAAGCCCAGGTTGGGGCGGTTCGCCGGGACCTGGAGCAGATCGCTGCCTACTCCGAAGCCGAGATCCAGAAGAGCAGGCTGATCAGCGAGCGCCTGGGCCTGCTGGAGGCTACCGCCGAGAACCTGCGCGGAGGCAATGCAGAGATCGCTGCCTTCGTCGGGTCCATCATCGAGAGCACACGAGAGATCCTCTCTGGCGTTCAGCAGATCGCGGCAGCCGCGGAGGAAACAGGCGGCGCTGCCGCCCAGGCCGCTGCTGCCGCGCGTCAGCAAGCCAGCGGCGCGGAGAACCTGGCTGCGGCGATCGAGGAGATCGCTTTGCTCGCCGATGAACTCCAGACGGAGACTTGACTTGGCGGAGCCGCTGTCTGCGGACGAGCATCAGGCGCTGACCTTCCGCATCGGAACGGCGCGCTTCGCCGCGCGGGCTGGTGACGTCGCCGAAGTTTTCAGGCGGCCGAAGATCACGCGCGTTCCACATGCGCCAGCAAGCCTCATCGGCGTGGCGAGCCTCCGCGGTGCGGTGGTGCCTGTCATTTCCCTGGCCAAGCTGCTGGGACAGGAGGAAGCGCCCGCAACGGCCGCGTCCCGGCTTCTTATGCTGGAGCTGGAGGAGCCGTTGGGCTTGGCCGTGGACGAGGTCGGCTCGCTGACCCGGCTGCCGGCATTCTCTCAAGAAGCGGTGGAGGTGCACCAGGGTTTTGGCCAGCTCTATATGCAGGGCGATGATACCCTGCGGGCGGTCGACCTGAGCAGTCTGCTCCGGCGGGAGTTTGCGGCGCTGGGGCAGCGTGGTCGAAGGGCCAAAATGGAGGCGGCGGCCGTCGATGCTCCAAAGCGCGCGGCCGAGGAAGTGGTCTTCCTGACCTTCGAGCTCGGCGGCCAGTCCTACGCGCTGCCGATCGAGGAGGTTCAAGAGGTCCTGGTCCTTCCGCCGCATGTCGCGGCCATGCCGCGAACCGACGAGGCGATCATGGGCTTGGTGTCCTTGCGCCAGACCCTGCTGCCTGTGGTCTCGCTGCGCATCCTGCTGGGCTTCGCGCGCGCAACGCTAGACCGGGACGCCCGCGTGGTCGTCGTGAGGATTGGGGATGCGAGGGTCGGCCTCGTGGTTGATCGCCTGCAGGCGATTCTGCGGACTTCGCCGGAATCGATCGGGCCTGTGCCGGCGGTGCTGAACCGAGGGCAAGGGGAGGCGCAGATCCGGTCCATCTGCCGGCTGCAGGACAAGACTGGTCTCGTGTCGATCCTGTCGGCCGAGCGCTTGTTCCGCGATGACACGGTGGCCCATGTTGTCGCCGATGGACGTCAGATGGGACTGGAGACGACCATGAGCTCCAATGATGGAGCACGCGAGCAGGTCGTGGTGTTTCGGCTCGGCCAGGAAGAATACGGGCTGCCGGTGGCTGCCGTGGACGAGGTGCTGCGTCTGCCGGCGACGCTGACCCGGGTTCCTCGGGCTCCGGGCTTCATCGAGGGCGTGATGAACCATCGCGGCAAGGTGCTGCCGATCATCGAGCAACGGCGCCGTTTCGGTGTGACAGGGAAGGGCGACGCGAGCCGCCGGCGGGTGATCGTGACCACGATCGGCGATCGCCAGGCGGGGTTCATCGTCGATGGCGTGTCGGAGATCCTGAACCTTCCGGCCGATCAGCTACGGCCGACGCCGGACCTGGCGGCCGATGGCGGGCGCCTGTTCGACCGCATCGCCAACCTCGACGTCGATGGACGCATCATCCTGCTGGTCGATCCGCAAGAACTCCTGAACCGTGCGGAGCGCGATCTGCTGGCGGCGCTCAATGACGCTGGCGTCGCCGAATCGTGACACGTCTGCTCATCGTCGATGATTCTGCCCTGATGCGCCGGCTGTTGGGCGACCTGTTCGCCGCCGCTGGCGGATTCGAGATTGCCTATGCCCGCAATGGCGTCGAAGCCCTCGGCGAGCTGAACGTCTTCAAGCCCGACGTCATCACCCTGGACGTCCACATGCCGGAGATGGACGGGCTCAGTTGTCTCGACCGGATCATGGTCGAGCGTCCATGCCCGGTCGTCATGGTCTCCGCCATGACCGAGGCGGGTGCGGAGGTGACGCTGGAGGCCATCGGCCTCGGTGCCGTGGACTTCATCCCCAAGCCCGGGGGTGCCATCTCGCTGAAGATGGACGTGCTCGGACCTCAGCTGATCGAGAAGGTCCGTGCGGCCGCGCAGGCACGTCTTCCAAAGGCGCATCGTCTGGCCGAGCGCTTGCGGCTGCGCAGAGGCGAGCTCGGCATGAGGTCAGCGCCGGGGCGCCCAGCTCGCTTGGCGCCGGCGGGTGCACCACCGCCAGCCGAACCACCGCCGCTGGCCGGGCCGTTCGAGGGTGCGGTGGTGGTAGGAACTTCCACCGGCGGACCACCGGCCTTGGATGCCCTGCTGGCACCGCTGCCAGCCAATTTTCCGCGGCCGATCCTCGTGGCGCAGCACATGCCGGCGAGCTTCACCGGTCCCTTGGCCCGACGCCTGGACAGGCTCTGTGCCCTGACCGTGCTCGAGGTGTCCCGTCCGATCCCGCTGGCACCCGGCCACGTCTATATCGGCAGGGGCGAGGCCGACCTGATTGTCGGCCTGCGGCCAGCGGGGCTCACGGCGGTTCCCGCACCCGCCAAACCCGAGCATCGCTGGCACCCAAGCGCCGACCGTTTGGTGACGAGCGCGATCGAGCAGATCGGGGCGCAGCGCCTGATCGGCATCCTGATGACGGGCATGGGCAACGATGGCGCGGCCGGCATGACCGAGCTTCGTCGGGCCGGAGGGCGCACCATCGCTGAAGCCGAAGAAACGGCAGTGGTCTGGGGCATGCCTGGCGAGTTGGTGCGGGCGGGCGGCGCCGAGTTCATAGTTCCGCTCCAGGAGATCGCCGCCCGCCTGCTGGACCTGGTGCCGGTCCGATGAGTGGACCCGCCGTGCCAGAGGAGCCGGATTTCCTCAGCCCCGCGGACCTGCAGCGGCTCTGCGATTTCGTCTATAGCGAGACCGGCATGCTGTTCGGCGAAGCCAAGCGCTACTACATCAACCGCCGTCTCGTGGAACGCATGGCAGAGACCGGGGCCTCCTCGTTCTCCGCCTATTTCTCCTATCTGCGCGGCAGTCGCGCCGAGACCGAGCAGTTGATCAACCGGTTCACGGTCAATGAAACCTACTTCTACCGTGAAGAGCATCAGCTTCGCTGCCTGAGCCGCAGCCTGCTTCCCGAGATCGTCAAAAGCCGCGGACCGGGCGACAAGATCCGGATCTGGTCGGTACCCTGCTCGACGGGCGAGGAAGCGTATTCGATTGCGATCTGGCTGCTCGAGAACTGGCAAATGGTCGATGCCTACAACGTCGAGATCGTGGGGTCTGACATCGACACCCGCGTCCTGAGCGAAGCGCGCGCCGGCCAGTACGGCGAGCGGGCCTTGTCGCGCCTCCCCAAGAACGTGGTCGATGCCTACTTCGAACAAAGGCAGGAACGGCGGCAGCTCATCGACGATCTGCGGGAATCGGTGACTTTCACCAGCGTCAACCTGATCGATGCGGTCTCGATGGCCAGCAATGGAAGCTTCGACATCATTTTCTGCCGCAACGTCCTGATCTATTTCGACGACGTCTCGCGCCGGCTCGCTGCCAGGAACCTGTTCAGCCAGCTCAACCCCGGCGGCTTCGTCTGCCTGGGCCATTCCGAATCGATGATGCGGATCACCGACCGGTTCAACATGCGGCGCTTCGACGACGCGATCGTCTACCAACGACCGGTCGATCCCGCTGATGGATGAGCTTCTCGAGCAGTTCCTGATCGAAGGGCCCGAACTGGTGCAGCAGGCCGGCGAGGCATTGCTGGCTCTCGAACGGCGGCCGGACGATTCGTTCCTGATCGATAGCGCGTTCCGTGCAGTCCACACCCTCAAGGGTTCGGCGGGCCTGTTCGACTACCCGCCCATGGGGCTGCTCTTGCACGCGGCCGAAGATCTGCTGGGTGCCTTCCGCGCAGGGCGGCGGGCGGTGGATCGCGATGCGGTCGACGATCTGGTCAGCGCGATGGGCCAAACTGACCGCTGGCTGGCGGCGATTGCCAGCGCTGGCACTCTTCCGGACGACGCCGGGAGCGCGGCCGAACGTCTGGTGGCGATGCTGCGGGGCCGCCTGGATCATCGCGCGACGCAGGTGACCTCTGCCGTCAACGCGGCCTCCGGCGACGAAGCCTGGATCCAGAAGCTGCTCGCCATGCGGCCTGACGATGCGCCGTTGGGTGGCCAGCCGATGGTGGCGGTGCGCTATGTCCCCGATCCGGCCTGCTACTTCAATGGGGACGACCCGGTTGAGATCGCCGGACGCGCTCCCAGCCTGATTGCCTTGCACGTAGGCTTGCGCGCCGATCGTCCGGCACTGGCGAACTATGATCCATTTACCTGCTATCTCGTCATCGAGCTGCTTTCAGGGGCACCGCTGGACGAGGTCAAGGCCGCCTTCCGGTTCGTCCCCGATCAGACGCAGATCCTTCAGCTCACGATGGCGGCCGAGCGCACCGATGAAGGCCAAGCGAAGCAAGCCGGTCCTGCGGGCGCGAGCCGGACCCTGCGGGTGGAAGTCAGCCGGATCGATGTCCTCGTAGGCATCGTGGGGGAACTCGTCGTCGTGAAGAACTGCCTGGCCGAGCTGGTGGCACAGGTCGCCGCCCGGCCTGAATCGCGGGCCACAGCCGAGGCATTGGCCAGCCGCCATGTCGCCATCGACAGACTGGTCGGCATGCTGCACCGAGCCGTGGTGGGCGTGCGGCTGGTGCCTGTCACGCCATTGCTGCGGCGCCTTCCACGTCTGGTGCGGGAAATGGCGGTGCATCTGGGCAAGGATGTCGACCTCACGGTGGAAGGCGACGAGGTCGAGATCGACAAGTCTGTCCTGGACGGGCTCTTCGAGCCACTCACCCACCTGCTTCGCAACGCCGTGGATCACGGTGTGGAGCCGGCCGAGCAGCGCCGTCTTGTGGGCAAGCCCCTGCGCGCCTCGCTCAGGCTGGCTGTCCGACAGTCAGGCGATCACGTCGTGATTGCGGTGGAGGATGACGGCCGCGGCATCGATCCGGCGATGATCCGGCAGGTCGCTGCCGACAGGTCGGTCATGACCAGCGAAGCGCTCGGAGCGCTTCGCGACGACGAGGTGCTCGACCTCATCTTCATGCCGGGCTTCTCGACCGCTCACGAGGTGACGGAGCTGTCCGGACGCGGTGTTGGCATGGATGCGGTTCGGACCATGATCGGGAGGCTGGGCGGAAAGGTCTCGCTAACGAGCAAGCCTGGCCTCGGCACAACCGTCCGGCTGACCCTGCCGCTGAACTTGGTCCTGACGAAGGTTCTGATGGTCTCCTGCGCCGGTGAGACCTACGGTGTGCCCATGGATATGGTCGTGGAGACGGTAAGGGTCGCCGCGGATCAACTCCTGTCCGTGCGGGCGGGCCGGGTGTTCGTCCTACGGGATCAGGTTGTCCCGCTGCTGCATCTGGATGATCTCCTGCACATCCCGCGTGCAAGGACGGACGGGAAGGACCAGAATGCCTTGGTCATACGCGCTGGCCGAGATCTGATAGGAATCAGCGTCGATGCTTTCGGCGGCCACATGGATGTCTTGCTGCGGCCGATGACAGGCCTGCTGTCGTCCATGCCAGGGGTGCTGGGAACCACCATCCTCGGCAATGGTCAGGTGATGATGGTGCTGGATCTTGCGGACCTGGTCGGATGACTGTGCGGCTCGTGAACGACGTGATCCATCTGGAGGGAGCCTGCCAGGTCGAAGAGGCGGAGGCGTTGCTTGTCCTGGTACAGGCAGGAGCGCAGCGGTCGGTCGATCTCACCGAGTGCCGTCAGCTGCACGGTGCCGTCCTGCAGGTCCTGCTGGCGTTTCGCCCTCCGATCCGCGGCCAGTGCAAGGATCCCTTCATCCGCGACCGGATCCTTCCGTCCTTGCTGGCGTCTTGAGCGACAACCGATGGCGTAGCAGAAAGCGACGAGCTTGTGCGAGGCAAGCAGGATTGCCACGCTCCGATCGCCGCATCGGAGTTGGGGGAAACATGGAAACCAAGGTTCTGATCGTCGATGACAGCAAGCTTGCACGCATCGTGGTGGGCAAGGCGGTAGCCGCCTTGCAGCCGGACTGGATCCGCGTCGAGGCCGCCAATGCCGATCAGGCGCTTGCCCTGCTGGAGAACGGAGGTATCGACGTCGCGATCCTAGACTTCAACATGCCCGGCCGAAACGGTCTGGAACTGGCCGAGCATGTCCGGCAGCGCTTTCCCGAGATGCCGATGGCACTGGCTACGGCCAATATCCAGGACGAGGTGATCGCGCGCGCACGAGCGGCGAACATCGCCTTCGTGAGCAAGCCGGTCACCGAAGAAGGCTTCCGTGGCTTCCTGTCCGGTGCGGCCCTCAAGCTCCGTTCGGCGCGCAGATGACCGAGACGGTCATCACGTTGGAAGAGCTTGAGCGCGATGCACTCACCGAGCTGGTGAACATCGGCGTGAGCCGGGCTGCCGCCAGCCTTCGGAAGATGGTCGGCGAGCAGGTTTTTCTTTCCGTGCCCTCGCTCGAAGTCGTCGGGCGCAAGCTGGCGGCGGCACTCATCCGTGAACGGGAAAGTGATCAACTGATTGCGGTGCGGCAGGAATTCGAGGGCGCCTTCTCCGGTCGGGCACTTCTCATCTTCCCAGAAGCCAATAGCCTTGAACTCGTACGTGCCGTCACCGGTGGGGAACTTTCGAGCGACGAAGTCCGGGAGATGGAGGAGGAAGCCCTTCTGGAAACCGGCAACATCGTGCTCAACGGCTGTCTGGCGACTATTGCAAACATCCTTCGGAAGCCTCTCACCGTGTCCTTGCCTCGGCTGGTACGGGGCGATGGCAAACATCTCTTCGATGCATCGGCACTGTCCGCAGACAGTGGGGTCGTATTGTTCCTTTATATCAACTTTGCGATTAGTGAACGCGACATTCGGGGCTACATCGCCATGATCATGGATCTGCCATCTTTGGAGGCCTTGAAGGTACTGGTCGGGGAGTTCATCGAGCGCATCGTCGGCCCGGAAAGTGCTACTCGTGCGAACTGAACCAGAACGTCGTTCGCAAATGCGGGAGGATTGGTGACGGAGAGGGGTACCAGACCCGACGCCGATGATCCTTTTGCGGTAGCGCTGCGGGAGGTCCGTTCGACCGATGGGCCGCTCTTGGACTGCCTTACCCGGTCCGGCCACGCGATCATGATCACCGATCATCGAGCACCGGATAATCCCTTGATCTTCGTCAATGCCGCGTTCGAGCAGGTCACCGGCTACCGCCGCGAGGAAGTGCTGGGGCGCAGCTGGCGTTTTCTGCAGTCATCCGAGGCCGACCCCGGCGCCGTCGCCTCGATCGAGGCGGCCCTGACGGAGGGCCGCTCGATCACGAACGACCTCCAAAGCGTGAGGAAGAATGGTGAGGTCTTCTGGAACAGGCTGCACGTCATGCCGCTCATCAGCGAGGCGGGCGCTACAGCCTTTCATTTGACCATGCACGCCGACCTGACGGCCGAGCAGGACAAGAAAGACGCCGAGCCTCGATTTCGCGGAGTCCATGAACAGCCGGACGCGGCGACCGAGCGTGCCCGTCGCGCGAAGGCCGTGGCCCGGGCGGCGGGTGCCTGGGAATGGGACGTTCCAGGTGAGAGGCTCTATGCCGATGCCCGCTTTGCCGAACTCTATGGAATTTCTGCGAGCGCCGCTGCAAGCGGGCTGCCGACGCAGGCCTTCTTCGATCCGGTCCATCCGGCCGACCGGATGCGTCTCCGGATCGCTGTGGCTGGCATCATGCACGGTGCAGATATCTTCTCGAAGGACTACCGCATCATCAACCCGGATGGTTCCGTCCGGTGGGTCTCCGCGAGAGGGAAGACCGGGCGCGACCACGACCAGAAGCTTGTTCGGTTCGAAGGTATCCTCACCGACATCACGGAGCAGAAGCGGGTCGAGGAGCAACTGCGCATCATCCAGACCGCCGGTGGAGTGGGAACGTTCGAGTACGTGAGCGGGTTCGGGACTGTCGTGGTCTCCGAACAGTTCTGCCGGTTGCTGGGCCTGCACACGAGCGAAGCTCTACCAGTGCGGACCATCAACTCCGTAGTCCACCCGGATGATCCACCCCTCATAGGCGGCCCGGACGACAATCGGGTCGGGGAGTCTTCCTACCAGGAATTCCGTGTTGTTCAGCCGGAAACGGGAGAGATCCGCTGGCTTGGACGGCGAGGTGAGCGTCGCGACGACGGCCACATCCTGGGGGTGAGATTCATCGGTGTCATTTATGACGTGACGGCGGCGAAGGAGGCCGAGGAGAAGCTGCGCCAGTTTGCCGAGACGCTGGAGTCTCGGGTCCGGGAACGGACGAAAGAGCGAGACCGTGTGTGGAACAATTCGCGCGACCTGTTGGCAGTCTTGGGCGAAGACGGAGTCTTCCGGTCCGTCAGTCCTTCATGGACAGCGGTTCTTGGTCATCGGCCGGGCGACCTGATCGGACGGCACGTTCTCGATCTCGTTCATCCCGATGACGCTGGAATGACCCGTGCCGCTCTGGAAACTGTCGTTCAGGGCCGTGGGCTGACAAACTTCGAGACCCGATACCTGCACAAGGACGGAAGCTCACGTTGGACGTCCTGGCACACCTCGCATGAGGATGGGCTCGTCTTTGCCTATGGGCGTGACGTCACCGAGGTGAAGGCGCGGACGGAGGACCTCCGACGAGCGGAGGAGCAGTTGGGCCAAGCACAGAAGATGGAGGCGATGGGCCAGCTGACGGGCGGCATCGCTCACGACTTCAATAATCTTCTTCAGGTAGTGTACGGCAACCTGAACCTCATTCGCCGTAAGCCAGAGAATCCCGACCGGGTGCGCCGGTGGGCCGAGAACGGGCTGCAGGCGGCTGAACGTGGTGCCAAGCTGACCGCGCAGCTTCTTGCCTTTTCCCGCGCCCAGAAACTGGAACTTCGGCCGGTAGCCGTGGGCGCGCTCCTTCGCGGCCTGGAGGACATGCTCAAGCGCACGCTCGGTCACATGGTACGCGTGAACCTGGATCTCATGGATGACGGGGTCGGGGTTTTCGCTGATCCGACGCAGCTTGAGATGGCGGTGTTGAATCTCGCGATCAACGCACGTGACGCCATGCCGGAGGGCGGCAGTCTCACGATCGAAACGCGGCTCTGCTCGATCGCCCATGATGCCGAGCTGGCGCCCGGGGACTATCTCGAGCTGCGAATCATCGACAACGGGGTCGGGATGTCGCCTGAGGTACTGGCGCGCGCATTCGACCCCTTCTTTACGACCAAAGGCGTGGGCAAGGGCACCGGACTGGGCTTGAGCCAAGTTTATGGCATGGTGCGCCAAGCCGGTGGCTCCACGCGGATCACGAGCACAGTTGGCCATGGAACGACCGTCTCTCTTGTTCTGTGCTTGGCTGAACTTACCACAGCCACCCCCATACAAGGTGACCATGCCGGCGCTGACCGTGCAGCAGCCGGTTCCGCGACGGTGCTGGTCGTCGACGATGATCAAGACGTCCGATGCTTCCTCACCAGTTCGTTGACCGCGCTGGGCTACCGCGTCGTCGAGGCGGCGGATGGAAGTGCTGCATTGACGGCACTGGATGACTTCGTTCCGGACCTCTTGTTGGTGGACTTCGCCATGCCTGGCATGAACGGTGCTCAGGTCGCAACCGCTGCACGGGACAAACGGCCAGATTTGCCGATCATATTTGCGAGCGGCTACGCTGACACTGCCGAAATTGACGGTGTCGGCGTAGGCACCACCGTGCTGCGCAAGCCATTCAAGATTGAAGAGCTGGAAGCTGCCGTTGCTACTGCGCTGGCGCGTACGTAGTGGCTGCATGCTGCTGGCGATTCCAACGCACTTAAGCGTTAACGCTGACCCAGCGCTTGCAATCCTGAGGCCGGTCTGCGGACGGCATTGATGATGAGCTTGTGCGCCTCGTAAGGGTCTGGCCATGCGAAGACGTGCTGGCGAGGTTCATCTCACAGTGCCATCGAGCGTCAGCTGACGCTCGATTCGATCCCTGCAGGAGCCGGCGGAGATTCGGCTGGTGCTTGCTCGCATGCCGGCGGTGCATGATCCGGTCGGTGATCTCCCGGCCTACAGTTCTTTGAGACACCGCATTGCAGGTAGAGGACTGCAAGGAGGTGGAGGATGGACGAGGACGTTGGGGCGGACGTGGGTCCG